>Ga0302314_10001148_pt1 | contig 49420 bp, 47 predicted proteins | sample III_Palsa_N2_3_FD_200533 | JGI IMG/M metagenome (GOLD analysis project Ga0302314, IMG submission 200533) | Peat permafrost microbial communities from Stordalen Mire near Abisko, Sweden - III_Palsa_N2_3 | ecosystem: Environmental > Terrestrial > Soil > Palsa > Peat permafrost | place: Sweden... | reverse complement strand
GCGCTGGGCCGAGCGCCCGCTGTGCTGCGTGGTGCTGCGCGAGGGGGCGCAGACAAGTGCGCAGGAGCTCGTCGAGCACCTGAGCGGACGCGTCGCCAAATGGTGGTTGCCGGACGAGTTCGCGTTTATCGGGGAGGTCCCGAAGACGAGCGTCGGCAAGTTCGACAAGAAGGTGCTGCGGGGGGAGCTGGCCGAGGGGACGCTGGAAGGGCGCGTGCGGGTCTGACGAACTCGAACGTGGCACTCCAGAACGACGACCGCGATCGGTGATAGACATCGTCGCTGTCCGGCGTGTTTCCGGGAGGGAGCCGCGAGAAAACGGCGAATCATTGGCAGAGAAGGCATTTTGCCAATAGAATCAGCGGGCAGATCGCCGCAGGAGGCCCTGAATGGGCGCGGCATATCAGACCACGAACGGGAGGTTGGCATGACTCGAACCAATGCAACGACGGGGAGCGGATCGTCTCGTGCACGGCGCAGGCTCGTGATCCTGCCGGTCGTCTTGGCACTGGGCCTGGCGCCCGTCGCGCCGGCCCTGGCGACTACTGGCACCGAAACGAGCAAATACAACACACCACCGCCGACCCCGGTTACTCCCTCGGCGAAGAATGGCACGTCGCCGTCGAAATCGACGAAGACTCCGTCAAGCACGGCCTCGCCCGCGACCACGAGCAGCACGCCGACGACGGCGACGGAACCCTCGAAAGCGAGCACGCTGCCGTTCACGGGCTTCAATCTCACCTGGACGGTCGGCGGTGGGCTGCTGTTGATCGCCGCCGGTGGCTCGATCATGGTGATGCAGCGTCGCGGTCGCCGCGATGGCGGGCTGTAGGCCGCGGAAGATCTGGAGAGTAAACGCTGCGCCCGTCGGGTTATGCCGGCGGGCGCGACGTCTTCGCGGCGAAAGCCCGCGCGCAGTGCTCTGAGCAGAGGTAGTGGGTCTGACCGCCTTGCTCGACCCGCACAGCCTTCGCGCGATCGACCTGCATACCGCACACGGGGTCGGTGGCGCCGCGGCGGGACGTCAGCGCGAACAGCGCCGCGAAGACGGCGAGGCCGAGGATGTTCGTGAACAGCTTGTAGTTGAGCGCGACCGAGCCGAAGATGTCCGCGCGTGAGGGACGCGTCTGCGGAATCTCACCGGCGGCGCTGAAGAGCCCGTTGACGATGAGCGCCGCGATCACGATCGTGACGAACATCAGCGCGACGATTCGCACCGTGAAGCGCGTGCCGTAGTACTTGCGGTAGATCGCCACAATCGGCAGCACGAGCAGGTCGGCGAAGATGAATGCGATCACGCCTCCGAAGCCGATCCCGCCCGACCAGAGCACCGCGGCGAGGGGGATGTTGCCGACCGAGCAGACGAAGCTGAGGATCGCGACGATCGGGCCGACGATCACGTTCTCGAGCAGCCGCACCGGCGCGGGGGCGTCGGTTAGGAACAGGCTGTTGAAGAAGGAGTTGGGAAGCAGCCCGATGAACCCGGCCAGGAAGAAGCCGGCGATGGTCTCCCTGTAGACCATCGACCAGTCGTTGCGAAAGTTGTGCGCCACGTCCGACCAGGCCGAGATCGAGGTGAGCCGCTCGCGAATCCCGAGCGACCCGCCGCCGGCCGAGTGGTGCTGGTGACCCTCGTCGGCCGCCTGGGCGTGGATACGGGCTTCCTTCTCCAGCCGCCTGGAGACGAACAGGCGTAGGAGCAACGTCATCACTCCAATCAAAACGAGGCCGCCGACGAACTCGGCGAGCGTGAACTGCCAACCCAGCAGAACCCAGATGACGGCGCCGAGCTCGACCACGAGGTTGGTGGAGGCAAACTGGAAGGCGAGCGCGGAGGCGGCCGAGGCGCCCTTCTGGAACAGCGACTTGGCGATCGCGATCGCCGCATAGGAGCAGGACGAGGAGGCCGCCCCGAGGCCGGTCGCCACGGCGATCGGGCGAAAGCCGCCGCCGCCCAAGGCCCGCTGGATCCGCTCGCGTGGGACCCAGGCCTGGACGATCGCGGAGATCGCGAAGCCGAGCACCAGCGCCCACCACACCGCCCAGGCCATCAGGAAGGCGTTGGAGAGGCCGTGCCAGACAGTGTCGAGGATGCTGCTCAGACTGCTCAGCCCTCGAGCTGAATCCGTACCGTCACCGGCTGGCTCTCGAGCGCGCGGAACGTCGCGGCGGTGACTGCACGGCCAAACGCGCTGTCGGAGAAAGTGCGGATCCGAGCTTTGACGTCGTCATCGGGAAGCAACTCCGCGGTGCCCGTGCGCCAGTTGCGACCCAACCGCACACGGATCTGCGGGCTGGCCTGGAAGTTGCGCACCCAGCCGGCGTGCTCGCCGTGCTGGGCGATCAGCCACAGCGTGTCCTCGTCGCCGGGCGTGTAGGCGACGGGTGTGTGTCGCACGGCGCCCGAGCGCCGGCCGATCGTCTCCACGAGCGCCATTCCGGGAGGGGTGATCCCGAGCTTGAACAGGCCGCGCATCATCGGGTTGGCGGTGTAGCGCCCGATCAAGATCTCCCAGCGTCGCTTTATAGGTCTGTCCATTTCGCTCCTCGTCTGCTTTCGTTGGTCGTCCTTAGGATGTTCCTACTTTCACGCCACGTTCGTCTTATAGACGGCGGAGAAGGTGAACGGTATGAACTCCACATACCTACTCCACCGTCCGGCCGGCGAGACCCCGGCGCCCATCGATCCATCCGCGGTCCTCGAGGGGTATTAATGTGCGATGCAGAGGTAGTCCTACTCATATAGCGCATTAGTGAGTATTATTTCCTCCGCTGATGACGATCGATCCACGGGAGCTTCTCGGCGACACGTTCAGATACCACGAGGCCAGAGCGGCGGGCCTGAGCGACGGCCGCCTCTATCGGTTGCGCGACACAGGTGTGGTTGTCGCCTTGGGCGGCGGCGTCTACCGTTGGGCCGATGCCCCGGAGGCCGCCCTGGACTTGATCGAGATTGCTGAGCGCGTTCGGAGCGCGACGCTCTGCTTGGAGACGGCGCTCGCCCGCCACGGGCTGATCGACTCGATCCCTGCCGCAATCGACATCGCGATCCCGCGTGGCAACACACGGCCGGTTCTGAAGGCGCCCTGCCGCCTGCATCAGTTCGACCCTCCCACGTTCGAGATGGGGCGGGAAACGCTCGATGTCGGCGCCCACATCCCGATCGGCATCTATTCGGCGGAGCGCTCGCTTGTCGACATCGTCCGGACTCGCCATCTGCAAGGCCCCGAGGTTGCGTGGGAGGCGCTGCGGCGATGGACGCGCCGGCCGGGGAGAAGCCCCGCGCAGCTGATCGAGCTGGCAAAGCACTTCCCCGGAGCAGAGCCGGCGCTGCGTAGGTCGCTGGAAGTCCTGCTGTGAGCGCACTCGCGCGAGCACGGCGGGGCGTGCCCGATCTCGACTTGCGGAAGCCGGCTTCGCAGATCCAGCGATCGTCGTCTACGCCGAAGGGCGCTCACGGGATGCGGTCACTGGCGCTCGGTCACGAGGCGATGCGGCTGAGAGGACTCGAACCTCCACCTGATTTCTCAGACACGGACCTGAACCGTGCGCGTCTACCAATTCCGCCACAGCCGCGTGCCGTGAGAAAGCGAAGATATCGCACCGGCCCGAGGCTGAGTCGATCGGTCATGAGCGCGGCACTCCGGTAGGACTGGGGCCGGTCGCCGAAAGGGGGCTCATGTCGAGCGCTTTGCTAGCCTCGGCCTCCGTAGATCACGCGCCGCTATCGTCCAGGGGACTAGGACGCCGCCCTCTCATGGCGGAAACCCGGGTTCGAATCCCGGTAGCGGTACTAGGAGCGCTGCGCGCGGTTTCGCTGCCAAGCTGCCACCAAGCCGGCCGTCCCGAGCGCGCCCACGGCGGCGGTCGCGGTGGCAGCAGCCGCAACGACCGTGGCGCGGGAGAGTAGACGCCGAACCCGTCGGCGCACGTAGAGGAATCCTGCCCCCATCGCTGTCGCTAGGAGCGCATCATCAATCTGGCGCTCGATCCGCTTCGAGGTCATCGTGGCGAGTCTACATCGAGCATGGTCTTGGGATATGTAGCTCCGACTATGTCTCGTTGGGTGCGTGGACTTCTCTAGCGACTGTCCCGTTTGCCGCGCGCGGTCGGAGTAGGAAGACGAGGTGCTCCGCTTCCTGCTGTGGCGAGCCCTGGGCCTGCTCGCCGTTCTCGTGGCCCTTGCCCTGAGCGGGTGGCTGCTCGACGGCGGCCTGAAGGCCGCGCTGCGGGTGCCCGGGTCCGCGGTATCTGGCGTTGCGCTCCACGGGGAGAGGGCGTCCGTGAGCACACCATTGCGCCGCTCGACGGCCACAGGTGCCGAACACTTTGCGCTCGACTCGCTTCCGAATGCCCTCGCCGAAGAGGTGAACGCGGTCTGGGGTTGGGCGCCGGGCGGGGTATTCCTGACGAGGCTCGTTGCTCTCACGATCTTTCTCTCGGCAGCCATCGTCGCAATCTCACGCTGGGTGGCTCGGCGACGGCGACGGTATGTGCGGATGCGAGTGGAGACATATCGCACCGATAAGGCAAGCGCGGAAGCGGTTGTGTCGATGTTCGAGGCGCTGCACAAACGCCTGTTGCGTCGCTGGTGGCGGCGGCTGTTGCGGGGTCAGCCATCGGTGGCTCTGGAGGTGCACCACGCGGGTGGCGTGGGGGGCTCGGGCGCGGTCTGGCTGGCGGTGACATGCCCAGTGGGATTGGAGGAGATGGTGCAGGCCGCGTTGCGTACGGCCTACCCAAACTGCCGGCTGGTGGCGGAGCGGCGGCTGCCCGGTCGGCCTCCTGCGGTGTTGCGGCTGAAGAAGCATGCGGAGTTCATCCAGCGCGGGAAGCTGCTCGACCGCTTCGAGCACGAGCGCGAACCTCCGATGAACCGGCTGATGACCGTGATGGGCGCTTGCGCAAGCGAGGCGTTCGTTCAGGTGGTGATGACGCCCACGCCGTCGATGTTCGAGCGCCACGCCAAGCGGCTGTACAAGCGTCGCGAGGCGCGTCTGTCGCGTGAGCGCAGAGATCATCTGAGCCTGCCGGTGCGCGATCGGTCGATGGTCGAGGACATCGAGTTGCGCGGTGGCTTGGACGTCCAGCACCGTCCGCTGTTCTTCGTCGATCTGCGCGTGATCGCCCCCGATCGCGAGAAGTGCGAGCGAATCGCCTCAGAGTTGCGCGCCGAGGAGGAGGAGAACCGCTTGGTCGAGCGCGGAACGACCGTGCGCCACGGCCTGTTCGGCTCCTACAGCCGCCGCGTGCAGCGCGGAGAGGGCAATCCCTTGCCGTCTTTCCACAAGGGGGTGTTCGCCTCCACCGAGCTGGCGGCTATTTGGCATCTGCCGTCGATCGACTACACGACTGTTCCCTTCTCCCGCGGCGTCTTGCCCGTGGCGCCCGCGCCACCGGCGATCCTGCGTCCCGCGGACGGGGTTGGCACGCTGCGCGATGCGCTGGGGCCGGTGTCGATCCATCCAGGGATGCGCAAGCAGAACACGGCGGTGCCTGGCACGGTGGAGCAGGGCAAGTCCAGCTATCTCGTGGCCACGGTGGCCGAGGATCTGCGCAGAGAGCACTGCGCGGTGATCGTGCTCGACCCCAAGGGGGACGCGGCCGAGGCGGCAGTGAGCCTCGTGCCAGAGGGGAGGACGTGCACGCTGCTGGACTTCTCTAAGCCGACGTGTGGGTTCAATCCGCTCGCGGTGGATGCGCCGGCGGATGTGATTGCCGACTACGTGGTGGCGGCGCTGAAGAATCTTTTTGACGACGGCGACATCAGGGCGTCGTCGGACCGGTATCTGCGCAACGCGATCATCGCGGTGCTGGCCTACAACCGCGAATCTACGTTGTGGGACGCGGCCCGGCTGCTGTCGGTCGGCGAGGAGGGTTACTCCTACCGCAGTCGTGTCGGGGCCCGCGTGAGGGCGTTGCCGGAGTTCAAGGAGATCTCTGAGTTCTTCACCGCCGAGCTCACGGCACAGCTGGCTGATGCGCGCAGCATGACGACCGCCAAGCTGGATGCTCCGGTCAACAAGCTCGCGCGACTGCTGAACTCGCAGTCGATCAAGCGAGTGCTGCTGAACGATTCGTTGAGAGTCGACTTCGACCGGGTGATAGCAGGGGAGGAGGTGCTCGTCGTGAAGGGCGCTTTGGGGGCGATGGGAGCTGGGAACACCTCCGTGCTGATGCAACTGCTCGTTGGCATGCTCGACGCGGCGCTGGCTCGTCAGCAGGATCTCGTGGCGGAGGCACAACGTGTGGCGGTCGCGCTGAAGGTCGACGAGGCGCCATTGGTGCTCAACCGCGGCTTCGCCGAAACGATGGCGCTGAAGCGCTCCGCGGGCTTGGAGACGGTGGCGTGCTGGCAGACAGAGGCGCAGTGGACCGAACGCGAGATTCGCGATCAGCTCGATGCGCTGTTCGCCCACCGGGTGTACTTTGCGACGGCCTCTGTGCGCGATGCGCGAGCGGCCGTCGAATTGACGATGGCCGAGTTCTCCGACACCGTGCGTCCGGGCATGGATCATCTCTCCACGCTCGGCCACCCCGACGCGCGGCTGCATCTGCCTCGCCACCACGCGATCGTCAGCTGGAGCACCCCCGGGGGTCGGCAGTCTCCGTTTGTCGCCGAAACGATCCCGTTGCGCGTCGACGCCGAGCGGGTGGCACTGCACGCCGCGCGCCAGGCCGAGCGTGGTGGGCACTATCGCACCGACCTGCGCCAGCCACACTGGGATCGCGAGCGCCGGGGCGGCGGCGACAGCAAGCCTGAGCACGCTCAATCGGGTTCGACCCAACCAGCTGCACCTGCGGAGAGTCGGTCCGAGCGAGCTTCAGCCGAGCGAACCACACCTGCGCAGAAGCAGCCCGACCGAGCCTCAGCCGAGCGCATCGCGCCTGGGCAGAATCAGCCTCAGGGAGTCACACCCTCAGTCGAGCGAACCACACCCCAAGCCCAGGGAGCCACACCCTCAACCGAGCGAACCACGCCTGAGCCGAACAGGTCTCGGCAGCCCGCAATCCAGCAGCAGGCAGATGCGGACTCGAGCGGCCCCGGAGTACCCCCGGACAGCTACCGCGAGCTCGTCGAACTCGATGGGGCGTACAGCGTGCGCTGGGCCAAGCAGGTACTCCAGCCACGGTCGCTGGAGCCTGAGGCGCTCGACCTGGAGATCCTCGCGCTCGTGGCGTGCATGCGTCACGTACTGAGCAGCCAGATCCACCGTCGGTTCAATCCCAGCCGGGCGGCCACGACGACGCAGCGTCGCCTGAAGCGGCTATCGGATGCCGGACTCGTGCGGCGGTTCCAGTTCCATCGTCGTGACGGGGGAGGTGTGCCGATGTGTTATGCGATCACCGCCGTGGGCCTCGAGCTGTTGCATGTCCACGACCGGCTGACGGCGCTCGAGGAGGGGGACGTCGACACGCTGTCCGCCCCGCCATCGCCGGCTGCCCCGGTGCAGGGCGATCGGCTGCTGCGCCAGGCGCGCCACGATGCGCACGTGACCGGCTGGGTGCTGGCGCTGGAGCACGCGGTGGACGGCGTGCCGCTCACCCTGCGCGGAGCGGCGGAGTCGGTGCTGTCGCCACCATCGCGCTCGACCCCGGGAGGGCGCACGACGCTCGGACCGGCTGACCTGACACTGCCGGGCGGACGCTCACCGCACGAGTTTTTGAGGACCGATCCGACGGGCGTAAGGGTGCCGGTGGAGCGCTTTGAGACGGTGCGCCCCGACGTAACGATCGAGCTGCCAGAGCAAGTGGGCGCCGTGAGTGATCTGCTCGTGGAGCTCGATGACCGTATACCCACCGGTCGGGCGGCGGGCAAGCTCGAGCGCTATGACCATCTCCTGGCGGGGTGGTCGGTGCACACCACCCGCTATGGCCGCCGCCTCGGGGTGCCTCCGTCGGTTGTGTTCGTGTGCCGCGATCGCGCCCGTGCCCGAGAGTGCGCGCGCAGAGCCGACGCGATTCTGACCGCCTGCCGCGCCTACGCCGGCGAGTACCCCGCCGATTGGGAGTACCCGGGTCGGCAGGGAGTCACGTTCGTTGCCGAGCGAGACGCACACGTTGGGCTTCTGCGCGGGTACGGCGTACCCCGGTTGCCCCCGGACGTGCGCGTGTCCGTTGCGGACGGCGATCCGCGGGCGCGGGAGGCCGTGGCCGAGCCGCGGGATCTGCTCGGGGTCTCCTCAACGGTCGGCGAATAATCGCCGTCACCTGGACGATGATCCCCACGATGGTGAGCGTTTTCGCGCCAACTTTGACGAGAGAGACACGGCCAAAAGAAGATTTCCGAGACCCCCCCTAAGGGGGGATCTCGGACTGCCGCGCAACGTCGCTCACGTCCGGGCGTCGGCACTTGACGGCGCTTGGATCGGCTTCTACAAGGCCTCCTCACAACGTCCCTCGGGCAGCCGCCCGGACCAGACCGGCCAGGAGACCAGCCATGACCCTCACCATCTCGCCCCCGCCGTCCACCGCACGCCGAGCGACTCGGCCGAAGGCTCGCCCCTCGTCGCGGACCGGCTCCGCCGACGTATGTACCGAACCACGCGTCAGATCGCGAACCGGACAAGCCGGTGTGCCATCTATCACCCGCGCCTCATCCCAAACGGGACCAGTCGGCGTACGGCCGAAGGCCGCCCCGTCTGCGTGCGGCGAGCGTGGCTCCGGGAACGACGAGACCAGCCTACTGGGCCGCTACATCGCTCCCAAGGCTTGCCTTCGGGAGGTGGTCGCCCTGCCCGGAGCCCGGGGAAGCGTGCTCGTCGTGGACCGCGACGCCACCACCCTCGGCGATTCTCGTCTCGTGGCGCATCTTGCCGCCGACGAGCCTTCGGAGAACGCCGCGCTCGTCTGCGAGCACTACCTGCGGGATTCGGTGGGCCACTGGTGCAGGCGTGTGACACCGGAGGACCTCGAGGTCGTGCCGTTTGCGCAGGACGAAGAACAGGACTCCGAAGCGGAAGCGACACCGAGCACGACGGCGCTCACCGACAAGCATGGACGCACATACCGGTTGGAGCTCGGCTCTGCCGAGATGTCGATCAGGGAGCTGCGCTGGTACCGACACTCGCCCTCCGCCGAAGGGGAGTCGGCAGAGCCCGTGAGTGTGCGTGAGGCAATCGCAAGCCTCGAAAGCTATGAGCCGGTGCGCACGCTGACGCACAGAGCGCTTGCCCTGCACCGCGATGACCCGGTGATCTCGGTCGCGATGCTCCGCTCCGAGCAGGCGCGGATGGAAACGAGCCAGATCGTCCTCAACCGGGGACTGCGACGGGCCGCGCTCGCCGCCGCCGCCGCGCAGGATCTGAGCATGAGTGAAATCGCGCTGCGTTGCGGGAAAGTCAAACACGACTCCAAGGGCAAGGAAAGCGGCGAGACGAGCTGGCTGGCTCGACGTCTGGGGATCGCGCCGGAGAGTGGCAAGAGCACGCCAACGCCGTGGATCCACACCGACGTGCTGGCGCTGATCGCGCGCCGCGGTCTGGGAATCAGCCCGCGCGAGGTGGAGCTCGGATGACCGTCCACGCCGCCCTCATCGAGCGAGTTCCCAAGCGGCGGGCCGCGTGGTCAGAGCGGACTATAAGATCGGGCGTCGGGACCCTGGATGCTCACCTGGCGCCCGTGCACGCCGGTGGTCAAAGGGTGAGCGCTGTGCCGGGGGTGCCGCGACACGGTGTCTTTACCGGCTATGACCCTGCACCCGCGGCGATTCTCGTGGTCGAGGCCGATGCCGTTATCGGCAAAGCGCTCGTCGAACAGCTCGCCGCGGACGGCTTCCGCGCTGATCTGGCGCGTACCGCCGAACACGCCCGGGCCTTGGCTACAGAGCGAGTGCCGAAGCTGGCTGTGATCGGCGATCTCGACTCTCCGCGCGACGGGCTGGAGTTGCTCGGAGAGATTCGCGAGGCCAATCGGGAACGCGCCCCGTGGATACATGAGCTGCCGGTCATTGTCGTCTCCTCACGAGCGCACGAGCTGGACATGCTGCGGGCCTTCGAGGCGGGGGCCGATGACTTTCTCGCCCGCCCGGCTCGGTATCTCGAGCTGCGGGCGCGTTTGCGGGCGGTTCTGCGTCGCAGCGAGAGCATCCCCGGTGAAGAACGGTGCCTCCAGGTCGGGCCGCTTGCGATCGACCTGCAGGCTCACGTGGCGACTCTGCATGGCCAACATCTCGATCTGCGCCGGCTGGAGTACGAGTTGCTCGTTCAGCTTGCCAGTGTCCCGGACCGCGTATTTGGCAAGCAGGAGCTGTTGAGCTTGGTCTGGGGATACCGGTCGTGTGCGGCCACACGCACCGTCGACAGTCACGCCAGCCGTCTGCGTCGCAAGCTCGATATGGATGGGAGTGGGCACTGGGTGATCAATGTCCGAGGAGTCGGCTACAGGCTCAAGTAACAGCTATCTGACTTGGTCCCTGCAGGGCCGAGCGAGCGAACCGTCCCAAGCGCGGGGTAGGTTTTTCGACGGGGGGTCAACCATCGATGAACGGAGACCCAAAATGTCCAGCTTCACCATCAACCGAGTCGTTCTGATCGGGCGTCTCACCAAGGACCCCGAGTTGCGCACGCTGCCCTCTGGCTCGAGCGTGTGCAGCCTCAGGGTGGCCTGCAACTCGGCTCGCCGCGACACCGAGGGCGAGTACCATGACACGCCCAACTACTTCGACGTGAGCGCCTTCGGCGGCATGGCGGAGAGTGTCGGCCGCTACACACGCAAGGGCAGCCGTGTCGCGATCGATGGCCGGCTGCAATGGCGCGAATGGGAAACCTCAGCCCAGCAGAAGCGCCAGACGGTGAGCGTTGTCGCCGACACGGTCATGTTCCTGGACAGTCCCAGCGGGCGCCCCGAGATGGACCGGCCGCAAGACGGCGAGCGGAGCGATAGCTTCGGCGGCGAGGAGCTCGATCAGGGATCGGTCGGCGAGCTGGTCGGTGTTGGCGCGGGTGCCGAGGATGACGGTCTCATCTTCTGATCGGATCGCCGCCGCATCACGGCTCACGCAGCGGTGGGGGCGCAAAACGGCGCCTCCACCCGTCTGACATTGAGCCGCACGCCGCGCGGTATGCCGGCCGCGTAAACTGGCGCGCCGTGGCATCCTGAGCAACCACGTAATCGTCCCCGCGCATGAGGAGCAAAGTCCGGTGCCAGTCAACAGCCAGGCGGTCGGCAAGACCTATGAGCCAACGCTCTACGCGGTCGGTCGCGAGAAGATCAAGGAGTACGCCCGGGCGGTCGGTGAGACCAACCCAGTCCACCTCGACGTCGAAGCGGCCCGCGCGGCCGGCTATGCCGACGTCGTGGCGCCGCCGATGTTCGCCGTCGTCTACAGCGCCCCGTCGGTCGGACCGCCGATCTTCGATCCCGAGATCGAGCTGAACTTCGCGATGATGGTGCACGGCGGCCAGGAGTTCGAGTGGGGGCCGCTGGTTGTGGCGGGCGACGAGATCACGACGGTCGCGAGCGTGAAGGACATCCACGAGAGCGACGGTCGCGGGTACTACGTGTTCGAGTCCGTCTCGAGGAATCAGCGCGGCGAGCAGGTGTGCCGTGGAACATGGACGAACATCGTGCGAGGAGTGTGATCTGAGATGGCGGATCTATCGGTAGGAGCGCAGATTCCCGAGGTGAGGGTCACCCCGGACAAGTACCTCACCGCTCGTTATGCCGGCGCCTCCGGCGACTTCAACCCGATCCACATCGACGAGGACTTCGCCAAAGCGGTCGGTCTTCCCGGGCGGATCCTGCATGGCCTGTGGACGATGGCGCAGGTCGCCCGCGCGCAGACCGAGGCGGCCGGCGGCCCCGAGCATCTGAAGCGTCTCGTCGTGCAGTTTCGCGGCATGGGCGTACCCGAGCAGGAGGTGCTCGTCAGTGGCACGGTGCGCGAGGCGGGCGAGGGCAAAGTGATCGTCGACACCGTCGCCGAGCAGGCCGGCAAGCAGATCATTCGCAACGCCGAGGCGGAGCTCCAGGTCGCATAGGCACTGGTGCTTGCATGGACCGCCCCGTCCGCCACGTCATGGGCATCCCGAAGATCGGGCGCTCCATGAGCCTGCCACTGCGGCTCCTAGAATCAAATCCGTGCTGACTCCCAGACAGGAGCTAATCCTGTGCAAGGTGGTGGACGATTACTTGCGGACCGGGCAACCGGTGGCGTCGAGGTCCCTTGCCGCTGATACGGAGCTCGATTGCGGGCCTTCCACCGTGCGAAATGAGCTGGCGCTGCTCGAGGAGCACGGCCTGCTGGCCCATCCGCACGTCTCGGCGGGCCGCGTCCCCACGGACGCGGGTCAACGCTATGTGGTCGATCGCATGCTCGCCTCCGGGAAAGGGCTTGTGCCGGCACGGCGACTGGAGCTGTCGCTGATCCGCAGTGAAGTGGAGGAGGCGATGCGCGCGACCACCGAGACGCTGTCGCAGGTCACCAACCTGCTGGCCGTGGTCTCCGCTCCGGCGATGCACACCGCCACGATCAGGCGCATCGAGGTGCTGGCGCTGCAGCCGCAGGTGGTGATGGTGGTGATCATCACCTCAACGGGTGGTGTGTCGAAGATGCTCGTGACGTTCGAGCACGCCGTCGATCCGGGCCTTGTGGCGTGGGCGGGGGAGTACCTGAACGAGCGGCTCGTCGGCCTGGGTCTCCGGGCGCGGATGCTCAACCAGCGTATGGTCGATCCGAGCCTCTCGACTACGGAGCTGGCCTTCCTCGCGCGCCTGGCCGCGGCCTTCAGCGAGGTTTCCTACGAGGCGGAGGACGCTTTGTATGTCGATGGAACCGCGCGGCTGTTCGCGGCCGGGCAGATCCAGGACACAGTGCAGATCAACGAGCTGATGAGCCTGCTCGAGCGTCGCGTCGCGCTGCTGGGAGTGTTGCGGGCGGTGCTCGGCGAATCTGGGGTGTACGTGAGGATCGGGCAGGAGAACGAGATCCCCGCGATGCGCTCCCTCGCGCTGGTCGCGACCGGCTACGGGGTTGGGGGACGTAACCTGGGCGCGGTATCGGTGATTGGGCCGGTACGGATGGACTATGCCGGTGCGATCGTCACCGTGCGCGAGGCGGCGCACGAGCTGACGCGCTTCGTCGAAGATGCCTACGCCGAGAACTGACTTGGATTCCGCGATGTTTGAGCACCACCAAGACACCAGAGCATGAGCCAGACATCCACCCCGCGCGATCCCTATGAGGTACTCGGCGTTCAGCGCGACGCCGACGAGCAGCAGATCAAAAAAGCCTTTCGCGCGCTCGCGATGGAGCTGCACCCCGACGTCAACGCGCATGACCCGCAGGCCGAGGAGAAGTTCAAGGAGGCCGCCGAGGCCAACGAGATCCTTTCCGACCCCGAGCGGCGGGCGACATATGACCGCTACGGCCACGAGGGCCTGCGCTCGGGCGGCTATGCCCCCAACTTCGATGGGTTCGGCTCGATCAGCGATCTGTTCGAGACGTTCTTCGGGGGTGGTGGCGGGGGCGCGTTCGGCGGACGTGCCGGTCCGGCGGCCGGCGGCGATCTGGCGGTGGCGGTCGAGATCGACTTGGTCGAGGCGGCGAAGGGCACGAAGGTGCAGGTCACCTACGAGGCGGTCGAGCGCTGTGAGCATTGCCACGGCAACGGCGCCGAGCCGGGCACGCCGATCGAGACCTGCGAGCGCTGCGCAGGGCACGGACAGCTGCAGGCGGTGACCAGGACGCCGTTTGGGCAAATGGCGCGCACGGTTCTCTGCGATGTCTGCCACGGTGACGGCCGCGTGCCCAAGCAGCCGTGCCGTGAGTGTCGCGGCCGCGGACGCAAGACGGCGCGGCGTGAGCTCGAGGTCGACGTGCCGGCGGGGATCGCCGACTCTCAGCGCATCCGGCTCTCCGAGCGCGGGCACGCCGGCGAGGCGGGCGCTCCCGCTGGCGATCTCTACGTGCTCGTGAGGGTGCGTGAGGACGAGCGGTTCGTGCGCGAAGGCGACGATCTGATCGCGGCGCTGGATGTCGCGGCTCCGCTTGCGGCGCTCGGCGCGACGCTGCAAACCCCCACGCTCGAGGGCATGGCCTCGGTCGAGGTGCCGCCCGGTACCCAGCCGGGCGAAGTGCTGACGCTGCGAGGCGAGGGGATGCCGGGTCTGCGTCGTGGCCGGCGCGGAGACCTGCGCATGGTGGTCAACGTCATGATCCCGCGCCGCCTCAGCGAGGAGCAACGTGAGCTGCTGGAGCGACTGAACGGCACGCTCACGGCGGAGAACCTGCGCTCGGATGAATCGATGTTCGCCAAGCTGCGCCGCACGCTGCGCGGCGATGGCGCGTGATTCGACTTGCGGTCCGCGCGCGGCGCGAGGATGCGGAGATCGTCCTGGCGGAGCTGTTGGAGCTCGCGCCGGACGGCGTGGAGGAGGTGGAGATCGGTCAGGAGACGATCGAGTACGCCGTGTATGGGGCACCGGGGGAGCTGCCCGAGCTCCCCGATCTGAATGCTGCTGTGGGCGATACGCCAGTGGAGGTCTCCAGCACTGAGGTCGCCGACGATTGGTCAGAGCGCTGGAAGCGCTTTCATCGCCCCATTCTGATCGAGCCGCCGCGGGGAAGTCCCGTTCCCGCCCTGCATGTGCGGCCCCCGTGGGAGTCACCCAGCGATCGGGAGGGCACCGAGGAGATCGTGATCGACCCCGGGCAGGCGTTCGGGACCGGCGCCCATGCCACCACCCGCCTGTGTCTGGAGCTGATACTTGAGCTGGCGGCGCTCGAAGACCGGCCGGGGCCCCTGCTGGATGTCGGCACAGGTTCGGGGGTGCTGGCGATTGTGGCCGCGCGCCTGGGGTTCGCACCGGTGCTCGGCCTCGACCACGAGCGCGAGAGCGTCGCGGCCGCGGAGGAGAACGCGCGTGTGAACGGGGTGGAGATCGAGGTGCGTCGCTTTGACTTGCGCAAGCAGGCGCTGCCGTGGCTGGAGCGGGACGCGGACAGCGATCCGGCGGACGGACTGGCGGGATCGCTTGTCGTGGTGGCGAACCTGCTGCGTCCCCTGCTGCTCGATCTGGCGCGCGGGATGCCTCGTGTCCCGGCACATCTCCTGGCTGGCGGACTGTTGAAGGACCAGGCCGACGAGGTGGTGGAGGCGTTCGGCGAGGGTCTCGGCATGCGCGAGCGCGAACGGCGCGAGCGCGGTGAGTGGGCGGTGGTGTGGCTTACGACCGGTGAGGCGTGAGGATCAGAGGCGATCGGGCAGCTCGGTGGCGGCGCGTATGCTCGCGCGGTAGACCAGATCGATCGCCGCGCGCATGCCGTCCTCGCTCTGGAGTGCAAGCAGAGCACCGGCGGCGCTCAAAGCCGCCTCGATCGTCTCGAGCGCCTCACCGACGTCTCCCGGCTCGGGGTCGCGGCAGGCTGCGAGTGCCATGTCGAGCATCGCCTGGGCTTGCTCGGCCGATCCCATGAACATCGCGGGACCTGCCAGGCTGCCATACCCATACACCCGCGCAAGGCGACCGGAGAGCGTGATTGAGGGACCCCGGCGCGGGGCCGTGACAGGCGGCAGCCCGTGGCCGTCGAAGAGCCCGGCAATCGTGCCGCCGAGCAGGCCGCGAACAGCGGTCTCGTCGAGGCCGGCATGCGCGGCGACGCGCAACGCCATGTAGAGCGAGGAAGCTGGTAGTCCGTAGGGAGGATCGGAGGCGAACACGATGCGCTCGATTGGCGCACGCGCGAGCAGCTCGATCACGTCGAGCGGGAAGAAGCAGGAGATGTCGTAAAGCACGCCCGGGTGCTCAGCCAAGCGCGAGGTGATGATTCCCTGGTCGCAGATCGCGCCGTGGGCGAGGATCAGGACCACATCGGGGTGGCGCAACGTGATCTCGACGAGCTCATCCCCCAGTGGCGGCAGGCCGCGTCCGGCGTGGATCAGGATCGGCACCCGGGCTGCTTCGGCCAGCGCGAAGATGCCCTCCATCTCGGGACTGTCGAACCCGAAGGCCTGGGCGCGTGGGTGCAGCTTGATGCCGCGCGCGCCGGCCGCGAGACAGCGCTCGCCCTCAGCCAGGGGATCTTCGGCCGGATCCAGGCGGCAGAAGGGGATCAGTCGCTCTTCGCTTTCTGCAGCCCAGGCGAGCACACGGTCGTTGGGCACCCGGTAGGCGGGTGTGCGCTCGGGGTCGTGCAGGGGGAAAACGCAAGCTCTGCGCGCGCCCGCGTCATCGAGCTGCGAGAGCAGCTGGGGCAGGGTGAGCGAGCGTCCATCCTCATCGAGGCCGAGATGCGTGTGGGCGTCAAAGACCTCTGCATCGGTAGGGCGCAGACGCTCCACCTCCGCCAAGAACGGAGCGAGGGCGTCGGTATATAGAGAAGAGTGCACGCTCACGGCCCGCACCATATTGGCTGGCTGCCCGCCTCGTGTCATTGGTCTCGACCGCATGTCCGCTCTAGCCTCTGAAAGATGGCTTGGCGGATCGTGATCGCGGGTGGCGGCTTCGGCGGGTTCTACGCCGCCCGCGCGCTGGAGCGACTGCTGCCGGCGAACAGCGCGAAGGTCACGCTGGTCAACGAGGCCAACTTCATGCTCTACACCCCACTGTTGCCCGGCGCTGCTGGCGCCACGCTCGATCCGCGCCACGTGGTTGTTCCGCTGCGCTCGCAGTTGCGACATACCGATCTGGTCATCGGAGAGGTGACCGGAGGCGACCCGGCTGCGAGCACGCTCGGTGTGAGGCGAATCGACGGAGAGCAGATCGAGCTGAGCTACGACCAACTGATCGTGGCGCTGGGGTCGGTCTCGCGCACGCTGCCGATTCCAGGTCTGGCCGAGCATGCGATCGGCTTCAAGTCGCTGTCGGATGCCACCGCGCTGCGCAACAGGGCGTTGAGCTGCATGGATATCGCCGAGTCGCTCGAGGATCCCGCCAGGCGTGCCGAGTACCTGGGGTTTGTATTTGTCGGCGCGGGATACGCGGGCGTCGAGGGGCTGGCCGAGCTGCAGGACTTCGCCGCCCAGGCGATCGATCTGTATCCCCGCTGCCGCGCGCAGGGGATGCGCTGGGTGCTGGTGGAGGCGAAGGACCGGATCATGCAGGAGGTGCCAAAGGGGCTGTCCGAGTTCGCGGCGCGCGAGCTGCGCGCGCGCGGCGTCGAGATTCGCACGGAGACCACGGTCAAAGAGATCACCGGGCGCGACGCGACGCTGTCGGATAGCGAGCGGATCTCCGCGCGCACGGTGGTGTGGACAGCCGGGGTGAAGCCCAGCCCCGCCGTCGGCAAGCTGGGTCTGCCGTCAGATCAGAGCGGACGGGTGCTGGTGGATCGCACGATGCGTGTTGAGGGTTACGAGCACGTGTGGGCGATCGGCGACTGCGCCGCGGTTCCCGATCCCGCGAGGAAAGGGCAGCCGTGCCCTCCGACCGCACAGCATGCGATTCGCCAGGGGCGGTTGGTGGCCAGGAACGTGGCCGCGATGCTCGGCAACGGCAGAGTGCGGCCGTTCAAATACCACACCAAAGGAGTCGTTGCCGAGCTCGGCAACACCGAGGCGGTCGCGCTCACGCTTGGCCTGCGCTGGCATGGTTTGCCGGCTTGGTTCATCGCCAGGACCTATCACCTTCTGCTGATGCCCGGCATGGGGCGCAAGCTGCGCCTGCTGATGGACTGGAACGTCGCGCTGCTGTTCGGTCGCGACACCTCCGCCCCGGGACGCCTGGGCGATCCGACGCCCCTGGAAGGTGACGACGACGGCTGACCGGCGTATCCTGATCTGAGATGGCGATACTCGATCAGGTGAAGACCGATCTGCACGGCGCGATGCGCGCTGGTGAGAAGGACAAGGTCGGCGCGCTGCGACTCGTGCTCTCCGAGCTACAGAAGGCCGCGAAGGAGGGGTCTGATGATGAGCTGGCGGTACTGCGCCGCGAGCGCAAACGGCGCCTGGAGGCCGCGCAGGCCTACCGCGATGCCGGGCAGGATGACCGCGCCGGTGGTGAGGAGGCAGAAGGCGAGCTGATCGCCGGCTACCTGCCGCCGGAGCTCTCCGAAGCGGAGCTCAAGGAGATTGTGGAGCAGGCGGTGCGCGACAGCGGGGCGGAGTCTGTCAAGGACATGGGTCGCGCGATGGGCAAGGCGATGGCGGCCGTCGACGGTCGCGCCGACGGCAGGCGCGTATCGGCGCTCGTGCGAGGCGCACTGCAGGGATGAGGTCGCAGATCGAGCTGTCGAATGAGGTCGCCGCCGAGCTGGCGGGCAGTCAGGACGCGGTGCTGCGCGCGTTGGAGGAGCAGCTGCAGTGCGGGGTGTTCCTGCGCGGGAACCTGATCACGTTCGACGGTGAGGAGCACGAGACGCGCGCCGGCGAGCACGTCGTGCGCGAGCTGGCGAAGCTGATCGAGCGCGGCCACCATCTGGACGCCGAGACGATCGCCGCAGTGACGGGCGCGCTGGAAGCGCACGAGTCCCCCGCACGGGTACTGGAGGATGTGCTCTGGCAGCATCGCGGCCTGCGCGTGGCGCCCAAGACGGTCAACCAGAAGCGTTACGTCGACTCGATTCGCTCGAGCACGATCACCTTCGGGGTGGGGCCCGCGGGCACCGGGAAGACATTCCTAGCGGTGGCGATGGCCGCCGCCGCGCTGGCACGCCACGAGGTCAACCGCATCATCCTCACGCGCCCGGCGGTAGAGGCTGGCGAGCGGCTTGGCTTCCTGCCGGGCGATCTGATGGCGAAGGTCGATCCTTACCTGCGCCCCCTGTTCGACGCGCTGCACGACATGCTCGACCCAGAGCGGGTCTCGCAGTACCTCGAGCGCGGCGTGATCGAGATCGCGCCGCTCGCGTTCATGCGCGGGCGAGCGCAGCCGATTTCCACCGGCGTGCTCACCCCCTCCGGCTTTCAACAGATCGGAAGCCTGAGGATTGGGGATCTCGTGATCGGGTCTGACGGACGTCCCACACCCGTGATCGGTGTCTATCCTCAAGGTCGCAAGGAGGTCGTTCGTCTACGCACTCAGGATGGGGCCTCCACGCTGTGCTGCTTGGAGCATCTATGGCGGGTCTGGACAGCAAGCGACCGACGACGCGGGAAGCCCGGCCGCGTCATCGAGACGCATGAGATGATCGGACGGCTGCGCGCGGCCCATCAGCACCGGTTCGAGCTGCCGCTGCTCCAGGCGCCGGTGGAGCTGGAGCCGCGCCGCGTGCCGATCGACCCGTATGCGCTCGGGCTGCTGCTGGGAGACGGCTGCCTGACCACCAGGACCACTCCGTCGTTCAGCACCGCTGACCCGGAGTTGGCCGTGGCCCTCGAGGAGAAGCTTGACGGCATCGAACTGCGACACAACAGCGGGGTCGACTACACGCTTCGCCACATCGACGGTCATCGCGGTGGCGTGATCGTTGCTAATCCAATCACCGTGGCGCTCCGCGAGCTGGGACTTGCGGGCACCAGATCCGAGACGAAGTTCGTGCCCGAGCCATACCTGCACAACGAGTCAACCGTTCGTCTCGGGGTGCTCCAGGGCCTCCTGGACAGCGACGGCGGTCCTGTCGTGCAACGAGCCCGAACGTGCCGCATCCAATACACGACATGTTCGGAGCGGCTACGTGACGACGTTGTCTATCTCGTCCGCTCACTCGGGGGGATCGCATACTGGCGCCGGCGCCGAGCCGCCGGACGAAGGCCAGGCAATGCGAGAGGCCGGCCGGTCGTGCATAGGTTGGATGCCTTCGTCCTCGACATCCGTTTGCCGTCGGGGATGGAGCCGTTCCGTCTCCGACGCAAGCGTGAAATCTACAATCGACATGGAGGTGGACGCCCGCTGCGCTTCGTCGATGCGATCGAGCCAGCCGGCGAGATGGAGACCGTATGCATCCAAGTGGCAGCCGCCGATTCCCTGTATGTCACAGAAGATTTCATCCTCACGCACAACACGCTGAACGACTCGTTCGTGATCCTCGACGAGGCCCAGAACACGACGCCCGAGCAGATGAAGATGTTCCTCACCAGGTTGGGATTCGGGTCGCGGATGGTGGTCACCGGAGACGTCACGCAGGTGGACCTGCCCCGCGAGCAGCAATCGGGTCTGATCGCCGTGGGCGAGGTGCTCGGCGCGATCGAGGGCATCGAGTTCCTGCGCTTCGGCAGCGAGGACGTCGTCCGTCACAAGCTCGTCCAGCGGATCGTGGAGGCCTACGACGAGCACTCTCAGCGCGAGGCGCCTGAGCTGCGTGCCGCCGATCGCCGCCGCGCCTGAGATTCGCCGCGCGATGCTCGACGTGGAGGTCTTCGGCGCGGAGCTCGCGCCCGGCGCGCCGCCGCCGCAGGAGGTGCGGCGCCTGTGTGCGCTGGCGACCGCGGCGGTCGGGATCGAGGAGGAGGGTCATCTGGCGATCGAATACGTTGACGAGCGGCGGATCGCGCAGTTGAACGCCGAGCACCGCGGCAAAGATGGCCCGACGGACGTGCTGTCGTTCCCGATCGACAGTGCCACTCCGCACGAGGGTGTTACTCCACACGATGGGGTCACCGAGCAAGGTGGTCCCGAGCGGGAGCTGGGCGACGTGGTGATCTGTCCCGAGCACACGCTCGACCTGCGCGAGGCGATCGTTCACGGTGTACTGCATCTGGTTGGGTTGGACCACGAGACCGACAGTGGTGAGATGCTGGCGCTGCAGGCGGAGTTGCTGGCCGATTGGAGATCTCGTTGATCTCCAATCGGTGGGAGCGCAGGTGACACGCAGCGGCTTTGTCGCGCTCGCCGGGCGCCCGAACGTCGGCAAGTCGACGCTCGTGAACGCGCTCGTGGGGGAGAAGGTGGCAATCGTTTCCGATCGTCCGCAGACGACGCGGAGAGCGATCCGGGGGGTGCGTAGCGCCGGTGGCTGTCAGATGGTGCTCGTCGATTTGCCGGGCGTCCAGCGCCCGCGCGATGCGCTCACCGAGCGGATGGCCCAGCGGGTGCGCCAGGAGCTCGAGGGCTGCGACGCGGCGCTGATGGTGCTCAATGGCGAGCAGGGAGTGGGACCCGGCGACCGCTTCATCGCGCAGGCACTCGTGGGTGCGAGCGCGCCGGTAACGATCGCGGTCAACAAGGCCGATCGTTTGACGCGGGCACAGACGCTCGACGTGTTGGAGCGGGCCGTCGCCTTAGGGGTCTCTGAGGAGATCTTCCCGATCTCGGCCCGCACCGGGGTGGGTGTGGCGGCACTCACGGAGCATTTGATGGCGGCGATGCCTGAGGGGCCGTTCATGTTCGGCGAGGATGCGAGCTCCGATCAGCCGCAGGCGGTGCTGCTGGCGGAGCTGATCAGGGAGGCGGCGATCAAGCGCACCTTCCAGGAGTTGCCCCATGCGGTGGAGGTGATCGTCGAGGAGATCGAATTCCCGCGCGATGGCCTCGCGCGGGTGAGGGCGCTGATCTGGGTGGAGAGCGAATCTCAGAAGGGGATCCTGGTCGGCGCGCGGGGGCGCATGATCAAGGCGATCGGCGTGGCGGCGCGTCGTGAACTCGAGCGCGAGCTGGGTGTTCAGGTGCACCTCGATTTATCGGTGCGAGTTCGTCGCGACTGGCGCGGCGATGAAGGGCTGCTCGACCGCTTGGGCATCACCTGAGTGCCTGGCGTGTCTCAGATCTGCTTCGAGAGATGCCCGGCGATCCGTTCGACAGCGGGCAGATTGAACTCGGCGACGAACAGGAAGGGAACCGGGTGAACCTCGAAATCCCGACGGCGCAGGCGGGCGAGCTGGTTGTGTTGGAAGCTTGCGCGATCATGTACCGCGCGCGCGGCCAAAGCGGCTGAGCGCGTCACGGAGTCGCTTCCGTCCGGGTGGTTACTTGCGTCTGCGAGGCCGGTCCCATCCAGGTTGTCGATCTGATCGAGCTCCGCCGCGGAGAAGCGCCGCGGCAGCGTACTGTTGACGATGACCGCGTCAAGCGTTCGGTTGATCTGTTGTTGTAAGCCGTCCTGGAGCTCGAGCGCCTCGGTGACGGCCATCTCGGTCGGAAGTGCGACCGCCAGGTACCCGGAGCGCGCGGGATCGGAGAGCAGCTCACCGACCTGCCGGGTCTGGGAGGCGATCGGCCCGACGCGTGCGATCGCGCCGAAGGTCTGTGGCGAGTGGAGCATCCCCAGGGCATGTCCCGTGGCCGGCGCGTCGAGGATCACGAGGTCATAGCTGCCTGGTCGCTTGCCTGCGCCGCGCTTGCCCTCCGTGAGTTTCCAGATCGTGACCATACTGATCAACTCCTTGGCGCCTGGGGCGGCGGCCGCGAAGTACTGGAAGGTGCCGCTGGAGGCGAGCACCCTGCCGGACACGCGCCCGCCGAGCGACTGCAACCACTCGAGCAGAGCTCTGTCGGGATCGATCGAAACGCTCCAGAGGTTCTCCCGCAGCTCTGTCTGGGCGCCCGCCTGCACGGGGACGACACCAAATAGCTCTCCCAGGCGGCGCTGCTCGCCCAGCTCGACGACGATCGTGCGCAGTCCGCGCTCGGCCGCGAGCAGGCCGAGCGCGGCGGAGACTGTCGTCTTGCCGACGCCGCCCTTGCCGGTGAGCACGAGCAGCTTGCGATCCAGGAGGGATGCCATCGTTGAGATGCAACCTACAATCCCGCAGATGAGCACACCGGCCGGCGAGCAAACCATCGATGCGCAGATCTCCTACGACGAGCGCGGGCTCGTACCGTGCGTGATCCAGGATTGGCGCAGCGGAGAGGTGTTGACGATGGCCTATATGAACGAGCAGGCGCTGAAGCGCACGCGCGCGACCGGGGAGTTGCATCTGTGGAGTCGTTCGCGGGACGAGCTGTGGCGCAAGGGCGAAACGAGTGGCAACACCCAGGCTGTGAAGGCGCTGCGGTTGGATTGCGACGGCGACACGCTGCTCGCGCTGGTAGAGCCCGCGGGCCCGGCCTGCCACACGGGTGAGCGGACCTGCTTTCACCGGGGCGAGCTCGAGCCGCCCGCACCGCATGAGACGCTACCGGCCCTGGAGCGAACGCTGGACGCGCGCGCGTCCGATCGCCCAGCGGGCTCCTACACGGTCGAACTGCTGGACGACCCGGGGCGGATCGGCGAGAAGGTGCAAGAGGAGGCCGAGGAGGTTGCGCGTGCCGCGCGCGAGGAGTCCGACGAGCGAGTTGACGAAGAGGCGGCCGATGTGATCTATCACCTGCTCGTGCTCTTGCACAGTCGTGGACGCGCGCTCATCGACGCCGAGCGGGTGCTCGATGAGCGCCGCTCCTAGCGCGTCCGAGACGCCCGAGATGACGGCCGTGCAGGTGGAGCCGAGCCTCGAGCAGGCGCGCGCGCTGGCGGGGGAGTACAACCTGATCCCGCTGCGTCACAGCTTCATTGCCGACTGCGAGACGCCGGTGTCGGCCTTTTTGAAGCTCCGCGGCATGGAGCCTGCACAGCCTTCGTTCCTGCTGGAGTCGGCCGAGCAGGGGCAGCGGATGGGGCGCTACTCGTTCATCGGTCTCAGACCACGCTCAGTGCTGCGTTGGTCTTTGGCCGACGGCGGCGATCCATATGCCCTGGCCGCGAATGAGGTTGCCCGTCACCGGCAGGCGCCGCTGGACGACGGTGCGGGCGGGACCGGTGGGGGCCTATTCACGGGGGGCGCGGTCGGCTACTTCGGGTATGACCTGGTCCGCACGGTCGAGCCGCTTGGGGCACCCAACCCAGACAAGCTGGGACTCCCAGACATGGCGCTGATGCTGTCGGACCTGCTTGTGGTGTTCGACCACCTGAAGCACACGGTCACGATTCTCGTCAACGCCGACCTCGACGCCGAGCCGGAGATCGAGCAGGCCTACGCGGCGGCGGCGGAGACGATCGCCGAGGTGCGCGCGAGGCTGGCGGGGCCCGTGCCGAGCGAGAAACGTGGTGAGGGTCCGACGGACGGCGTGGATCACGCACGCGCCGCCGCGCGGACCCGGGAGATGCCGAGCTTCCGCTCGAACATGGAGCGCTCTCAATTCGAAGGCATCGTTGCTCGGATCGTTGAGTACATCCACGCGGGGGACGCCTTTCAGGTGGTGCCCTCGCAACGCTGGTCGGCCGAGGTGCCGGTGGCGCCGTTCTCGATTTACAGGGGCCTGCGCGCGGTCAACCCGAGTCCCTATATGTATTTCCTCGACTTCGGCGACTTCCAGGTCGTCGGGGCCAGCCCGGAGCCGCTTTTGACCGTGAACGGACGCCGCGTTTCGACGCGCCCGATCGCCGGCACACGGCCGCGCGGCACGAGCACCGAGGAGGACCGGCGAATCGCGGGAGAACTGTTGGCCGACGAGAAGGAGCGGGCCGAGCACGTGATGCTTGTCGACCTGGGGCGCAACGACTTGGGGAGGGTGTGCGAGTACGGCAGCGTGAAGGTGGACGAGATGATGGAGATCGAGTTCTACAGCCACGTGATGCACATCGTCTCTTCGGTCTCGGGCACGCTGCGTGAGGAGGTGGGCGCGATGGACGCGCTGCGCTCGGTGTTGCCCGCGGGCACGCTGTCGGGCGCGCCGAAGGTGCGCGCGATGCAGATCATCGACGAGCTGGAGCCGATCAAGCGCGGCGGCTACGGCGGTGCGATCGGCTACCTGAGCTACGCCGGCGACCTCGATACGGCGATTCACATTCGCACGGTGGTGGTCAAGGACGGTGTCGCCCACGTGCAGGCGGGAGGCGGCACCGTGGCGGACGCGAAACCGGAGTACGAGTACGAGGAGTCGGTGGCGAAGTCGCGCGCGGTGATGCAGGCAATCGAGCTGGCTTGCGAACAGGCTGATTGGCCATGAGGGTGCTCGTGATCGATAACTACGACTCGTTCACGTACAACCTCGTCCAGTACCTGGGCGAGCTCGGGTCCGACGTGCGCGCGGTGCGCAACGACCGCGCGAGCGTCGATGAACTGCTGGCAGGGGGATACGAGCGCTGCGTGATCTCACCGGGGCCCTGTACGCCGGACCAAGCAGGCATCTCCCTGGAGGCGGCACGGCGGCTGCCCGAGGCGGGTATCCCGACACTTGGAGTCTGTCTCGGTCATCAGGCGCTGGCGCAGGCGTTCGGGGGCAAGGTGGTGCTGCACGAGCCCGTACATGGCAAGGCCACGACGATCGAGCACGACGGACGCACGATCTTCAGGGGGCTGGGAACGCCTTTGACGGTCGGGCGCTATCACTCGCTTGTGGTGGAGCCAGGGCTGCCCGACTGTCTGGAGGAGTCCGCACGTGGCGGCGGCGTGCTGATGGCGCTGCGTCACCGTGAGCTGCCCGCGGAGGGCGTGCAGTTTCACCCCGAGTCGGTGCTGACGGACGAGGGGAAGCATCTGTTGAAGAACTTCCTCGAAGGACGGGCCGATGCCTAACGCGATCCTGACGCGAGCGATCGACGGGCTCTCCTCGCGCCGTGACCTGAGCGAGGATGAGACCGCGGAGGTCTTGGCGGAGATCATGAACGGCGAGGTCTCGGAGATTCAGATCGCGGGCTTCCTGATCGCGTTAAGGACGAAGGGCGAGACGATCGATGAGCTGGCCGGGCTGGCACGGACGATGCGGACGCTCGCCGCGCACGTTCCAATCGAGCGTCAGGATCTGCTCGACACATCGGGGACGGGGGGCGGCAGGCGCACATTCAACGTCTCGACGACGGCCGCGCTAATCGCCGCCGGCGCCGGGTGCGCGGTGGCCAAGCACGGCAACCGTTCGGCCACGAGCCTCTCGGGGTCGGCCGATCTGCTGGAGGCGCTGGGTGCGCGAATCGACCTGACGCCGGAGGGCGTCGCGCGCTGCATCGAGGATGCGGGGTTCGGGTTCATGTTTGCGCCGGCTCATCATCAGGCCACGCGGTTCGTTATTCCGGTGCGGCGCGAGCTAGCGGTCAAAACGATCTTCAACCTCCTCGGGCCGCTGACCAATCCGGCGGGCGCGCAACGGCAGCTGATCGGCGTCTCGGATCCGAGCTTCCTGGAGACGATCGCCGGGGCGCTGGCGCGGCTGGGGGTGGACCGGGCGCTGGTCGTCGCCGGCGAGGATGGACTGGACGAGGTCTCGATCAGCGCGGCGACGCGCGTGGTCGAGGTCAACGGAGCAGAGCTGAGCCACTACACACTGACCCCGGGCGACGTCGGGCTCGAGCTCGCGGCCGAAGGGGGCTATGACGGGGGAACTCCAGAGGAGAACGCGACGGTGACGCGCGCGATCCTGGCGGGCGAGCGGGGGGTGCGCACCGACCTGGCGCTGATCAACGCGGGCGCCGCGATCTATGCCGCCGGCGTCACGCAGACGCTCGCGGAGGGCGTGCAGGCCGCGCGCGCGGCGATCGAGGATGGACGCGCACAGAGCGCTCTGGAGCGCTATCTGCAGGCGAGTCGGAAGTATGCGCCCGCGGAGGTTGCGCGATGAGCACGCAGACGCCAACCGTGCTGGAGCGGATCCTTCAGAGCACACGCGAGGAGCTGGAGCGTCGCAAGCGGGAGCTGGCGCTGGAGGAGCTCGAATATCAGGCGTTTGCGATCGGCGGTGCGGGGGAGACGAGCCCGCGGCGTTTCGAGTCCGCGCTGAAGGAGCCGGGGATCGCGGTGATTGCCGAGTTCAAGCGGCGCTCGCCCTCCGCCGGGACCCTGCATCACGCGCCGGACCTTCCCGGGCTCGTGCGTGCGTACGAGCACGGCGGCGCGAGCGCGCTGTCGGTGCTGACGGAGGGCCCAAACTTCGACGGAACGCTGGAGGATCTAAGGGCGGTGCGCGCGGTGAGCGAGCTGCCGGTCCTGCGCAAGGACTTCATCCTCGATGAGTATCAGCTGTACGAGGCGAAGGTGGCGCGGGCGGACGCCGTGCTGCTGATCGTGGCAGCGCTCGAGCCAGAGCAGTTGGGAATGCTGCAGGAGCGCGCGGGAACGCTTGGCCTGGACGTGCTGGTGGAGGTGCACGATCACGACGAGCTGCGGATGGCGCTGAAGATTGGGGCAGAGCTGATCGGGATCAACAACCGCGACCTGAGGGACTTCAGCGTGGATGTGGAGCGCACCGAACGGCTCATGGGCGAGATCCCACCCGGCGTGACGGTGGTCTCGGAGTCGGGGATCGTGGAAGCCGAGCAGCTGAGCCGGTTGGAGGAGAGGGGTGTGGATGCGGTGCTTGTTGGCGAGGCATTGATGCGCTCGGAGGACCCCGGGGCGGCACTCAGGACGCTTCGAGGGGGTCGCGTCCAATAGCTTTAGAAAGACCGGGGCTCCGCTTTAGAAAGCCTTCATAGCGACTGGTCATTCTCTCTTGCATCAGATGAAACGCACATTCTTCATTCCCTTCATCTCGGCCTTGGTCGGCGGCGCCGTGGTCGTCGCGGTGGTCGCGGCGTTCGGCGGACTGAACAGCTCGAGCAAGACCGTTACGACGGTCCAGGCCGCCCCGATCGCGCCCTCGAACGCCTCGCAGAAGACATCGGGGCTGACGCCGCACGACATCTACGTGCGCGACGCACCCGGGGTCGCGTTCGTGACTTCGACGATCGTGCAGAAATCGGAATCGGCGCTGAACCTGTTCGGCGGCGGGGAAACCGAGAAACAGGGCGAGGCGACCGGCTCGGGCATCGTGATCGACGCCAACGGCACGATCCTCACCAACTATCACGTCGTGGAGAACGCGATCAAGGTGACGGTGAGCTTTGAAAAGGGCAAGGCGGTCGAAGCGAAGGTGGTGGGCAAGGACCCCTCGAACGATCTCGCGGTCCTGCGGATCTCGACCGACGGGCTGACACTGCATCCGCTGACGCTCGGCGATTCGAGCACCGTGCAGGTGGGCGACCCGGTGCTGGCGATCGGCAACCCGTTCGATCTGGAACGGACGCTCACGACCGGGGTCATCTCGGCGCTCCAGCGCCAGATCACGGCGCCGAACGGCTTCACGATCGACAACGTGCTGCAGACCGACGCGCCGATCAACCCGGGTAACTCGGGCGGGCCGTTGCTGAACATCCAGGGCGAAGTGATCGGCATCAACTCGCAGATCGAGACCGGCGGCTCGGGCGACGGCAGCGTCGGGATCGGCTTCGCGGTCCCGATCAACACCGCCAAGGGCGAGATCTCAGAGCTGGAGAAAGGCGGCACCGTGCGCGGCGCCTACCTCGGTCTGACCTCGCTGACGATCGATGGCTCGCTGTCGGCGCTCAACTTGCCGGTGAAAGAAGGTGCGCTGGTGGAGAGCGTGCAGAAGGGCACCGCCGCCGAAAAGGCCGGAATCCGCGGTGGCGACATCAATGGCACCGTCGAAGGCGGCCAGGTCGCGGTCGGCGGCGACATCATCGTCTCGATCGATGGGCAGGCGGTGGCGAGCTCGGAAGACCTCGCGAACGACATCTCCGCGAAGAAGCCGGGCGAGACCGTCAGCATCGGCCTGCTGCGGGCGAACGGGAAGGGCGGCTACGAAAAGAAGACGGTGAGCGTGAAGCTCGGCGAACGCCCCAACTCGGTGCCCAACCCGAGTACGCCCGAAGGGTAAGCGCCCCCCCCCATGCCTGCAGGGCAGGCGCCCCGCTACCGTTGGGGGATGTCCGGGACAGCCCCGAAAGTAAAGATCTGTGGGATCACCAACCTCCCCGACGCCGAACTGGCGGTCGAGCTGGGGGCGTGGGCGATCGGCATGATCTTCTTCGAGGACAGCCCGCGCCGATGCTCGCTTCAGGAGGCGCAGCGAATCACGGCGGCGCTGGCGCGGAAGGTCGAGCTGTGCGGTGTGTTCGTGAACGATCCTTTGGAGCTGGTCGTCAAGACGAGCGAGGATCTCGGTTTGACGATCGTGCAGCAGCACGGCGACGAGGGCCCGGCGTTCTGCGGCGAGGTGCCGCGGAGGACCGGTGCTCGGGTGATCAAGGCGGCCCAGGTCGCCGGCCCCGGTGACATCAGGGACCTCGAGCGCTATCACGTGGACTTCCACCTGCTCGACGCACGCTCGCAGGACTTGGAGAAGCAGGAGCTGAGAGGCGGCACGGGGGAGACGTTCGACTGGAAGCTGCTCGCCGCGCGGCGCTCGAAGGTGCCACTGATCCTGAGCGGCGGCCTGAACGCGGAGAACGTCGCTGATGCGATCGCTCAGACGAGGCCGTTCGCGGTGGATAGCGCCAGCGGCACCGAGCAAGCTCCGGGAAAGAAGAACGAGGCGAAGCTGAAGGCCTTCTTCGCGGCCGTGGAGCAGACGGCATCAGTCATCGACGACGCATCCGTCACGGAAGGTGCCGCGGCGTGAGCGCGGTCGAGCACCGCTTCGGACAGTACGGCGGGCAGTTCGTGCCCGAGACGCTGATGCCGGCGCTGGCGGAGCTGGAGCAAGCGTGGGAGAAGGCGCAGGAGGACCCGACCTACCGAGCAGAGCTGGACAGCCTGCTGCGTGACTTCGGCGGCAGGCCAACGCCGCTGTACCGCGCGAGGCGGCTGAGCGAGCTGGTTGGACGGCCGATCTACCTCAAGCGCGAGGATCTCAACCACACGGGCTCACACAAGCTGAACAATGCGCTCGGGCAGGCACTGCTGGCGCGAAGGATGGGCAAGCAAAGGATCATCGCCGAGACCGGCGCCGGCCAGCACGGCGTGGCGACCGCGACCGTGAGCGCGCTGTTGGGGATGGAGTGCGTCGTGTACATGGGTACTGAGGACACGCGCCGCCAGAAGCCGAACGTGCAGCGGATGGAGCTGCTGGGCGCGACGGTGAAGCCGGTGGACGCGGGCGCGAAGACACTGAAGGAGGCCACTTCGGCGGCGATCAGGGACTGGGTGACGAACGTGGAGAGCACCCACTATGTGATCGGCTCGGTCGTTGGCCCGGCGCCGTACCCGGCGATCGTGCGCGATCTGCAGCGCGTGATCGGCGACGAGGCGCGGACGCAGATTCTCGAGCGCGAGGGGCGCCTGCCCGGGCGCGTGATCGCGTGTGTGGGCGGGGGCTCGAACGCGATCGGCACGTTTGCGGCGTTCCTCGACGACGAAGAGGTGCAACTGATCGGGGTGGAGGCCGGCGGCGAGGGAATCGACACGCCCAGGCATGGAGCCCCGCTAACGGTTGGCGGGCGCGTCGGCATCCTGCACGGGTCGCGCTCGGCGGTGATGCAGGACGAGGAGGGCCAGATCGTCGAGGCGCATTCGATCTCGGCGGGCCTCGACTACCCCGGGGCGGGGCCCCAGCACGCGTACCTGCGCGACAGCGGACGCGCGCGCTATGAGGCGGTGACCGACCGCGAGGCGCTCGCGGCCTTCAGAGAGACAGCGCGCCTGGAGGGCATCATCCCGGCGCTTGAGACCGCGCACGCGCTCGCGTGGACGCTCGCGCAGGACGACGGCGAGCTGGATCTTGTGTGCCTGTCGGGCCGCGGGGACAAGGATCTCGCGGAGGTGCTGGGGGGTGAGTGAGAACGGCAGCGGCCTGGGCGGGATCGAGCGGATCGCCGCCGCGTTCGCGCAGACGGGTAAGCAAGCGGCGTTGATGCCGTATCTGATGGGCGGATATCCGACGCTCGCCGACTCGATACGGATCGGCGAGGCCTGTATAAAAGCCGGCGCGGACATCATCGAGCTGGGTATGCCTTATTCGGATCCACTTGCCGACGGGCCGGTGATCCACGCCGCGGGCACAGAGGCACTACATGCAGGGGCGAACGTGGCTGGCGTGCTGGAGGTGGCGCGCGCGCTGGCCCGTAGCGTGCCGGTGGTGCTGATGTGCTACGCAAACATGGTCTTCGCTCCGGGCGCGGAGGCGTTCGTGGAGCGCCTGGCGAAGACCGGCGCGAGCGGGCTGATCGTGCCCGACCTGCCGCTCGGTGAGGGCCCGGAGGTGGGGGAGGCATGCAGGGCGCACGGGCTGGCGCTGGTGCCCTTGGTGGCGCCCACGACCACGCCGGAGCGCTTGGTAGAGATCGGTAAGAGCGCCCAGGGCTTCATGTACACGGTCTCGGTCGTGGGCACGACCGGCGAGCGCAGCGAGCTGGATGAGCGCTTCGTGCAGGTTGTCGAGCGGGCGAAGGCGAGCACGCAGGTGCCCGTAGCGCTGGGCTTCGGGATCAGCACGCCCGAGCACGCGCTGCAGGCCGCGCAGGCGGGCGCCGACGGGGTGATCGTAGGCACCAGACTGGTGCGCGCCGCTGGCGGGGCGGCCGATCCGGCGGGGGCAGTCGGCGCGGTGGTGGGCGAACTGGCTGCGGGCCTTGCTCAAGCTCGCTAGGATTCTGCCGGCATGGGACTGGTCCTAACCGTAACCGCCGGCTTGGTCGTCTGGGTCGTACTCTGGGCGCTCGGCAAGACGGGCTTCGACGCGTTCATCCTCGCGACGCTGATCATCGTGGCGGGAGCGACCGTCAGGATCCTCGCGGGTTATCTTCCCAGCCGCCGTAGCTGAGCGCCCAGTGCGCTCGCACTGGGTGGCACGACTCGCGGCGGGACCGTACCGGGCCACCGCGGCCGAGCACACGATGCACGCGCGCGGGCTTAGAGCAGTGGCGGCGCTCGCCGCCGCGGCAGCGCTCCTCGTAGCAGCCCTCGGAGTCGCCGGCTGTGGGGGCGTGAGCGTCTCCGGCGCGTCGAGCACGATCGGCAACCAGCTGACGATCTATTCGAGCCTGCCGCTGCAGGGGCCATCGGGGCCGAACTCCCAGCAGATCGTGGATGGCGAGAAGCTCGCGCTGAGCGAAGCCGGCGGGCGAATCGGGCCGTTCAAGATCAGCTACCTGTCGATGGACGACTCGAATACGACGACCGGGGAATGGACCCCCGACGTGACGGCGACGAACGCGAAGACGGCTGCCGAGGACACCACCACGATCGTCTACCTGGGCGACTACAACTCGGGTGCGAGCGCGGTTTCGCTGCCGCTGATCAACGCCTCGGGCATCCTGCAGGTCAGCCCGTCGAGTCCGTATGTAGGGCTGACCTCCTCGCTCGACGCCGGCCAGGACGAGCCCGAACGCTTCTATCCCTCCGGGAAACGCACCTTCGGACGCCTACAGCCAGGAGATCCGGCGCAGGCCGAAGCGCAGGTGAAGCTGCTGCAGGGGCTGGGCGTGAAGCGGCTGTACGTGCTCGACGACGAAGGGGCGTTCGAGGTCCCGCTCGCGGAACTCGTCGCGGGGGACGCCGCAAAGGCCGGGATCGCCGTGGTGAAGCACGACAGCCTGGACATGATCCACACGAACGCGACCACGAGCTTTCAGAGCGAGGTCGCCAAGGTGGCCGAAAGCGACGCGCAGGCGGTGTTCTTCGCCGGTGGTACGGGGCCTGGGACGGTGGCGCTGTGGAAGCAGTTGCACAGCGCCGATCCGAAGCTGCTGCTGCTCGGCTCCAGCGACATGGTCAACAGCGAATTCACCTCCGAAATTGGATCCGAAGTGGCGGGGAGCACGTATTTGACAACGCCGATCCTGCCCACGAGCCTGTACCCGCCCCCGGCGGTGCAGGTGCTCGCGCGTTACCGGCGGCGCTTCGGCGCTGAAGGCGGGGCGTATGCGCTGTATGGGTATGAGGCGATGAGCGTTGCGCTGCTGGCGATTCGAAACGCGGGCGAGCGTGGGAATGATCGCCAGGCGGTTGTCGACCAGTTCTTCGCGATTCGCAATCGCGACTCGGTGATCGGTCACTACTCGATCGAACCCGACGGCGAAACCACGCTTTCACGCTACGGCGTGGATACGGTCAAGGACGGGCAGGCGACGTTCTACAAGGTGCTGAACGTCCGCTGAACCTCAGCCCGACTGCTGCAGCCCGGCGACGAGCCGGAAGCGCTCGATACCTCCGCCGAGGCTCTTGCCACCGCCGACAAGCGTGGAGAGCGATCGCAGGTAGGGCAGGATGTGGGAGATGCTCGGGTCTTCGGCGAGGCCGACCCCTTCGAGCAGGGTGAGTAGCGGAGCGAATTCGACGATCACGCTCGGCCGTATGCCTTCGCCAAGGGTGCCAGCCGCGGTGCTCGCGGAGGCCGCGGTCAAAAGTGTGCTCGATGGCTTCAACGCGTCCTGCACGGAGGCTTCGCCGAGACCGATCACAAACTTCGTCTGACCGTCTGAGCCGACCCCGTTGGCGATGTCGAGTTCGACCGGCAGGCCGTTAACACGCGCGGAGATCGCCGCGTCGGTGCCGGGGATCGAGATCGATTGCACCGAGCCGCCGGACTTTTCAAGTGCGGCGCCGAGCTTGGCGACCGCGGCCTTTGACAGCGAGGGGTCCTTGGAGTCGAGCACGACCCCGCCGCGCAGGTTGACGATGCCGCTGCCGCCCGCGAAGATCCCGGCGGAGCTCATCCAGCTGAGGAAGTCGCGCTGGCTCTGAGCGCCGGGGGCGCTGAGCGCCGACAGCGGGGCGAGGAACCCTTCGAGCACGCCCTTGATATTGAAGCCGCCGGAGGAGCTTTCCGTCGTCGTGGCGCCCGCGCCGGAGGAGCCGCCGAGCGAGGTGACGAGCGAGGCGAGGCCGTGGAGGCCCTGCACGTCGCCCGTGAGCGTGATGCCGACGTTGCCGAAGCCGGCGGCGAGCCACGATTCTCCCGGCAGTTCGCCGAGCGCCTGGGCGCCTTCGGAGGCGGACGCCGCCAGCCCGCCGCCGCCGATCGAGGTGGGTGGGTTTTTCGAGACGAGGCTGTCGACGTCGAGCGCGATCGAGCTGGAGGAGGGCACGACCGAGATGTTCAGCGTGCGATCGCCACCGAGCAGCCCGATCACGCCGCCGAGACTCTGCGCGTCGGCGCCCGTCGCGAATGACGCGTTGGCGCCGGCCGCGCCGGGATTCGAGTAGACGTGGGCGAGCGCGCCTGACGGGGCGCTCGAGAGCAGCTTCGAGTAGTCCGCGGCGTGCGCGAGCGAGGGGCCGCCAAGCGAGGTGTCGATCACGCTGTGCAGCCCCGTGACGGTGCCGAGCACGGCGAGGCGATCGACGATCCCAAACGCCTCGCCGCCGGAGGTGGCCTGGTAGCTGATGCCCCGGTAGCTGGCGGGGTGCCCGCCGGCGTGCTGAGCCTCGGTGCTGATGAACGAGGCTGCCTTGGCGGCGTCGCTGGTGTCGAGCACGATCGCGCCCTGGACCCCGGAGGCGAACGGCCACGCGCTCTGGGTGGTCGAGGAGCCGCCTTGGAGGAGCTGGGTGAGCAGCTGCTGCAGCTGGCTGCTCGCCTCGGCGGAGGCGGAGAGCGTTGAGAGGAAGATCCCGGCGTTGGGGCCCAGCCACGGGGCGATGTCGTGGCTGTAGGTGAGCGGTGGGCTGCCGGGGACCTGGAGCACTGAGGCGAGGCGCGCATAGGAGTCGGGCTGGTGGGTGAGCGTGCTCGCGGCGGTGGTCGCATCGGTCTTCAGCGTGCCGTCGGGGCGCACGACAGCGCCCGCGTACAGCGGCGCGGAGGCCGGGACCACGCCCGCCGGGTCGGCGGAGCTGCCGGGCGAGGATGAGGAGCCGCAGCCCGCGAGCGCGACGGTTGCGAGCACGAGGATGGGAGTGAGCGCCGCGGTGAGGCGGCGCGGACGGAGACTTGGCATGCAGCGATCGTAGTCGTCGCGCGCTCGCCCGTGCAAGTACCCACAGATCTGAAGGTGGCTCACTCGATCGACGGAGGTTGCCCGGAGGATCGCGCGAGAGGGGGGGAGCGAGGATCAGGCGAGGGCACGATCTGCAAGAAGCGTCGCACTTTGCGGCAATGCATCGGGGCTTGCACTCTGGGGTCCGTCGCCTGAGCAGACGAGCACAGGCCCGAAAAGACCGTCTGAGCGGGCATTTTTGCTGTTTACGAGGCCACTGGAACGGGTAAGTGGGAAAAAATGTGCAATTAGGGTTGCATTGTGGGGGAAAGTGGGATAGCTTCGCGGAAGCGAGCCGGGGTGGAGGGGCTCCTCCCACTCCTCCACCTCGGCTCGGTAACTAATTGGAACCCACCCAGCCTCGCCTCCCCATGGTCCCCTTCCGCGGCACCTTCGACCACACGCTCGACGCGAAGAACCGGCTCACGGTGCCGGCCCGCTACCGCGCGACACTGGCCGAGGGCGTGGTGATCGCGATGCCGGTGGACCTGAAGCCCTGTGTCGGGATCTGGCGCCCGGAGGACTACGAGCACTACACCCAGCGCGCGCTGGCGGAGCTCCCTCCGCTATCGCCGCGGCTGACCGAGCTGGAGCGCTTCTTCTACGGCTCATCCCAGGACGCGGAGCTCGACGCCGCCGGGCGGATCATGGTCCCCGGCTTTCTCGGTGAGCACGCCGGGTTGGCGAAGGAGGTCGTCGTCGTCGGCGTCGGCGACCGCCTGGAGCTGTGGGACAGAGGCAGTTGGAATGACCATCGACCGGCGCTGCTGAGCGGCGTCGCAGAGATAACCGCGCGTGTCGACCATCCTGCTTGACATGAGACGCACACACATCCCCGTACTCGCCGGGGAGCTGATCGACCTGCTCGACCCGCGCCCGGGCCAGACCGCGATCGACTGCACCTTCGGCGGCGGCGGCCACGCCGAGCTGATTGCCGAGCGCCTGGGGCCGGAGGGCACGTTGATCGGGATCGATCGCGATCCGCTGGCAGAGGAGCGCTTTGAGGAACTGGCCGGCGAGGTGGCCTGCTCGGTGCGCTTCATACACGCGAGCTACGCCGAGGCGCTCGAGCAACTCGCCGGGGAGGGGCAGAAAGCCGACATGGTCTACTTCGACCTCGGCATGTCCTCGATGCAGGTGGACACGCGCGAGCGCGGCTTCTCCTACTCATTCCAGGCTCCTTTGGACATGCGGATGGACCCCGAGCAGGAGCTGAGCGCCCGTGAGATCGTCGCCGAGTGGGACGAGCGCCGCCTGGCGCACACGCTGCGCGACTTCGGCGAGGAGCGTCACGCGGGTGCGATCGCCCGCATGATTGTGCGCCGGCGCACGGAGGCGCCGATCGAGACGACGGTGGAGCTGGTGGACACGATCAACGCCGCGATTCCCGCGCCCGCGCGGTTCGCGGGCGGCCATCCCGCCAAGCGCTCCTTCCAGGCGCTGCGGATCGCCGTCAACGACGAGCTTGGCCAGCTCGATCGCGGGCTGCCGCTCGCCTGGGAGCTGCTGCGCGAGGGCGGCGTGCTTGCGGGGATCTCCTTTCACTCGCTCGAGGACCGGCGCGTGAAGCGCTTTCTGACAGAGCGCGCGCGGGGCTGCATCTGCCCGCCCGAGATGCCGGTCTGCGGCTGCGGTCGCGAGGCCGAGGCCGCGCTGCTCGCGCGCCGCGCGATCATGCCCTCAGCTGGCGAGGTCGCGCACAACCCGCGCGCCGGCTCGGCGCGGCTGCGAGCTGCCCGGAAGCTGAGCGCGAGCCCGGAGGGTGCGGCATGACGCGATCGGGGGGCAGGGCCGCAGCCGCGCTGGGGGCTGCCCGGAAGCTTGCAACGAACATGGAGGAAACGGCATGACGCCACCGGCAGCCAGTGCCGCCGCGGCGGCGCCCGCGATTGCACCGCGGCGTACCAACAGCCCGTGGCGAGCGCCCGCGACGCGCAAGCCGCGGCGAGTCTCCGGCCCCGCCAGGGCGGGATCGAATCACCCCGCAAGTCATTGGACGCGTGGGTGGTCTGGTCCGGCGCATGCCGTCGGACTCGCGGAGGCGGTCGCGACGCACCGGCTGCTCGACCGCCTGATCCGGGGACGCGTGTGGATCGGGGTGATCGCGTTCGCGTTGATTGGGATCGTGACGATGCAACTGGTTCTACTGAAGCTGAACGCCGGGATCGGTCGCTCGCTCGTTCGCGAAACGCTGCTGCAGCGTGAGAACGCGACAATGAGCGCCGAAAACTCCGAAGTTGCCGCCGGCGAACAGGTCGAAGCCCAGGCCGAGCATGCGGGCATGGAACTGATCCCCGAGGGCGCGCTGCGCTTCCTGACCGCTCATCCCGCGAGCGATGTCAGCAAGGCCGCGGCTGCGCTGAGTGCACCGATCGCCGCGACGTCGACCGGCGGGGAAGCAACCGCGTCGAATACCTCGACGATCGGAGAAGCGACCGCGCCGTCGGCCGCCTTGGCCGGTGAAGTGGCAACCTCAGACACTTCGACCGGAGAAGCGAGCACCGCGCCGGCTACCGCCACCACCGAAGTGGCGGCCACACCGTCGCCGGCCGCGACGAGCGAAACCCCGGCCTCGAGCGCGAGCACGGCAGCCTCCGCGGGTACTTCCGCGGGTGGCGCGAGTGAAGCTGTCGGCGCGAGCACGCCGACCGGCGAGAGCACACCGACCTCCACCGGTGGCGGCACCCTGGGGGGCTAGCGGGTGGCCACCGTCCAGCGCCGGATTGGGTTGATCTTCGGGTTCTTCTTTCTGCTGCTCGTGCTCGCGGCCGGGCGCACGATGTACCTCGGTACGGTACACAGCGGGGCGCTGCGCAAGGCCGCACGGACGCAGCAGTTGACCTATGAAACGGTGCCCGCGCAGCGCGGCACGATCACCGATCGAAATGACATTGACCTCGCGGTCTCAGAGCCCGCGCAGGACATCTCGGCGACGCCCTACCTGGTCAAGGATCCGCTACAGGCGGCGCAGCGGCTGGCGCCCCTGCTGGGCCAGACGCAGGCAACGCTGCTGGCCGACCTGAGCGAGCACTCAGGCTTCGTGTACCTCGCGCGCGCGGTCCCGGCGAAGGCGGCGCAGACGGTGTTGGGTTTGAACATCGCCGGGATCTCAGGCACGCCGGTGATGCGCCGCGTGTATCCACGCGGGACGCTCGCGGCGCAGGTGCTCGGCATCGTCGGTACCGAAGGCAACGGGCTGACTGGCCTCGAGTACTCGCACAACTCCCTCCTGCATGGGCGTGCCGGCGAACGGCGCGTGGTCAGCGACGCGCTGGGGCAGCCGATCTCAATCGACGACGTCCACCCCGAGGCCGCCGGCGCCTCGCTGACGCTGACGCTTGACGCGAACATCCAGCGGCGCACCGAAAACGTGCTCGACGCGGTCGGCAGGGATTTCGCTCCGAAAGACGCCACGGCGATCGTGATGGACCCACGCACCGGTGCGATCCTCGCGCTCGCGAACTGGCCACAGCTCAACGCCGACGATCCATCCGCTGCGCCCGAAGGCGCGCTCGAGGATCGGGCGGTGTCGTTCAACTACGAACCGGGCTCGACGTTCAAGGTGGTCGCGGTCTCCGATGGACTGCAGCGCGGCCTGATCACCCCCAACACTCCCTTCAACATTCCTGATCAGATCCAGATGGGCGAAAGAACGATCCACGACGACACCGAACACCCCGAAGAAACGCTCACGACCGCGCAGATCCTCGCGCGCTCCAGCAACGTCGGGGCGATCAAGATCGGTGGGCTCGACGGGGCCGATAGCTTCAACGAATGGGTCCACCGCTACGGCTTCGGCGCGCCGACCGGGGTCGACCTCCCCGGCGAGGAAATGGGCAGGCCGCTGCCGCTGAGCGAATACTCGGGCTCCTCGATGGGTAATCTGCCGATCGGCCAGGGCGAGCTCGTCACGCCGATGCAGATGGCGACGGCCTATTCCGCGATCGCCAATGGAGGCATCCTGCGCCCGCCGCACATCGTCGGCGCCGTCGACGGCCGCCCCCAGCCCGAGCCGGCCGGGCACAGGGTGATCTCGGAAACAACGTCGGCTGAGATTCGCAAGATGCTCGAGGGCGTGCTCGCCCCGGGCGGCACCGCCAGCGAGGTCTCGATCCCCGGCTACACGCTCGCGGGCAAGACAGGAACGGCCAGCAAGATCGACAAAGAAACAGGCGAATACTCCGACAGCGCCTACGTCGCCTCGTTCATCGGCTTCGCCCCGGCGACGGACCCGAAGCTGTTGTGCGCGGTCGTCGTCGACGAACCGCAGTCAGGATCGATCTACGGAGGTACGGTGGCGGCCCCGGCTTTCGGTCAGATCATGTCCTTCGCGCTGCCCTATCTGCGCATCCCCCCGGGGTGATCTGCGAAATCTCTCAACCTCAGTCGCTGGATACGACTGGCTGCATCGGTGGGAGCGTCGCGAGGGCGAAGTCACGGCTGACGGCGGCCACCTCGTCTCCTACAGCGGCGAGGTTGACGTTCGTGGAGAAGCCCATCGTTGCGTCGATTGGGCGGAAGAAGTCGTCGAAGTGGCTCGCCACAATTGTCTGTGGCTGCAGGCGGGGAAGGATCCTCATCCAGTAGTCGCGTGTGAAGCTGCGCCCGGCGATGCCCGCGAGGAAGATGTCGACGCCGCCGTGAGGGACTGCCTCGTCGATCAGGTTTGCGCTGCCGTGGTGGTAGAAGGTCATGCCGGCGACCTCGATGTGGATGCCCCATACCTGGCCGCACTTGTAGGCTGATGGGGAGAGTGCGTCGAGATGCTCACACGTGAGCTCTCCGTCGAAGGGAACCGCGAACCCGAGTAAAAGCTTTGAGTGCAGGCTCGGGACGAACGTGACGGTGAACGGGCCCAGCTCATAACGACGCTGTGGCTCGACCTGCACCGCGCGCTCGGCGAGGCCGTGCAGGCGCATCAGGTTGACTAGCGAGCTCGAGCCGTAGGCGGAGCATTCATACCGCCGCGCGATCGCGGGCACGTCGATCGCGTGGTCGAAATGGGTGTGCCCGACGAGAACCCCGACGACGCGTCCGGACGGTCGCAGGAAGCGCTCGTGAAGCGACGGGTCGGCGTGTGCCGGCGTACGACGGATGACGCTTGCGAGCGGCACGCGCGAGAGGTAAGGGTCGATGTAGATCGTCTGCCCCTCATAGCTGAGGCGGTACCCCGCCACGCCGAGCCATTCGAGCTCCAACCCCCGCGTCAGCTCCAGCGGCTTGCTCGCGAGCTCGCGCATCGCGTCGGCATCGTGGTGCTCTCGCTCACCGCGAGCGGCGGCAAAGCGCGCGAAGCTCGCAAGGTGGTGGAGGAGATCGGGCACGACGCGATCTTAGCCAGGGCCAAACAGAAGCACCCGAGCGTGGATAACGCCTCTACCACCGCGCATCGTCACTCCCACACGGTGATCGTTATTTGCTCGGGCGATGCTGGACGTGACAAACCCAGGATGCCTCGACGCTCAATGAGGCGGGTCCAATAGCGAGCGCAAGTACTTTCGTCGCGCGACGCGTCTGTGTCTCTCTCGGAGATTCCGGTCGGAGCGACCAGGGGTGTCGGCCTGCATTTCCTCCCACTCGGAAAAGAAGGTCGGGCGACCTTCTTTGGCTCGGACCTCGGTCACAAGCGATCCGCTGACCCCCCATAGTCGCTCTACGTAGGCGCCTAGGATGTCGGCTGCAACGTCTCGGTCAAGCAGATTCCTGTTGTAGAGGAACGCTACCTCCTCGATCAGGTTCGCCATCATTAGATGTTCAAGCTGATCCGCGAGGCTCATAGCGTCGAACTCGGCGAAGGTGTGGCTTTTCCAGTATTCGACGTACTCGGCGGAGGCCCGGAGCATCTCGCGCTTGTTGAAGCAGTCGGCGTAGTCGTAGACTCGTGCCCGGCGAGATGTTGCATGGCCGAGCCTGAGCTGGAGATAGACCCCGATCAGGGCCCCTACGCCGCCAACGGCGATCACAAATTGCGCGATGTCGCCCCAACCGTTCAACGAGAGCACAGCGACCATCGATCAAGCGTAAAGCCCCACAAACCGATATGGAAAGCGCGGGCGCGCCCTTGCGGGCCGGTGCTATCCTCACCGGAGGAGGACCAAATGGACCCGATTCTGATCAAATAGCAAGCCGCACTCGGCGCGACTATTAGTTTCGCGTCGTCCCATCGCGCCAGCGATAGAGCGTCTGGCGGCTGATACCGAGTAGCCTGGCGAGCGCGTCGAGTGGGATGCCCGCTTCGACGGCCTTCGGCATCAGATCCTCCACGATGAACTGCCTGCTGGCGGCCACATCGTTGACGTCACGTCCAGCATCGCCTTTGCTCGCCCTCATGCCTCGACGGTCGCCGGGGATACCCTCAGCTGCTCCTCGTGCTTGGGGTGTTCCATCCCGCGTCTCACCGCGACCAGCCCCAGGCCCGCCACCAGCAGGCAGGTGATCGCGCCGACGCCGAGGCCCGCGCGGGCTCCCGCTGTGGCCATCACCCAGCCGATGATCGGGCCGCCGATCGGGGTTGAGCCCTGGAATGCGACGAACCAGAGGCTCATCACGCGCCCACGCATGTTCGGCGCCGCTCCCAGCTGCAGGGTCGAGTTGCCGGTCGACATGAACGCGATGCTCGCGCCGCCAGCGAGCGCCAGCGCGACGAGCTCCAGTGTCAGGCTCTGCGCGATGCTCGCCAGCGCGAGGAACAGCCCGAATGCCGCGGCGGCCGCGACGAGCGGGCGCAGGCCGACTTTGCCCTTCGCGGCGACGAGCAGGCCGCCGACGACGGCGCCGACGCCCATCGCCGAGGTCATGAAGCCGTAGCCGGTCGCGCCGAGGTGCAGGCCCTGTTTGGCCATCACCGGCAGCGAGACCTGGAACTCGTAGGCGAGGCAGCCAACGAGCGCCATCATCAAAAGCGGGATCCCCAGCTCGGGCGTTCTCCGCACGTAGCGCAGGCCTTCGCGAAGCTGGCCTGGCGCGCGCGGCGTCGGCTTGGTCGGGTTCAGGGCCGAGCGGTCGAGCGTCACCAGCGAGGCGATCACCGCGACGAAACTCGCCGCGTTCACGAGGAAGCAGACGCCGGTGCCGACGGTCGCGATCAGGATCCCCGCGACCGCCGGGCCGATCGTGCGCGCGACGTTCACCAAGACCGAATTGAGGCTCACCGCGTTCCTCAGGTTCTCTGGGCCGATCATCTCCAGCATGAACGACTGCCTTGCGGGGTTCTCGAACGCGTTGTTCAAGCCCAGCAGCAGCGCGAGCACGCCGATCTCCCACAGTTCGACCGAGCCCGTCACCGTCAGCACGCCGAGGACGAGCGCCTGCACGCCCATCGCCGCCTGCAGGATCACCATCAGCCTGCGCTTGTCGACGCGGTCGGCGATCACGCCGCCGTACGGTCCCAGCAGCAGCACCGGCAGCGTCTGCAGCGCGATCACGATGCCGAGTGTCGTCGCCGAGCCCGTCAGCGTCAGCACTAGCCACGACTGCGCGGCCATCTGCATCCACGTGCCGACGAGCGAGATCGCCTGGCCTGAGATATAGCGGCGGTAGTTGGGGATCGCCAGGGAGGCGAAGGTTGTGCGCCCGGCGCCGATCAGCCTGGTCACGGTCGCTGTCCCTGCGGTCTTACTGGCGGTCCCTGTTGCCCTTGCCGTCCTTGCGGTCCATGCTGCCCGCGCGGTCCGGGAAGCTGCGCGGCGAGCGCCTCCAAGACCGGTAGCGCGGCCCACAATGCCGCCTGCTGCTCCTCGTCGAGTGTCTCCACGTGTGCACCGAGCGCGGCCGTTCGCTCCTTGTGGATCCGCCCCCGCATTCGTCTCCCGGCCGGCGTCGCCTTCACGAGCGCCGCCCTACGATCTCCTGGGCTCGCCTCGCGGCTGATCAGCCCTGCGTCGAGGAGCTGCGCGGTGATCCGCGAGAGCATCGTCGGGTTCACGCTCTCGATCTCCGCCACCTCGCTCAGGCCCAGTGGTCCCAGCTTCACGATCGTGAACAGGATCGAGGTCTCACTCGGGGTCAGCTCCGAACCGGCGCTGGTGGGGCGCAGGCGGCGCGACAGCCTGCCGATCACCGCGCGCAGCCTCGCCATCTGGTCGGTGTCGTTGTGGCGGATGGTTGTGTTCAGGGTTGGTCTCATACTTGCTTGCTGGCAAGCATTTTATCAGGAAAGAGCCATCAGGGTGGAGGTTGCTCCCCCTCCGGCGGATAACGGCTTCGCCGGATGCTGGCCGGCCGGCGTGGCTCTCGCTCGAGTTCGGTGCTTCTGACTCGGCTGGCCGTACACTCGTTCAATGGGCGAGCGAAGCCTTTCTCGCGCGGCCGAGCCCTCCGTCTCCGTCGCGGGCCGGCCACCGACTATTGGTACGCAACTGCCCTATCGACCCGGCCTCGACGGTCTGCGCGCGCTCGCGGTCGCGGGCGTCGTGCTCTATCACGCCGGTGTCTCCTGGATGCCTGGGGGCTTCCTTGGCGTCGACGTGTTCTTCGTGCTCAGCGGTTATCTGATCACCTCGCTGCTGCTGGCAGAGCGCCATCGCAAGGGGCGCGTCGGCTTCAAGGCGTTCTGGATGCGGCGCGCGCGCAGGCTGCTGCCGGCTGTGCTGCTCGTTGTCTTCGTCTGCCTGCTCGCCGCCTCGACGATCGCGCGCGATGACCTCGCGCGGACGCGCGGCGACGCGCTCGCCTCGCTCGTGTACCTGACGAACTGGCACCTGATCGCCGCCAGCCACTCCTACTTCAACGCGTTTGGTCGCCCCTCTCTGCTCCAGCACCTGTGGTCGCTGGCGGTCGAGGAGCAGTTCTACCTGTTCTGGCCGCTCCTGCTGATGGGCAGCCTCAAGCTGCTCGGCCGGCGCTACACGGTCGTGCTCACGGTCCTGCTCGCGCTGGCCTCCACAGCTCTGATGTGGGGCCTTTATGACCCAAATCAAGACCCCTCACGCGTCTACTACGGCACCGACACCCGCGCCGCGACGCTGCTCGTGGGCGCGCTGCTCGCGTTCGCCTGGCCGCTCGGCGGCTTCCGTGATGAAGTCTCGCGCCGTGCGGCGCGCGTGCTCGACGGGGTCGGCTGCGTCGCCCTGCTGGCGGTGCTCGCGCTGTTCGTGCGTGTCCAGGACTACGACCCGTGGCTGTACCGCGGGGGATTCCTGCTGGTCGCGTTGTGCACCGCCGTCTTGATCGCGGTTGTCGTGCATCCAGCCTCGTTTTTGGGCCGTGCGCTGGGAACGCGCATGCTGCGCTGGATCGGCGTGCGCAGCTACGGCATCTACCTGTGGCACTGGCCGGTGATGATGCTCTCCCGGCCCGGCATCGACGTGCCCTGGCGGGGGACCTTCGTGGTGCTCGCGCAAATCGCCGTCACCGTTGGGCTCGCCGCGCTCTCCTACCGCTATGTGGAGATGCCGGTTCGCGGCGGCAGCGCGCAGCGGCGCCTGCGCGCCTGGCTCGACGGGCACACGCCGCGGGAGCGGCTGCGCTGGACGGCGGGCTCTTTGGCCGGGCTCGTCGTGCTGCTTGGGCTGACGCTCGGCCTGCCCGCGCCCGGTGGCACGGGTGTCGGTTCGGCCACGGCCACCCCGGCGGCGCTCGCGCGCGTCTCGAGCCTCGCGGGTGGGTTACGCGAAACCGGGTCCGGGAGTGGTGCCGGCTCGGGCTTCTCCGCGGGCGTGGTCGGCGGCGACGGCGCGGGCAGTACGGTGGCGGGATCGCTTCCGTCCGGGCCGATCCTTGCGCTCGGTGACTCGGTGATGCTCGGTTGTGCGCCCGTGCTCGAGCAGCGGCTGGGCTCGCGGCTGCGCGTCGATGCGGTCGTCGGGCGCCAGGCCGTCGACACGATCTCGCGCCTGGCCGAATACCGCGCCCACGGCGATCTTCCACCGACGGTGATCGTCCAGATCGGCGACAACGGGCCGGTCTGGTATTCCAACCTCCAGCGCCTGCGCGAAGTGCTCAGCGGCGTGCCCCATGTCGTGCTCGTCAACGTGCGCGTCGCGCGCAGCTGGCAGGGCGAGGTCGACAAGGCGCTCTCGGAATACGTCTCCTCCTGGCCGCAAGCGGTGCTCGCGGACTGGTACTCCCACTCCAGTGAAGGCATGCTCGTGGATGGGGTGCACCCGTCGGTCGCCGGGCGCGCGATCTACGCGGGGGTGGTGCTCGAAGCGTTGCGGGAGGCGGCTGAGAAGGGGTAGATCTAGCACTCAGGCGCGGCAGCGGGGGCTCACGGGGACTTCCTGGGGGTCGTTGCTCACGGGTGAGGGGTCGAACTTGCACCAGGTCAGCTGACGTGCGCGTTCGTCGGCTACACCCAGGAACGGGTATGCGATCGCCGCGGCGCGGGCCGTGCAGTCAAACGCTTGACGCGCCGCCTGACGTTTGCCTGCTGGGCTGCAGCGCACACCTTGTAGGGGACCGGTGAGCGCTCCGTGACGGATCAGGTTGCGCATGTCGATGGCGATCGCGCGCTGCAACGCCACTCGCGTGGGGGTGCCGGCTCCCAGCCCGGAGGTGTGCGGGGCTTGGTCCTCTTCGAGGGCGATCCGGCCTTCGCGGTTGGCTTCGAGCGTCGCTGAGCGTTCGGAGGGCGAGGCGCCGCTGTCGTTGACGGCATGGATCGCGATCACGATCGCGACGGTCAGCACGGCGAAGGCGAGGATCGTGAGCAGCCAGCGCGCCCACAGCGGTGGCTTTTCGTTTATGCCGCCGATGTCGGCTTGAGCTTCTGCTCGCGTCGCTTTTGTGCCTCGTGCTTGAGCTGGGCCTGCTTTCCTGCTATCTCGGCGGTCTGCAGGGCTCGGCGCTCCTGCGCCAGGCTGCGCGACTTGGCGGCGTTGGCGATGTGGTCCTTGCGCTCTTGTTGCTGATCCATGTGGCCTCCTTGTGGAGACAGTCACTCTACCCCTATCGAGAAGGCCCGATCACAGATGTGCTGAGCAAATCAAAATGTCCCGTTGAGTGGAAATGGTCGGTATAAGAGACGGGTAGGTTGGTGGGAAGGCTGTTAAAAGGAAGGTGTATGTAGATGCGCAGTTGCTCGATAGTCGTGGTCGCTCTGTTCGCCGGCGTGGCGCTGTGCGGGCGGGCCTCGGCCGAGGTCGGGGTGCCGGCGGGCACGGTGCAGCAGGCGGCCGCGGACGCGCTCTTCCTGCAGTACGCGCCCGCGCCGCCGGTCCCCGGGGTGATCTGCCTCGTGGACTCGGGCGTCGATCCTTCCCCAGATACGACCCCGATCCTGGCCGGCAGCTACGCGCTCTACCCAAACACGAACACCGAAGACGAACTCGCCGCGCTGAACCCGCCGCTGCCAGGCGGGCACCCCGACGGGCACGGCACGTACATGGCGATGATCGCCGCGGCGCCCGCGAACGGGTGGGGGATGGTCGGGCTCGCCCCAACCAGCGTATGGATCTACAACGTCAAGGCGCTGGCGGCGGGACAGACCACGTTTGCTTTCTCCGCGTACGCCATGGCGATCTCTCGCTGCCAGGCGTTGAGCAGCTCGATGCCGGTCACGGTCGTGAACCTCAGTCTTGGCTCAGGCACCCAGCCCACCGGCAGCGAACTCGAAACACTGGAGGACTTTGTCCAAGCTGCCAATGCGCATGGCCTGAGCGTCGTCGCGGCGGCCGGCAACGAAGGCGGCCCGGTGCAGGCGCCGGCTGATGTGCAGGGCGTGCTCGGCGTGGGCGCCTCCGACGCGAACCCCGCAAACATCGGTGTGACGTGCTCGTTCAGCAACCGCGGCGCGGGTCTTGCCCTGCTCGCTCCAGGCTGCGATAGCCAGACTGGATCCGGCGGCGCGGGAAACGGCATCGAAATCGCGTTCTCAGACGATGGCGCGCCCGCCTTGGCGGAAGGCACGAGCGAGGCGGCCGTGCTCGTCTCCGCCGTGGAGGCGAGCATACGCGCCTACTCGCCGACGCTCAGCTACTCCCAGGTCCAGGGGTGCATCACCTCGACGCTCACCAACGGGGGCAACCTCGATGTCGCCGCGGCGTTCGACGCATGCGGCCTCGGAGCGGTCGTCAGCGAGGGGATGGCCGCCTATCGCGCGGCAAACAGCTCGTCGTCGATGACCCAGCCGAGCAGCACGGGTCCGCCCGCGGCGACTCTGTTCCCGGCGCAGCCGGCACATCAGCCGAAGCCGGAGATCACCAAGATCGTGTTCAAGGGGTACCGCCTGTCGGTCACCGTCGCCGGCATCCCCAAGGGTCTTCGCCTACAACTGGTCGTGCAGGCGCGTGGCGAGCGCGGAAGGCTCGGTACGGTCGCGCAAGCTACTACTCGGCGCAGGACGATCACGCTGCGCGTGGGGCGGTGGGATCGGATCGTGGCGAGATTCATGTCCGGAGGTATCAAGCTCCCGGCGTTGATCGTGACCCGTGCCGCGTACGACAAGCACACAGGCCTCCGTAAGCGGGGCATCCGATGAGACGCACGCTGCCGGCCCTCGCGCTGCTGCTCGCCGCGAGCGCGATCGCCACGGGCACCGCGTCTGCCGGTACCTACGCGGTGACCGCCTGCGCCGTCCCGGCGCCGCTGATCAACAACTCCTGGCAGCCATTCAACGACGAACCGACATACCTGGAAACGAGCGCGAACTGCGGCAGCGCGGACGTCACCGGGGGCAGCCCCAACACGTCGGGGCTCGCCGCCGCGGATGTCCTGAAACTGACCACGAACGTCCCCGCGGGCGCGACGGCCGGCTGGCGCTTCACCGCGCCGGCGGGCGATGAGATCAGCGCGATCAGCCTCGACCGCGATCTCTACGAGCAAAGCGAAGGGTGGGTTCCGCAGATCGTCGACGCGGAAGGAAACCTGCTCCCGGGCGAGACCTGCTCGTCTAACGCCGGCAACGGAGGCTGCGAGGTCTCCGGTGAAGCCATCCACACCGGCCTGGACACGACGAGCCTCGCGATCGAGCTGGTCTGTGACCCAGCACCGGCCCAGCTCACCGTTTGCGCCAACGGGTTCTCCCAGCACTTCGCGCGGGTCGAGCTCAACAGCGCGACCGTCACCGTCACCGACGAACAACCCCCGCAGATCACCTCCCTCAGCGGCTCACTGTTCGCCGGCGGTCTCGCGCGCGGCCCGCTCTCGGGCACGATCGATGGATCGGACAGCAGCGGCGTGCAGTACGCGCGTGTGTACGTCGATGGCGCCCAGGTCGCCCAGCAGGCGCTGGCGTGTGACTTCACGCAGACGGTGCCCTGCCCGGCCGGCTCGAGCAACGAGTTCAGCCTCGATACGAGCACGCTCGCGAACGGCCCGCATCAGATCCAAGCGGCCGTCGTCGATGCCGCGGGCAACCAGACGCTCGCCGGCCCCGTGCAGATCACCGTCGAAAACACCGCTCCGATCGTGCCGACCACTCCGATCACCCCGCCCACCACTCCTCCCCCGCCGGCGCCCATCACCCCTGGCAAGCCCGCGCAGGCGAGCCCGCGGCTGCAGATCCGTAGCGTGACGCGGACCAAGCATGCGCTGCACGTGCGTGGCGCCGCCGCCAAGACGCTCGTCGGGCACGTCACGATCGTCGTCAGGTACACGCTCAGAGGACGCTCGCACCGCGTCCAGAAGACCGTGCCGGTCGCGAACGGAAAGTGGGCCGCGGTCCTACGGCTGCCCGGCGGCGCTTGGACAAGTCGCGTGACGGTCCTCTATCGCGGCGCCGCGGATTGGCTTGCTCAGAGCGTGACCCGCTACGTACATCACCGCGCGAGCACGATCGCAAAAAATCCGCAGGGGGGCCAAGGCGCGGTCTCCCGCGACTAGAGACCATCGAGAACCGGTCATGAGAACTTCACTCAAAGCAAAGGCGGGAGCGAGACAGATGAGCAATCCCAAGGACGGGCACCGCAAATGGCACGTCGCCATCGTGATCCTCCTCGGCCTTCTGAGCCTCCCCATGGCGCCCTCGTCGGCCATCGCGAACAACTACCACGCCTTCCTCTGCCGGATTCCCTACGGCGAAAAAGCCGGTCATCCCGCCCCCGTCGAAGACGTCGCCTACGAGGTCGGCAGCTATATGCAGGCGGGGGAGGGTTGCGCAAACGGTGGGTCGGTGTTTGCGCAGATGGATGGCGAAGTGTCTCATCCCTATAACACGGGGGCCTACGACACGTTCACGGCGCCCGCCGGCCTGACGATCTCGAGCTTCACGCTGTGGCGCTATGAAGCTACGGTGGAAGGCCTGGCGTACGGCTCGCCCGAATCCAAACTGGAATACATCCCCGGACCGGCCTCCGCCGGGACTCTCTGCACAGGAGCATGCTCTTACGGAGTGCCGAGCGAACCGCTCAATCCGGCAAACAAGATCAGCGTCGGCGAACTCAGCGGCGTGAGCAAAATCCAGTGGGCCGCCAGGTGCGGCGGCGGGGAAACCGGCACCTGTCCAGCGTACGGGCCACAGTACAGCGGAGACCTCTCCGCCCAGTACGACGTCTACGCCGCCGACATCGACCTCGTCGATGACACGCCCCCGACCTTCAGCGAAGTCAGCGGTCCGCTCGTGTCGGGTGAGGCACTCAGCGGCGAGCAGAGCGTCTCTTTCTACGCGCACGACGGCCAGTCGGGCGTCTATGCCGGTTCGCTGGTCGTGGACGGAAAGACCGCCGTGTCGCAGATCCTCGACAGCAACGGAGGCCACTGCCAATCGCTGAACGTCACGGGCGACGGGCAGCGCTCGTTCGCCGGTATCCAACCGTGCGAACCATCGCTGAGTGCCAGCCTGACGCTCAACACCAACCAGCTGGCGGCGGGCCAGCACTCGCTCGAGCTGATCGTCGAAGATGCCGCCGGCAACAAGACGATCGCCTACAACCACACGATCACGACCAGCGGCCCGCCGTCGATCTCCGTCAACGGCGGATCGATCACCGGCGCCGGCGGAGGATTGGTCGGCGACGGCGACGGTGGATCGGCCGGCGGAGGGTTGACGGCGCCAACGCC
>Ga0302314_10001147_pt1 | contig 49438 bp, 38 predicted proteins | sample III_Palsa_N2_3_FD_200533 | JGI IMG/M metagenome (GOLD analysis project Ga0302314, IMG submission 200533) | Peat permafrost microbial communities from Stordalen Mire near Abisko, Sweden - III_Palsa_N2_3 | ecosystem: Environmental > Terrestrial > Soil > Palsa > Peat permafrost | place: Sweden... | reverse complement strand
AGACCGACTTGGCCAGATCGAGCCCGATCATGCTAACTTCACCCACGGACGCCTCCTTTGCAGTGGTGTGCTCAACACCTCCACTCTGGCACTTCGATGCCGTCAGGGGGCGTCCACCCCATCGCTCCCGACCCTGAGCGGCCATTGGACAGAGCCCCGCTTCCGGCGTCACACCGGGCGCAGACCAAGCAAGCAGAGAGTGGCCAGTTCGCGGGCGATTTCCGCGCGGCGCTGGGGTGTCGCTGCGCTAAGCCATTTTGGGATCCACTCAACCGCGCCGGCCAAGATCGCCATTAGGGCGCTCACGTCCAGGTCGCGTAGGCTGCGGTCGGCCTGGCCCGCACGGAACAAAGCCACGGCGACGTCAACCAGGTGGTCCACGGATTCGTTCAGAGCCCGGCGGCCCGGTTCAGGTAAGGCGTCTAGTCCCACCAGACCGCTGAGCGGGGCGATGTCCTCGCGGAGCCTCGCCTCGGCGTGGGCGTGCATCAGGCGGGCATAGGCCAGAGAGCGCGGACCTTCGCAGTCACCAGCACGCTCCGCCAAGGCGGTGGCGAACGCCAAGGTTCGCAGATAGCACGCGGCCACCAGCGCCTGTTTATCCCCGATGTTGTGATAGATGACCTTCTTGGTCACGCCGACGCGCGCGGCGATTTCCTCCAGCGAGGTGATATCCGCGCCTTTGAGGTTGAACAGCCAGGAAGCGGCGGCCAGAAGCGCCTCCTGTTTAGCTAGGGCCAGGGCTGCGCCATCGAACACGTGGCTTTGCGGAATGTCGGCCGGCCCCAGGACCAGGGGCTCGTAGTCCATCGGGGCCGTCCGATCGGCGGCCAGGCCGTCGAACAGCAGGGCTTTCACGCTCTCCACCAAGCTCGCGTGTGACAAGGCGGCGCTGAACGGCCAACGCTTGCGTATGGGGACCCATGAGATCAGGCCCAGCACCAGCATGGCGGCCAACCGCGGATCGCAGTCGCGCGCCTCGCCCCGTTCGAAAGCGCGCCGGATGATGGCGCCGATCTGGTCGACCAGCCCCTCATAGAGTCCGACGATCGTCGCGCGGTGGTCGTCGCCGAGATAGGCCACATCGGACAGCACGGCCAACTCCGGTTCGTCCGGATCGAGCACGCCGTCGATAAAACGGGCGATGACGCCGATGGCGCCTTGGCTGGTCGACATGGCCTCGGCCAGCTTCCCCGCCATGACGTCGCAGGTGTGGGCGTAGCACTGGAACACCAGGTCTTCCTGGTCGTCGAAGTAGTAATAAAGCGCCGCCCTGGTGACGCCGATACCGCTGGCGACCTCCGCCAGCGAGGTTCCGGTGACCCCGCGGCGGTTTAGCGTGCTCGCACCCTCCTGAAGGATCAGAGCGCGTTTCGTTCCCACGCCCACAGGCTTGATGGCGGCCGAGTCGGTCATCGCCAGCAGACCGACCATAACCCGACTTCAACGTCAACGGTCGGCTGTGCACCAAACTGTAAAATGGCTTGACTCACTCTGACGGACGCGGGCATCCTTGCCCGCAGTTGTCAAACATCCGCGATTTCACGCGGGGTTTCGAGGGGAAACGCATCATGGGTCGTTCCTTGATTGGGCCGCTCTGCGCATCGACCGCCGCCGCCGGTTTGATGATCGGCGCTCCCGCGCTGGCCGCAGACGCGGGGTCAGCGAGCCCATCGGCCACAGTCAGCGAAGTGGTCGTCACCGCTCAAAGGCGGTCGGAGTCTGTCCAGGCCATTCCGGCGGCCGTAACCGCAATGTCAGGCGCGAGCATGGAACGGCGCGGCCTGACCGACGTCAACGAACTGCAGTTCGCGATCCCCAGTTTTCAGTCCGGCACGCTGACAGGGTCAACTGGCATCACCATCCGCGGCGTCGGCGCCACCACAGTAGGCTCGAGCGGCACCGCCGGCGTGGCCGTCAACGTCGATGGTGTCTACCAGACCCAGACCTCGACGGCCGATCTGGGCCAGGTCGATTTGGCGCGCGTGGAAGTCCTTCGCGGACCTCAGGGCACGCTCTATGGCCGCAACGCCAACGCCGGGGCGGTGAACTTCATCACCAACGCACCGACCGACAAGCTGGAGGGTTCGCTACTCGCCGGCTACGCCCAGTACGACGAGTATCACCTGCAAGGCGTAGTCAATGTTCCAGTCACGGACCATATCCGCACTCGCTTGGTGGTCGACTACCGCGATCGCGACGACGGGTTCGTGAAGAACATCGAGCCCGGCGGCGAGGATCTGGACAAGGGCTCGACGTTGTCCGGGCGTTTCCGGCTTGCCGCCGACCTCGCCTCCAAGCTCGACTTCGATCTGGGCGTATCGGCGATCCACAGCACTGGACCGTGGCAGTACTTGACGAACTACAGCTCGCCTTCGCCTGAGGCCCTCGCGATCAATCCATTCCTGGCGAACGCGACCTTTATCAGCACGCCGTGGCGGACCGACGCCAACGACCCGGTCAACGGCAGCCGGGACTACGAAGCTGTCAGCGGCACATTCACCTGGCGCCTTCCGTTCGGCCAGTTGAAGTCAATCACCGCGTTCCAAAGCTATCTCTACACGGCCGCGAACGACGGCGACGGCACCAATCTTTCGGTCGCGCCCTACAAGTTTCGCACCCTTGACCAAGCCGTCACCCAGGAGTTCGACCTGAGCGGAACCTGGCGGCGCCTCGACTGGGTTGCCGGGTTTTTCTATCTGAGCGAAACAAACTTCAGCAGCACGTTCTACAATTTCCCATACGGGTTGTCGGGATTGCCGCCGAGCAGCTACCTCGACTTCGAGCAGCCGCGATATGACACCACGTCCTACGCCGGGTTCGCGGACGCCACCTTCCATATCACCAGCGCACTCAAGCTGATTGCCGGCGGTCGCTATTCGGAAGACCTCCAGACCGCCGTCTACAGCAATGTCTTTGGCTTGATCATCGGCGGTCAGAAGGTGCCCCTGGCCGCGTTCTGCCCGCAGGAAACCGACAATCTGAAGTTCGATTCGTTTACCCCGCGGGCTGGGCTCCAGTACGACATCAATGCGTCGATGAACGTCTACTTCACCTATTCGAAGGGCTTCAAGTCGGGCGGCGCAAACATCTATTCCTGCGAGAATGATTATAGTCCGGAGAAGATTACCGCCTACGAGGCGGGTTTCAAGAGCCGACTGTTCGACAATAGAGTGACGTTCAACGTCGCCACCTTCTACTACGATTACACCGACTTTCAGGTGAGCCAGATCGTCGGGCTGTCGCTGAACGTGACCAACGCCGCCGCCGCCGACATCAAGGGCGTGGAGTTCGAGGGCGTCTGGTCACCCGACGCCCATTGGACCGTCAACGCCAACGCCTCATACATCGACGCGAGGTACACAGACTTCAGCAATACGGATGGGCTTAACCCGCAGCTCGGCCTGCAGAATCTCGACGGCCACCTACTCGACAATTCACCCCTGTTCTCGGCCAATGCCGGGATCGCCTACCGAACCGACCCCCTGAGCTTCGGGCGGCTTACGGCGCGGGTCGACGCCAGCTACCGTTCAACCACCTACTTTCGGGAGTTCAATGAGCCGCTCGATTCCCAGACGCCCTATGGTCTCGTCAATCTGAACCTAATCTGGGACAGTCCGAATGAGCGCTACATGGTGCGGCTGTACGCCAATAACCTTTTGAACCAAGCCTATATTCAAGCCATGGGCGACTCGACCAACATCGGGACGCGCTACGTGACCTGGGGAGCGCCCCGCCAGATCGGCGCCGAACTGAAACTCAGGTTCTGAACTGGGGGACGCCGACCGCCGAGGGCTAATGTCCGCTTTCCGCCCAAAGCAGCCGTCAGCCGATCGGTCGGAAGCCCCACGCTCCGCATGCCCGTGCTTCTTTCGCGGCCACCGCGATGGCATAGGCTGAGGCCATGCACGCGCTCGCCTTCCGCCTGACGCCCGGGACCGATCTGAAAGCGGAACTGGAGCGGCTCACCGCGGCGCACGGGCTGCGCGCCGGCTGCATCCTGTCGGGCGTGGGGAGCCTTTCCCGCGCCCGCCTCAGGGCGCCCGGCGCCATCGGCGAGGCGGAGGTGGTCATGACGTTCGCCGAGCCGATGGAGATCGTGTCGTTGACCGGCACGCTTTGCCCGGACGGCCCGCATATCCACATCAGCCTCGCGCGGCGTGACGGCGCCTGCGTCGGCGGCCACCTCGCCCACGGCTGCATCGTCAACACCACCGCGGAGCTGGTGATCGGCGATCTGCCTCAGGTCGAGTTCCGCCGGACGCCGGATCCCGCCACCGGCTACAATGAGCTCACGGTGCTGCCGAGATCGTCGGAGAGCGACCCGTCGGCGCGTTAGCCGCGTCCCGCGCGCGTTGAGGCCGGGGACGTCGCCGATGGTCGCGCACGCCCGCCTCTGTTACGACAGATGGGGCCCCGAACGGATGATGTACTAAGCATGGCCGAACCGACGCGGACCGACGAAGAGCGGCAGACGGATCAGGTCGAGCAATTGCTGGGCAGTCCCGATCTGGCGGAAGCGCTTGAAAGCGATCAGTTCAAGCTGTTCCTCGATCAGCTGCCCGTCGCCATCGCCGTCTCCGAGCTGACGTCGCCCGAGCGCATCGTCTATTCCAACCTCGAGTTCGAGCGACTGTCCGGCCGGCCGAGCCCGGACATCGTCGGCCGTCCCTGGAGCATATTGCTGGGCCGCCGTCACGGCGAAGGCGAGCACCTCCCGCTGGGAGAGGCGATCCTCGAGGGCGCCGATTTCATCGGGCCCTTCACCATAGAAAGCGATGGGGCTGAGCCGCACGTCGTCGACGCCTGGTCCAACCTCATCGAAAACGACGCCGGTGAAGCCGTCTTCCGGCTGGTGGCCCTGATCTCGATCGGGACGCGATCCGATCAGGACCGCGAGGCGCTGGAGCAGCGCATCCGCGACCGGGACACCTTGCTGCGCGAGCTTCAGCATCGGGTGAGGAACAACCTCCAGATGATCACCGCGCTGATCCGTCTCGAGGCCCGCGACGTCGCCGACCACACCGAAGGCGAGCGGTTCGATCGTCTGGCCGGGCGTGTGGAATCGCTGGCGCTGCTCTATCGCGCGCTGTCGGAAGAGGGCCACAGCGAGGAGGTCGATCTCGGCGTCTACCTCAGCCAGATCGCCTCCGCCGTGATGAGCGCGCACGCGGTGGAGGGCATCCGGCTCGACCTCAAGGTCGATACCTGGCCCGTCTCGATCAACATCGCCATGCCCGCCGGTCTGGTGGTGAACGAGGTGCTGACCAACGCCCTGAAACACGCCTTCGCGGGCCGCGACGGCGGCACGATCACCCTGCACAGCCTGGTCGACGACCAGGGCTGCCGGGTGACGGTGGCCGACGATGGCGTTGGCCTTCCCGAGGGCGCCGAATGGCCCAAGCGCGGCAAGCTGGGCGCCCTCATCGTCAGATCACTGCGCGAGAACGCCCGGGCCGGCGTCACGGTCCAATCGACGCCCGGGAAGGGCATGAGCGTCACTATCGTCTTCACGCGCGCCGCGGCGGCGGAGCCGTCCGCGCCGTAAGCGCCGCCTGAGGTCCGAGAGGGAGCGACACCATGAAACTTGCACGTCTGACCTGGCTGGCCATCGGCCTGGGGATGGTCCTCGCGCCGGCGGACCTTTGCGCCGACACCCCCGGGCGCATCACCGGCGTGGGCGGGATCTTCTTCCACAGCAAGGACCCCAAGGCGCTGAGGCGATGGTATCGAGACGTGCTTGGGGTGAACCTTGAATCCTGGGGCGGCGCGCTGCTTCGCTACGATGCGCCGGGACATCCGCCGGTGGTGGTCTGGCGCGCGTTTCCGCAAACAACGGATTATTTCGCCCCCTCCACGCGTGAGTTCATGATCGACTTCGCTGTCGACGATCTGGACGCCTTCCTTCAGAAGCTGAAGGCCAAGGGCGTCGTCCCGATGAAGCGCGACGATTCGGACCCGAACAACAGCTTCGCCTGGATTATGGATCCCGACGGCACCAAGATCGAACTGTGGCAGCCCAAGGCGAAGTGAGGGCGCCGGACGACCGATCCGAGGGGCGGGTGTTCGAATCGCCGCGAGCGCCCTTAGGCCAATTTGCGCCACGATATCCGGAAGGCACATCCAAGGAGCCGGCGACCGGATGCGTATCAACCGCGCGATACAGAAAGCCCGGCGAGAAGCGGAGCGTGCGCGGCGAGCCTGCGGGACACGAACTCCGTGAAGAGCCGGACGCGCTCCGTCTTGCGTGTCTCCCCCTGTGTGAGAAGCCAGAGCGTTCCGTACATGTGCAAGTCGGCGCCCGGGACCCTCACCAGCATGGGGTCAGCATCTCCGACGAAGCACGGTAGCGCCGTGATCCCGAGGCCTTGCCGTACCGCAACGATCTGCGCCTCGGCGTCGGTGGCCCTGAACGGAACGCCCGTGACGCGGACCTCACCCTCGCTCGCCCAATCTGGAACTCCATGAACACTTATGACGATCCACCGGAGGGGATCGGTCGCGCCCGCACGCCATCCAGCTAGCCGATCGCGAGAGATGTAGACGCCGCCGAACAGCTCCGGCCCCTTCAGGCCGTGAAGGTTGAGCGGCAGGGTATTGCGGTCATAGACGACGCGGATCGCCACGTCGGCCTCGCGGTTGGTCAGATTCGCCAGCTCGCCGGACGACAGAATCTCCATCTCAATGTCCGGATGCAGACGTGCGAAATCGGCGAAGTCCGGGATGAGCAGATGTGTCGCGAGGGTCGGCGCCAATGTGACCCGCAGGAGCCCGCGCACGCTCCGGTCGCGGCCTAAGACACGCGTCTCCAGCTGGTGCGATGACGCCTCCATCTGCTCCGCGAGCTCCAGAACCTCCTCGCCCGCGGCCGTCAGGCGGTAGCCCGAAGGCATCTTTTCGAACATCTGCGCTCCGAGGCGTTCCTCGAGCTGAGCGACGCGTCGCAGCACGGTCGCGTGGTTCACACCGAGGCGCTTGGCGGCGGCCCGCACCGAGCCTTCGCGCGCGACGGCCAGAAAGTAGCGAACGTCATCCCAGTCGATCATGGTGCAACCTCGCACCATGGGTGCGTTCTTCCGAAGCTGGTTTCTAACACGCCGAGCCGTATCGCGCGTGGGCATTGCGGCGATCCGTTGTCGAGCCGGATCGATTTTGCACCACCGATGTGCGCGAGTCCGCACTCACCGACTGTCTCCAGCGAACCCATCTTGGGGCTCTCGGGGATCGTCCCCGCACAGCCAAAGACCCGAGACGGCGAGCCAAGGACTGCACGACATGACCAGATTGAATGGAAAGACCGCCGTCATCACGGGCGGCGCCACCGGCATCGGCCTCGCCTCGGCGAAGCGCTTCATCGAGGAAGGCGCCTTTGTCTTCATCTTCGGCCGGCGGCAGGACGCGCTCGACGCCGCTGTGGCCGAGCTTGGGCCCAATGCCCGCGCGGTGAAGGGCTCGGTCTCGGATGAGGCCGACCTCGACCGACTCTACGCGGCGGTGAAGGCCGAGCGCGGAACCCTTGACATCGTCTTCGCCAATGCCGGGGCGGGAAGCCCGCTTCCGCTCGGCCAGATCACCGCCGGGCACATCGACGAGGCCTTCGACACCAATGTGAAGGGTACGATCTTCACGGTCCAGAAGGCGTTGCCGCTAATGGGCCCGGGCGGATCGATCATCCTGACTGGATCGAGCGCGGGTGCGACGGGCGCCCCGGGATTCACCGCCTACAGCGCGAGCAAGGCGGCCGTGCGCAACCTTGCAAGGACCTGGGCCGAGGACCTGAAAGGCACGGGCGTCCGGGTAAACGTGCTGTCGCCCGGGGCGACGGCGACCGAACTCGCAAAGGCGGCGCTGGGCGAGGAGGGCCAGAAGGTCTTCGCCGCGATGACTCCGCTCCAGCGCATGGCCGATCCGGCGGAGATCGCGGCCGCAGCCGCCTTTCTCGCGTCGTCGGACAGCAGCTTCATGACCGCCAGCGAAGTCGCCGTCGACGGCGGCCTGGCGCAGCTCTGACCCCAGCGCGATCCCGCGTCCGGACAACACAACGAAGGATAGAACATCATGAAAAAGCTAGAAGGCAAGGTCGCCATCATCACCGGCGGAAGCAGTGGCATCGGGCTGGCCACGGCCAAGCGCTTCGTCGAAGAAGGCGCGCACGTCGTGATCACCGGACGACGGGAGAAGGAACTGAAGGAGGCCGCAGCCTCCATTGCGGGAAACGTCACGACGGTCGTGGGCGACGTGTCGCGCTTGGCGGATCTGGACCGGCTCTATGCCGTCGTGAAGGAGAAACATGGTCACATCGACATTCTCTTCGCGAACGCAGGCGCGGGGACAATCGCACCTCTCGCGGGGGCGACTGAGGCGCATTTTGACCAGACCTTCGATGTGAACGTGAAGGGGCTGTTCTTTACGGTCCAGAAGGCGCTTCCGCTCTTCAAGGACGGCGGTTCGATCATCCTGACCTCCTCAGTCTCCAACGTGATGGGTCTACCGGGATTCAGCACCTACGCCGCGAGTAAGGCTGCGGTGCGAAGCTTTGCGCGCGCTTGGACACTGGAGCTGAAGGATCGCAAAATCCGCGTGAATTCAATGAGCCCCGGGCCCATCGAGACCCCGGCGTTGGAGACAACGACGGGCCTTACCCGCGAGCAAGCCCAAGAAGCGGCCGCCCAATTTGCTTCGCAGGTCCCGATGGGTCGCAGGGGTCAGCCAGAAGAAATCGCGGATGCTGTCGCGTTCCTGGCTTCCGACGAAAGCTCTTACATCACCGGCGTGGATCTCGCCGTCGATGGCGGCATGGCGCAGGTCTGACCCCGTCGTCAGGAGCGCGGAAATAGCTGGGGTCGGCTGATCTTCAACGACTTGGTCAGGTTCGGCCGAGGAACACGACGCGCCCACCCACAGGGCCACGATCCAAGCGAAATGGAGAGATTTCCATGAGTATTGAGAAGAACATCCAGACGGTGAAGGACTTCTTCGCCGCGATCGGCCGCGGCGACAGGGAGGCGCTCTTGGCGCTGGCCGCCGAAGAGATCGAGTGGATCATTCCGGGCGAGGACTGGCCGCTGGCCGGCACGCGCCACGGACACGCCGGGCTGGCGGAATTGCTCGAGACGGCATCCAGGTCGATTGAAACGTCCACGGAACCCCGGGAGTTCGTGGCGCAGGGAGACCGGGTCCTCGTCGTCGGCTTCGCGAGGGGAAAGATCAAAGCCACGAACAAGACGTTCGAGGACGAATGGATCTTCGCCATCACGGTCCGCGACGGCAGACTGACCAGCATCCGGGAGTACATAGACACACAGGCGCTGGCGCGGGCCTCGCAGATGAATACGAACCGGACGCCCTCGCCCATCGACACCGCGGCCGCACAACGAGCCTCGTAAGGCCCGCGAAAGAGCCGTGGAGCGCCGTCTGGCACGTCGCGCGCTCGTCGAATGCCAACCGTAAAGGATATCCCGATGTACGACCAAGCTAAGCGATCCGAGTTGATCCGGTTCGCACGCGTCGATGTGGGTTCCACCGTCATTGACGTTTACCCAGGCGACGGCGACTGGACGCGCCTGTTCTCCGATTTCGTCGGACCCCAAGGGCGGGTCTACAGCTTCGTTCCGGCCGAAGTCGCCCACTTCAAGAACGATCCGCTCGGCCGCATGCAAACGCTTGCGAAGGAACCGGGTCGAGAGAACGTCGAAGCCGTCTCGGCGGACCTCGTGGCGATGCCAGAGGCCACGCAGCCGGCGGATGTCGTGTGGCTGCACCTGTTCTACCACGATCTCCACACCGCGCTGATCCAGGACAAGGGCGCGACGGCGGCCGACTTCAATCGCGCCGTCTACGAACGGCTGAAGCCCGGTGGGCGCTACGTTATCGTCGACCACGCCGCCGCCGCTGGGTCGGGCGCGAGCGACGCCCAGTCGCTGCATCGGATCGATCCCGCGTCCGTCCGCGAGGAGGTCGAGGCGGCCGGCTTCGTACTGGACGCGGAAAGCACCCTGCTCGCGAACAAGGACGATCCGCACTCGATCAAGGTGTTCGATCCTTCGATCAAGGGCCAGACCGATCGCTTCGCCTATCGGTTTGTCAGGCCCTGACTGTAGACCAAGGTGCTGAAGGGCGAGCGCGCGTTTCGAGATCGCCGGCGGCAAGTTCCGATTGATCGCGGCCTTCAACTTCGCGGCCGGGATCGTATTTGTGAAACTTGTCGGGACACACCCGGAATATGACAAGGTCGACTCAAGCACGGAGGGGACACCCCATGAAGGCGATCCAGACCACCAAGCTGTCCAGCCTCGATACGCTGCGCCTCGTGGACCTGGCCGACCCCGCGCCGCCCGGCCCCGGGGAGATCACAGTCCGCGTCCGGGCCAGTTCGCTGAACTACCACGACTACATGGTCGCGGTCGGCATGATCCCCACGCCGGAGGGCCGCATCCCGATGTCGGACGGCGCGGGCGAGGTGCTGGCCGTGGGCGAGGGCGTGAACGGCTTCGCCGTGGGCGACCTGGCGGTTTCGACCTTCTTCCCGGGCTGGCTGGATGGCGAAGCCCCCGACGGGGGCTTTGCGGGCGTGCCGGGCGATGGCGCCGACGGCTTTGCCCGCGAGCTTGTGACAGCCCCGGCGACCGCCTTCACCCATACGCCGAAAGGATGGGGCGCCGCAGAGGCTGCGACCCTCACCTGCGCCGGGGTGACCGCGTGGCGCGCTCTGGTGGGCGACGGCGCCCTGAAGGGCGGCGACACGGTTCTGGTTCAAGGCACCGGGGGCGTGTCGATCTACGGACTGCAGATCGCCAAGGCCTTCGGCTGCACGGTGATCGCCACATCGTCCTCCGACCAGAAGCTGGAACGGTTGAAGGCGCTGGGGGCCGATCACCTGATCAACTACCGCAGCGAGCCGGAGTGGGGCGCGGCCGCGCAGAAGCTGACGGCCGGACGCGGCGTGGACCACATCCTGGAGATCGGCGGCTCGGGCACCCTGCCCCAGTCCATCGTCGCGGCCCGCAACGGCGGCCATATCGCGGTGATCGGCGTGCTGGCGGGTTTCGCCGGGCCGATTTCCACCGTCTCCATCCTGGGCAAGCAACTGAAGGTGATCGGCCTGACGGTGGGCAGTCGCCGCCAACAGCTGGACCTGATCCGCGCCATCGACGTCGCCGGATACAAGCCGGTTCTGGACCGGCATTTCCCGCTGGCGGACCTGGCCGGCGCCTTCCGCCACCAGGAATCGAACACCCACTTCGGCAAGATCGTCGTCGACATCTGAGGCGCGCGGCAGGGGCCGCCCCCTCCACCACTTCGTGGTCCCCCTCCCCCGTAAACGGGGGAGGATCGCGTCTAGCTCGCCGCCGCGAGTTTGGCGTTGAAGGCCGCCAAGTCTCCCGCCTGTAGCGCCTGCCATTTGGCGAGGACGTCATCCAACTGGGCGTGCAGTGAGTGGTACATCGCCCGGTGCTGGGCGGTGGGGGCGGTGTCGGCGTCCTCCAGCGACAGGGCGAAGGAGGCGAACTGCTCGTTGAGCATGCCGGGGAAGGCGAGGTTGGCTTCCGACCCCTTCATATTGACTTGCATCAGGGTCTGTTCGATCGGATCAAGCCGCTGGCTCAGCCTGTCCGCCTCGGCGACGAGTGCCCCCGCGGAGGCCTTGCCGGCGAGAGACTCCTTGGCCCGGGCGAGGTGGGCCCGGGTCTCGCGCACGGCGTTGACCGCCCTGTGCAGTCGATCGATGTCGGCCTCCGTGGCGATGGCCAGGTCGGTCTTGGCCCGGATGGCCGCGTCGGCGTCGTGCAGCCTGGGGTCGACGACCACGTCCAGGGGCTGGGTCAGGGTCTGGCCGCCAACGCTGAGTTTCACCTGATAGCGGCCGGGCGGAACGAGCGGGCCGCGCGGCGTCGGGCCGGAATAGAAGGCGCCGGGGATCTGCGCCGGGTCGGTCATGCGCAGGTCCCAGACCAGGCGGTTCATGCCGGCTTTGGCCGGGATGCGGTCGTCGGGCACGATCTGGTCCGGCCACTCGGGGGGCTGGACCTCCTTGGTGCTCCTGGCGCTCGACAGGTGGCGCACAACGGCGCCGTCCGGCCCGACGATGTCGATGGTCAGTTCGCCCGCCGGCTCGGCCTTCAAGACATAGTCGATCAGCGCGCCGGCGGGGGCGTCTTCGCCGACCGGGCGGCGGGAGTCGATCTGGTCTGGATAGTGCAGGCGCAGCGCGGTCTGCGGCGCATAGAGCACCGCCGCCTGCTGGTCCGTGTCCAGTCCGATCTGCCGCAGAGGCGTGACGTCATCGAGAATCCAGAACGAGCGGCCATGGGTGGCGGCCACCAGGTCGTCGCCCTTGATCGCCAGGTCATGGACCGGCGTCGCCGGAAGGTTCAACTTCAGGCTCTGCCACAGTCCGCCGTCGTCGAACGAGACGAAGACGCCCTTCTCAGTGGCGGCGAAGAGCAGGCCCCGGCGCACCGGATCCTCGCGCACGGCGTGGACGACGGCGCCGTCAGGCAGGCCGGCGGTGATCTGGGTCCAGGTCCTGCCGCCGTCGGCGGTCCGGTAGGCATAGGGCTGGATGTCGTCCAGCTTGTGCCGGTCCACGGCCAGATAGGCGACCTGAGCGTCATGCGGCGACGGCTCGATCATGTCGATCGAGCTCCACGCCGGCATGGCCTTGGGTGTGACGTCGGCCCAGTGGGCGCCGCCGTCGGCGGTGACATGCACCAGCCCATCGTCCGAGCCCGCCCACAGCAGGCCCTGCGTCAGCGGCGATTCGGCCAGGGCGAAGATGGTGTCGTAGTATTCGACGCTGGTGATGTCCTTGGTGAGCGGGCCGCCCGACGGGGTCTGCTTGGTCCGGTCGTTGCGGGTCAGGTCGCCGCTGACGACCGTCCAGCTATTGCCCTGATCGACCGACTTCCACACCACCTCCGAGGCCGCGTAGAGCACGTTGGGATCGTGCGGCGACAGAAGCAACGGCGACGTCCAGTTGAACCGGTGCAGCAGCTCCGAGGCTGGGTGGCCGGAATTGTCCACCGGCCAGGGGCTGATGTCCTGGTCCTGCTCCAGGGTCTTGTCGTAGCGGGCGAACTGGTTTTCCGCGTCGCTGTAGATAATCTTGGGATTGCGCGGATCGGCGACCACGAAGCCGCTCTCACCGCCGCCGGCCGCGAACCAATCACGGTCTTCGATCACGCCCCCGTCGTCATAGCTGGCGATGGCCACATTGGAGTTGTCCTGCTGGGCCCCGTAGATCCAGTATGGAAAGCCCGGGCTGACCGAGACGTGGTAATAGGCCCCGGTGGGCTGGTTGTTCTGGGTCGACCAGGTCTTGCCGCCATCGAGTGAGATGCTGGCGCCGCCGTCATTGCTGTTGATCAGCCGGCGCGGGTCGGTGGGGTCGATCCATAGGCCGTGGTGATCGCCGTGGGTGGCGGAGACCAGGCTGAAGGTCTTGCCGCCGTCCGTGGACTTCAGCATGCCGGTGTTGAGGGCGTAGACGGTGTCGACGGATTTCGGGTCGGCGTAGATCTTGGAGAAATACCAGGCGCGCTGGCGGATACGGCCGTCGTCGTTGACCCGCCGCCAGTTGGCACCGCCGTCGTCGGACCGGTAAAGGCCGCCGTCCTTGGCCTCGATCATCGCATAGACGCGGTGCGGATCGGCCGCCGACACCTGGATGTCGATGCGGCCGAGAACGCCGTCCGGCAGGCCGTGGCCCTTCAGCTCGGTCCAGGTGGCGCCGCCGTCGGTGGAGCGATAGAGGCCGCTGCCGGCCCCGCCGCTGCTGAAATTCCACGGCTGGCGCTGCACCTGCCACAGGGCGGCGTAGACAATCTGGGGATTGGACGGATCGAAGGTGACGTCGATGGCGCCGGTGTGTTCGTCCTTGTAGAGCGTCCGGGTCCAGGTCTGGCCACCGTCGGTGCTGCGGAAGACGCCGCGCTCGCTGTTGGGGCCGAAAGCGTGCCCGATGGCGGCCACCAGCACGATATCGGGATTGGTGGGATCGACGATGACGACCCCGATCTGGCGGCTGTCGGTCAGGCCGATATGGCTCCAGGTCTTGCCGCCGTCGGCGGACTTGTAGACCCCGTCGCCATAGGTGATGTCACCGCGAAGCGCCCCTTCGCCCGTGCCGACATAGATGACGTCGGGGTTGGACGGGGCCACGGCGAGGGCGCCGATCGAGGACATGGGCTGGCTATCGAAGATCGGCTTCCAGCTGTTGCCGGCGTCGGTCGTTTTCCAGACGCCGCCGGCGGCGGCGCCGAAGTAGAAGGTGTCGGGCGATCCGGCGACGCCGGTGACGGCCAGGGCCCGGCCGCCGCGATAGGGGCCGATTCCGCGCCATTGCAGCGCCTTGAATAGGGCCTCGCTGACCGGCCCAGCCGGCGCCGCGCCCTGGGCGAGCGCGGGCGCGCTCGCGGCGAGGAGAAGGGCGGCCATGCCGCCGACGGCGAAGCGAGACTGCAAGCGCAGGACGTGATTGGGCATCAGGGCCACCCCATTGCGAGTTCGCGGTCTAGTTCTACTCTGAGATGTAGAACCCTAAACCGATCGCAGGACAACGGCCCCGCTTCGAACCCCTCTCCCGGCGGGACAGGGAGGGACCCATGGCGGAGCCATGGGAGGGTGAGGGGTTAGGGAACCCTCAGGTTAAGCCCTCCGAATTCCACACACCCCCGCGCAGGCGAGGACCCCCGGGCTTTACCGAACTCCGCTGCGGCTGCGGTTGGCGGCCAAATCGACCACGAAGCACACGAAGACCACGAAGAGGTTCTTATTTCGGCTGCGTTGGAGTCTTCGTGCGCTTCGGGTGCTTCGTGGTGAATTGAGACAGTTGGGACATTCACCAGCTCATCAAAAAAGGCTTGGGGGCCGCGTTGGCCGCTTCGCGCCTCTGCTTCGCAGTCGCCGGGATGAGCGGAGAGGCGTGGCTAGTCCGGCGCCTTTCCTAACCCCTCACCCGGGCGCGCCTGGAAGCGCGTCTCGACCTCTCCCGCTGGGGGCAATATTGGACTTGACGTACCCAATCGGCTGATTTAGGTTGTGAGTCAGCTGGATAGGAACTTTCGTCATGCCCCGATCCGTTCTCGATGAACCCCGCTTCCGCGATGAAGCCGCCGCTTACGCCTACGTCGAAAGCATCGTCTGGGCGGACGGGCGTTCGTGCCCCCATTGCGGCGTTCTCGACCGTAGCGGCCCGCTGAACGGCAAGAGCACGCGGATCGGCGTCTACAAGTGCTACGCCTGCCGGAAGCCCTTCACGGTGAAGGTCGGAACGATCTTCGAAAAGAGCCATATCCCCCTGCACATTTGGATGCAGGCGATGCACATCATGTGCAGCAGCAAGAAGGGCTTTTCGGCCAATCAGTTCTGCCGCGTGCTGGGCGTCGATTTCAAAACCGGCTGGTTCCTTGGCCATCGCATCCGCGAAGCCATGAAGGGCGCCGACATTCCCGGCCCGCTCGGCGGTGAAGGCATGTTCGTCGAGGCCGATGAAACCGTGATCGGCGGCAAGGAACGCAACAAGCGCCTCTCCAAGCGCAACCCCAAGAACATCGGGGCGGTTGGAAAGCAGATCGCCTTCACCCTGGTAGAGCGCAACGGCCGCGCCCGCTCCTTCCACGTCGCCAACGTGACCGGCTCGACGCTCGGCCCGATCATCGTCAAGCACGCCAGCCGCAAGTCGGCGCTCATGACTGACGACGCCGGCCAGTACCGCCCGGTCGGGCGCGAGTTTGCCCGCCATGAGACCGTCAACCACGGCGCCGAAGAATACGTTCGGGGCGATGCGCACTCGAACACCGTTGAGGCCTATTTCAGCATCCTGAAGCGCGGGATTACCGGCTGCTACTTCCACGTGAGCGAAGCGCATCTGCATCGCTACCTCGCCGAGTTCGACTTCAGGCACAGCAACCGCGCGGCGCTGGGCGTTGACGATGTGGCGCGCACGGAACTGGCGATCCGGGGCATCATCGGGCGTCGCCTGACATACCGGTCAACTCGTGACGCGACCGCCTAAGCCGGAGCCGCCTAGACTGCCGGACGGAAGCAGCCCATATCTGGAGCCGGTTCAACTCTGGCTCCCGTTCGATGGCGACCAACGCGAAGGCGGCTCCGAAGAGTCCTAAGCAGCTCAAAGCGGAAGCGGCCGCCCAGTTCGACCGCTTCCGCCAGTTCGCCGTTGACCACGGCGCGGACGAGGATTCAGACGCGAAGGCGAGGCAGATCATTGCGCCTCCCCGCCGAAGTTAAACTCGCCCGTCTTCCCACCCTCCACGCCCGCCGCCACTTGAATGGCTTCAGTGACTTCGGCAGTTGCGCCGGCGGCCTTGGGCCGAAGGCGCCCGATGACGGCGTTGGTGATCGCCTCCGTACGAACGTTGTCGCGCTCTAGATTGCCACCCGTGACCTCGTCGATCAGGGCCACGGCCTTGGCGAAAATGGCTTCCGCCTTTTGCGAATCCCAAAGAACTTGCAAGGCGGCGTCGCAGCGCTTTTCCATGTCGTGCGAGTTCGGTTTAGGAGGATAGCTATTGTCGATTAGCAGGTGCACCGCCAAAAGAAGGTGATAGCGAGCCGATTTGTATTTCGGCTCGATAGTCTTGTCCTTGAAATATTTCTCTAGCAGGAACCACGCATAGGAAGCGTAGTAGTAGGCGATGTATTTTTGTCCATCGACAAAAACGGTCACTCCGATCTGATCTCTAATGGATCGATAACTTCTCGTCGCCATGTGCGGCACTTCTTGAAAAATCGAGGCGTAGCTTCGCAAGACCGTTGGTGCGTCAACGATTCGTACCTTCGGTTCCGGCCCTTTGTCGTACTGGCCGTCTCGCCGCTCATAATAGAGCTTTCGATCATCCGGAAATGACTTGAAGTATAGCTCTAGTCCTCTCGAAAAATTTCTTCCAGACGCAAACTGGTCCGGCTTGATTTCGGTCTGACTGTTGGTCGCCGTGGTAATTAGTTCTTTTACCTTCTCGTCGCTGGTGTGAACCAGCCTCACCGGCACCATAACGCTGTCATCTAGCGGGCGAGTATCAAACAGTACGTTGCTGGATTGGCAGCCATTCACGATCTGATAATCCCTAATCGTGAATTGGTCCCCTACGCGTGTCAGATCTTTTGTGATTATCGTGACACCATTGTTCATAAGAACAAACTTTGATCGGTCTTCAGATTTGAGTGTGGCCCGTATGCCGGAGTTGATTGCCTTGTAGCCTTGCCAGTCTCGGATGTTATCCTCAAAGATGCTGGTCAGCATCTCCGTGCCGCCGTCGTCGATCAGCAGCTTCTGGAACTCTGAGAATGGCAGATAGCCAATTGCGGCCTGAGTGACGCCGGCGGTGGCGGGAACTTCGACACGCCGGTCGAACAAGAATGTTCGCGTAATCGGAGATTTTGTCGCCTGATAGGCTCGATGAAGTTCGGCCGCCCCAGCACATATCATCTGTGGGCTGTCGAAGATGGCGAGCCCTTTTAGGTCGCTCACGACGCTGGCTCGCCGGCCCTCAAGGACGGCGTCACCCGTCCATTGCCCCACAGTTACGTAATACAGATAGCACTTAGGAGATTTCAGAATCGCCGCGTACTTACCGAGGATGTTGTCGGTTATCGCTGCTAGGTCTTGCACTTCTGGCGAGCGTGGAAGCTTAGGTTGTTTGGAGAAGAAGTCGGCGACGCCAAATCCGAAGGTGCCGATCTTGTCGGCACGAAAAGATGCACTGCGCTCGCTCTGGACAAAGACGAAGGTTGGTTCGACGTAGTCGTTGGCTTCCGCAAGTTCGTCGAGAACGTCCGTATCGGTAACCAGGACGTTGTTCACGATGATGGCGAGTCCGTCGATTCCCCCATCCCCACCGCCTCCGATAACCACGTCAGCGGTTGAAAATGCGCGGCTGTAATGGCGGCGTAGCATCGCAAACGCGGTGAAGTGCTCGAACTGCGCCGCCTCTGAAAGCTTCTCCAGCTCTCGTTCTTTGATGAAACTGCCGAGCAGTGCTTCGGTAACCCGGTCCAGCATGATTTCCCCGACCTCAATGGCGTACGCCAGGTTGTGTCCACGGGTCATGCTACGCCCGTTCATTGGGTACGGCAAATCCACTACTCCCCCCGCTGGGAGAGGTGAAGGGCGCCGGTCCCTTGACGACCCGCGTGATCCTGCCGAAGAAACACGATGCGATTCCGCGGTGTCAGCGGCCCGCTCGCGCGAAAGGTCGGTCTGCTTTTGAACCGCAATTTCATCCCCTGGTTCGGATCAGTGTGCGTGCTGTCGGCCGTTGTGGCGGCGCCCTTGGCCGCCGCCGCGGCTGAGCCGGCCGAAGGTGGCGGCGCGACCTTGGGCGAGGTGGTGGTCACCGCCCAGAAGCGCAGTCAGGACGTGCAGAAGATCGGCGTCGCGGTCTCGACGATGAGCGGCAAGGACATGGAGACGCTGAAGATCCGGCAGCCGCTGGACCTGGCCTATGTGTCGCCCAGTCTTTCGACGATGAATTCGACGACGGACGGCACGCCGCTGTTTCTGATCCGGGGCGTCGGCCTCGACGACTTCAACACCAACAACTCCAGCGGCGTGGGATCCTATCTGGACGACGTCTATGCGAGTTTTCCAGGGTTCCTCACCGAGACGATCTACGACGTCGACCGGGTCGAGATCCTCAAGGGCCCACAGGGCACGCTCTACGGCAAGAACACCGCCGGCGGCGCGATCAACATCATCTCGCGACAGCCGACCGACGATTTCGAGGGGTACGTCGACGCCAACTACAGCCGGTGGGACACCGTCGACCTCACCGCCGCGGTCAGCGGTCCGGTGGCCAATGGCGTCACCGCCCGGCTGGCCGGCACGATGACGCGGCAGGGCGAGGGGTACCAGACCGACATCGACACCGGCCAGAAGTTCGGCAAGCTCAATCGCGGCGGGGGCCGGTTGCTGGTCGATTTCCAGCTCAGCAGCCGGGTGAGCCTGCAGCTCAACCTGCACGCTATCTACGATGATTCCCTGCCTTCCTCGCCGTCGACACCGGATGTCGAGGCGCTGGTCCCGCCCAGCCCGTTCCCGACCGCCGGTTTGCTGGACAGCCCGCCGGGCGGCACCCTGGTCAGGGTCGGCGGCCTGCCGACCTATAAGCACGAGATCGGCGATGGGGCGTCCGCCAAGCTGAACGTGCAGTTCAACGGCTTCGCCCTGACGTCGATCTCGGCCTGGGACTATTTCACCGACCACAGCCTCGAAAACTATGACGGCTATCCGGCCGCCGACAACAACTGGACCAAGAACTTCCAGCAGTGGCAGTTCAGCCAGGAGGTGCGGCTGGCCTCGACCACCACCGGCCGGGTCGATTGGATCGTCGGGGCCGAATACAGCCAGAACTGGTATCGCAACCGCGACGCGCTCGACTGGACCTTCGTCTACGGCCTGGCGGATTCCATCACCGATTCGGGCAAGGCGATCACGGCGGCGAACTTCACCCAGACCCAGCAGTCGGAGGGCGTGTTCGCCCATGCCGACACGCATCTGACCAGCCAATGGACCCTGGTGACCGGCGTGCGCTATTCGCACGACCAGGTGGCGTTCGTCGGCGAGACGGTCGATCCCACCGGCCTGCTGACCTATGCGGCCAATGGTTTCACCGGGCCGATCATCCCGAACACCATCCTGGCCGCGCTCGATCAGTCTCAGTCGAGCCAGAACGTCTCGTTCCGGGCCGAGGTCGACTATCGGCCGACCCCCAGGATTCTCGTCTACGCGAGCGTGGCGAGCGGCTACAAGGGCGGCATCTTCTATGGCCAGCCGGCTCAGGTGCAGGCGGACTGGGGTTATGTGAAGCCCGAGACCGAGTTGACCTCGGAGCTGGGACTAAAGAGCCGCTTCCTGCACGACACCCTCGAGTTCGACGCCGCGGTCTTCGACACCGGCATCCGCAATCGCCAGTCGAGCCTCTCCCTGTGGGCGGGTCCCGTCGGGACCCAGCCGCTGATCGCCGGCCTCGGCAACCTGCCGCGCGCCAGGATCGACGGCGCGGAGGGCGATTTCGAATGGCGCCCGATCAGCGGCCTCGAGGTCAATCTGGCCGCCACCTATCTCTATGGCCGGGCGACGCAGACCCTCATCAGCGAGAACGGCCTGGCGCTGTTCACGCCGGTGGCGGCCGGCCAGATGTTGCCGGACGCGCCGAAGTTCGCCGGGTCGTGGACCGTGCGCTACGAGCACCCGATCTCGGCCAAGCTGAGCGCCTATGTGCAGGCCAACGATCACTACGTCGGTCGCGAGCACCCCTATCTGGGCGACCCGACCTCATTCGGGCAGGGCGACGACCTCGGCGCACAGATCGGGATCAGGAACGAGGCCCAGCACTGGGACGCCAGCCTGTGGGGGACGAACCTCACCGACGACCGGCACCTGACCTACGCCTTCGCCGGCAGCGAAGCCCAGCGGGTCTCCTTCTACCAGAAGCCGATCTCGCTCGGCGTGAACCTGACCTATACGTTCTGATGGGGCGGGAGCTCTTCACCCCCCCCGCCGGGGGAGGTGGGCTGAGCATCACCCCGCAGGAGGCAGTGACTGCTTCAGGGCGGTCCAGCGGGCGAGGGTGGCGTCCAGGTCTCGGCTGGTTTGGGCGAAGCCGGCGACGGCGTCGGGGGTGGGGGCGCCGTCGGCGCCGTCGACGGCCGCGGCGAGCTTGCCGAGGCGTTCGGCGATGTCGGCCAGGCCGTCCGGCGACGGCGCCGGCCGTCCGACGGCCTTGCGTTCGTCGTCGCTGGACATGTCGAGGAGGGCGTCCAGCTGCGCCGCCTGGGCCTGGAGCCCCGCCTTGTGCGCGGGGTCGGCGGCCTGGATCTGGGTCGCCAGGCTGGCCCGCAGCTTGCCGGCCTCGGCCAAGGCCGCATCGACGCGCACGGTCGCCTGTTCGATCTGGCGGGCCAGGGCGAATTCGGCCTGGAAGTCTGCGGACGTCACCTTGACGCGCGGATCGGGCAGGATCTCCAGCGGCTGGCGCCAGGTCTTGCCGTCCACGGTCAGCTCGACGGTGTAGCGCCCCGGCGGCGCCCAGACGCCCTCGGCGTCTTCGGACAGGCCATCGGGCTTGGCGTAGTGCAAATCCCACACGAAACGGTGCTGGCCGGGCGTGGCCGATGGCGGGCCGGGCCGGACCAGCCATTCCGGCGACACCGGCATCTTGGCCATATCCAGCTTGGGAACCGGGTCGGTGCTGGCGAAGCGCCTCACCGGCGCGCCCTCACCGTCGAGGATGGCGATGGTGACGGCGGAGGCGCCCGGGGCCACGACATAATCGATATAGGCGCCATCGGGCGGGTTCGGAGCCATGGGCTCGTCCTTGGGCAAGGGCGTGCCCGTGAAGAACGGCCCGTGCAGACGGATCGCCGGCGCCGGCGCGAACAGGCGCGAACCGGGCGTGGCGGCGTCGGCGGCCAGGGCGCGCAGCGGGGCGATGTCGTCCATGACGTAGAAGCCGCGGCCGTGGGTGGCGATCACCAGATCGTCGCCGTGGATGGTGATGTCGCGGACCGAGGTGGGCGGCAGGCCCGTCTGCAATGGCTGCCAGCGATCGCCGTCGTCGAAGGAGACGAAGGCGCCGCGTTCGGTCCCGGCATAGAGCAGGCCCCGCTGGGCGGGATCCTCGCGCACGACATTGACCGCGTTCAGGGCGCCCCCGTCGGCCAGGCCGGCGGCGATCGGCGTCCAGCTCCGGCCGCCATCGCGCGTCCGGTAGATGTAGGGGGCGAAATCGTCGAGCCGGTGGCGGTCGACGGCGATGTAGGCGGCCCCGGCGTCGAAATGCGAAGGCTCGACGGTTCCGACCTTGGACCAGGCGCCGAGGACCTTGGGCGTGACATTTTCCCAGTGTGAGCCGCCGTCGCGGGTCACCCAGACCAGACCGTCGTCGGTGCCGGCCCAGATCAGTCCATCCTTCAGGGCCGACGGGGCGATGTCATAGACCACCCCCCGCCGCGGGCCGCGCACGGCCGTATCGGCGACGGTGGGGGCGTCCAGGGTGGCGGGAACGCCCGGATCGGGCCGGGTGAGATCGGGGCTGATCGGCGCCCAGTGCTGGCCGCCGTCGGTGGTGGCGAAGATGCGCTGATTGCCGAAATAGAGGGTGTGGTCGCGCTTGCCGAAGGTCAGCGGCAGGGTCCAGGTCCCGCGGTAGTTGTCGGGAAAAGCCAGGGTCGGGTCGACGCTGCGGGTCTGGCCGGAGCGCAGGTCCAGCTTGTCGACCCGGCCGCCATAGACGGTGTCCGGATCGTCCGGGTCGGGGGCGATCTCGTCGCTTTCGCCGCCGGCGGTGATCTCATGAAACTCGGTCATGTTGATCCCGTCGAAGTGGTTATCGGTGCGGCTGGGGACGCCGGCCGCGCCGGAGTCCTGCTGGGCGCCATAGACCCGGTAGGGAAAGCGGTTGTCGGTGGCCACGTGGTAGAACTGGCCGGTGGGCTGGTTGAACCACGAACTCCAAGTCGCCCCGCCGTTGAGGGTGACCAAGGCCCCCTGATCGACGCCGAGAATGCGCCGGTCGGCATTGGTGGGGTCGATCCACAGGACGTGGAAGTCGTCGCCGGTGGGATCGCCCTTGACCGGGATGAAGTGGGCGCCGCCATCGTCGGAGCGGAGCATGATGGTGTCGCTGACCCACACCCGGTCGGCGTTCTTGGGATCGGCGGTGACGCCGCCAAAATACCAACCGCGCTCCCAGATGCGCTTATCGCCGGTGACCTTGGTCCAGCTCGCGCCGGCGTCGTCGGAGCGGTAGAGGCCGCCGGCCTCGGCGTCGATGAGGGCGTAGACCCGGTCCGGCTTGGCCGGGGTGACGGCGAGGCCGATGCGGCCGGGCGAAGCCGGCAGGCCATGGCCGGCGAGCGCCGCCCAGGTCTTGCCGCCATCGATGGACTTGTAGAGGCCGCCGCCCGGGCCGCTGGAGGGCGGATAGACGTTCCACGGCGGCCGGCGGGTCTGCCACAGGGCGGCGTAGACCACATCGGGATCGCCCGGTTTGAAGGCCAGGTCGATGGCCCCGGTGTCGGCGTTCCTGAACAGGGTCTTGGTCCAGGTCTGGCCGCCGTCGGCGGAGCGGAACACGCCCCGTTCGGGGTTCGGGCCATAGGGATGGCCGAGCGCGGCGACCAGAACCACATTGGGATCGCGCGGATCGACCAGGATCTGGGCGATGGCCTGGGTGTCCGAAAGGCCGATGGAGGTCCAACTCCTCCCGCCGTCGGTGGATTTGAACAGGCCGACGCCCTGGGCGATGTCAGAGCGCATGTCGGCCTCGCCGGTCCCGACATAGAGCGTGCCCGGGGCCGAGGGGGCCACGGCCAGGGCGCCGATGGAGCCGACGGGCCCTGAATCGAAGATCGGCGCCCAGGTGCGCCCGGCGTCGTCCGTCCGCCACACCCCGCCGTTCACCGCCCCGAAATAGAACCGCCGCGCGTCATCAGGCGCCCCCGCCACCGCCAGCACCCGTCCGCCGCGAAACGGCCCGATCGAGCGCCAGTGCAGATCCTGGAACAGCGACGGCGCGACGGCGGCGGCGTGGACGGGGCCGCTCGCCAGGCCGGCGCACAGGGTCGCGGCGGCCGCCGACAGCATCACACTCTTGGTCATCGTCGCTCCGAAGGTTTGTGCGGCCAAGGTGGGCCGCAGGGACCGTGGCCGTCAATCGGACGGCGCTATCCTGTGCTGGCTCCTTGGTCCGCAACTACGGGCGGCCGAACATTACGCGCATGTAACGCGGCCGCACGTTTCCATTGACGGCCAGTTGACCGATAAAGTCGCCGCCTAGGGTTGGATCAGGGGAAGCCTACATGAGGCCTGGAGTTCTGGCGCTGGTCGCGGTCGGTGTCGCCGCGCCCCATCTCGCCGCCGCCCAGTCGCGCGCGCCGGCCTTGTCCACAGAGGCGATCGTGCAACGATACATCGCCGCGCGGGGCGGGCTGCCGGCGATCAAATCGATCCATACCGTGAAGATGACCGGCTCGATGCGCCCGGGCGGCTTCGACGTTCAGCTGAAATATGACGAGACCATCGATCGGCCGGGATCGGTGCGCATCGACGCCACGCTGCAGGGACTGACGGTGGTCGAATCCTACAACGGGTCCAAGGGCTGGCAGATCCAGCCGTTCCAGGGCCGCAAGGATCCGGAAGACGTCTCGGCCGACGACGCCAAGAGCCTGGCCGAAGAGGCCGACTTCGAGACGCCGCTGATCGACGCCGCCGCCAAGGGCGCGACCATCGAAAACCTGGGGGTGACCGACATCGACAACGCCCCGGCCTATGTGCTGCGGGTGACGCTCAAGAACGGCGACGACGAGACCTGGTACATCGATCCGGACGCCTTCCTGCCGGTGAGGATGGTCACGCACCAGAAGGTGCGCGGGTCGGACGTCTACAGCCAGAACGACTACGGCGACTATGAGAAGGTCGACGGAGTCTATTTTCCGTTCGAGATCGCCAGCGGCCCCAAGGGCTCCACGGTTCAGCAGCGCGTCACCTACGACACGGTGACAGCCAACGGGTCGGTCGACCCGGTGATTTTCGCCAGGCCGGCCGCGCCGGCCGCCACGCCCGCCGGCGGCGCGCCGACCACGGCCCAGAAGCCGCCGGTGAAGGGATGATCCGTATGCGCACCTCGACCTCTGTCATCGCCCTGGCCGCCGGCCTGCTGGCGGGGGCTGCGTCGGCCGCCACCGTGCCGTACGACTCGGCCTCGATCTCGGGCCTGGGAGCCCGCAACATCGGTTCGACCGCCATGAGCGGGCGGATCGCCGCCATCGCCGGGCGCGTCGAGCCGGACGGCAAGACCATGCTGCTGATCGGCGCGGCCAGCGGAGGGGTGTGGAAATCCACCGACGGCGGCACCACCTTCCGGCCGATCTTCGACAAGGAAACCAGCCAGTCGATCGGGGCCCTGGCGCTCGATCCCTCCCACCCCGACACCTATTGGGCGGGCACCGGCGAGAGCTGGATGCGAAATAGCGTTTCGCTGGGCGACGGCATCTACAAGACCACCGACGGCGGCGAGACCTGGACCAACATGGGTCTGCCGAACTCGGAGCATATCTCCGCGATCGTGGTCGATCCCAGCAACGGCGACGTGGTCTACGCCTGCGTCCCGGGCCGGCTGTGGAGCGACAGCGCCGACCGCGGGCTCTACAAGACCACCGACGGCGGCAAGACCTGGGCGCAGATCCTCAAGGGCCCCAATCTCTCCACCGGCTGTTCCACCATCGCCATGGACCCGAAGAACCCGCGCAAGCTGTTTGCGGGTCTATGGGATTTCCGGCGCACCGGCTGGGGGTTCCGTTCCGGCGGATCGGGCCCGGACCAGCCGTCCGGCAGCGACCTGATGGTCAGCGAAGACGGCGGGGCGAGCTGGAGCTCGCTGAAGGCCAATCCCAGCCTGCCCAAGGGCCCGTGGGGGCGCCAGGCGGTGGCCTTCGCGCCGTCGAACCCCGCCATCGTCTACGCCTTCATCGAGGGGACGCGCAGCGCCCTCTGGCGGTCGGAGGACGGCGGCAAGACCTGGGCCGAGCGCGACCGCAGCCAGAACATGGTCTGGCGGCCGTTCTATTTCGCCAATCTGATCGTCGATCCGACCAATCCCGACCATGTGTTCAAGACCGACCTGTCGCTGATCGCCAGCGACGACGGCGGCAAGAGCTTTTCCACGGTCGCCGACAGCACGCACAGCGACCAGCACGCGGTCTGGATCGACCCGACCAACCCCAAGCACGTGGTGACCGGCAACGATGGCGGCCTCTACATCAGCTATGACGGCGCCAACCGCTGGCAGAGAGCCGACAACCTGCCGATCTCGCAGTTCTATCATGTGAGCGTCGACGATAAGGACCCCTACCAGGTCTACGGCGGCCTGCAGGACAACAGCGTCTGGGCCGGCGACAGCGCCTATCCCGGCGGGATCACCAGCGGCCGTTGGGAGAATCTCGGCGGCGGCGACGGCTTCTGGGCCTGGCCCGATCCGGCCGCGCCGGCCGACTTCGCCTATCTCGAGAGCCAGGGCGGGGCGCTGCAGCGCGTCAACCGGCACACCCTCGAAAGCCGGGACATCCAGCCGCGGTCGGACACCACCGAGAAGCTGCGCTTCAACTGGAACACCCCGGTGATGATCAGCCCCACTGACGTCGGCACGATCTATATCGGCGCGCAGTACCTGTTCCGCAGCCGCGACCACGGCCAGAGCTGGGACAAGATCTCGCCGGACCTGACCACCAACGACCCCGAGAAGCAGAAACAGGAAGAAAGCGGCGGCATCACCGTCGACAACTCCGCCGCCGAAACCCACACGACGATCTATTCGATCAGCGAGTCGCCGAAAGCCGCCGGAACGATCTGGGTCGGCACGGATGACGGCAACCTGCAGCTGACCCGCGACGCCGGCGCGACCTGGACCAACCTGACCAAGCGTGTCGGCGTGGCCCCCTATTCCTGGGTGACGTGGGTCGAGGCCAGCCCCTACGATCCCGCCGTCGCCTATGCGGCGTTCGACCGGCACACCTTCGGCGACTTCGCGCCCTACATCTATCGCACCGCCGACTACGGCCGGACCTGGACGCGGATCGCGGGGCCAGAAAAGGGCGTGCGCGGCCAGGCGTGGGTGATCAAGGAAGATCCGGAGCGGCCCGGCCTGCTCTACGCCGGGACGGAATTCGGCCTGTGGGTCTCCCCCGACGGCGGTGGCCGCTGGGCGCAGTTCAAGGGCGGCGACCTGCCCGATGTGCCGGTTCACGATCTGGCCTTCCAGACTCGCGACCATGACCTGGTGGTGGCGACGCACGGGCGCGGCATCTGGATCATCGACGACCTGACCCCGCTGCGCGCCCTGAACGATACGACCATGGCGACGCCGCTGACCCTGCTGCCGTCCAGGCCGGCGCAACAGCGGATCGAGGCCAACGGCGGCTGGTCGAACGGGGACGCCAGCTTTGTCGGCGACAACCCGGCCGACGGCGCGGTGATCAGCTATTACCAGCCGCAGCGCCACCTGATCGGCAAGCTGAAGATCGAGGTGCTGGACGCCTCCGGCAAGGTGCTGGACACCCTGCCCGCCTCCAAGCGCCCCGGGATCAATCGCGTGGTCTGGACCATGCGCGCCCCGCCGCCGCATGCGCCGCCGGCGGCCCAGATCGCCTTCAACTCCGTCCAGGGGCCCCGGTTGATTCCAGGGGTCTATACGGTGCGCGTGACCAGCGGCGCCACGGTGCTGACCCAGCCGCTGACCGTCGTCCTCGACCGTCGTGTCGCCTTCGACCTCAAGGGCCGCCAGGCCCAGTTCGACGCCGCCATGCGGGTGAGCCGCCTGTTCGGCCGGGAGACGACCCTGGTCGCCCGCATCAACGCCGTGCGCCAGGGCGCCGACGCTCGCGCGGCGGCGCTTGACGACAGCGATCCGCTGAAGGCGCAGCTGCGCGACCTGTCCGCCAAGGCCGACGTACTGCGCAAGGAGATCGTGGCCACCAAGGAAGGCGGCGCCATCACCGGCGAGGAGCGCCTGCGCGAGCACACCGACCAGCTGTACGGGGCCATCCAGTCGTATGAAGGCCAGCCCGCCAGCTATCAGATCACCCGGATCGGGGTGCTCGAAGACCAGCTGAAGGACATCTCCGGCCGGTTCGACCGCCTGGCGGCCAGCGACCTGGCGGCGCGAAACGCCGACCTCGTCGCCCACAAGCTGGCGCCCATCGCCCCCCCGCCGCCGGACACCGACGACGGTGGCGCCGGGGGCGGCGGCTCGCCATCAGCGCTGTACGGCTACGCCTTCTCGCTGCATCCGACCTTCGCCACCGAAGCCGCGGCGGAGAAGGACTAGCGAACGGCGGTCGGGTGACTGACCCCGTTCAGACAGCTTCGATGCGCTTGAACGCCGGGAAGACCAGCATCGCCTTCAGTCCGGGGCTGGCGTCCGCCAGGGTCAGCCTGGCTCCGTGGCGCTTGGCCACCGCGGCCACGATCGGCAGGCCGAGGCCCGATCCGGGGGTCGTCCGGCTGCCTTCGAGGCGATGGAATCGTTGCAGAACGGCTTCGTGCTGATCGGCGGGAATGCCGGCGCCATCGTCGGCTACGCTCAATTCGACGTCCTGCTCGCGCAAGGCGAGACTGACGCGGATATTGGCGCCCGCCGGCGTGTGACGAAACGCATTCTCGATCAGATTGGCCACCGCCTGGGCGATCAAGTCCGCGTCGCCCACGACCGTGGCGGGCGCCAGCATGACCTCGAGCTTGCGACCGCTGGCCTCCAGGTCGGGGCGATAGGCGTCCGCGACTCGCCGCGTGACTTCGGCCAGGTCCACCGGCCCGTGTCGGGTGAGTTCGGTGCTGTTCTCGATTTCCGCGAGCCGCAGCATGGCGTCGAAGGTGCGCAACAGCTCGTCGATGTCGGAGTCGATCTCCTGACAGGCGGCTAGAACACCAGGGTCGACGCCGGCGGCGCCTTTGATCCCCTCCAGCTTCTGCCGGATGTGGGTCAAAGGGGTGCGCAGGTCGTGGGCGATGTCCGCGGAGACCCAGCGCAGACGGTTCACCAGCGTGGCGATATCGTCGAGCATCCTGTTGAAGGTCGCGCCCAACTCGTCGATGTCGTCCGGGAGCAGGGCGCGCCGGGTTGGCGCCCGCACCTGCATCTGGCCGATCGACACCGCCCTGGCCGCGGCCACTATGCCATGCACCCGACGCAGGGCGCCGCTTCCCATGAGAACCGACAGGACCAGGCCGATCGCCGCGCCCGCCGCGCCGCACCAGAATATGACGTGCTTCAGGGTGTGGCTGAGCTTGGACTGCTCGTCCATGTCCTGGCCGACCGTCAGGATCGACCCGTCCGGCAGGCGCTGGGTGAAGATCTCGAGATCCTGAAAGGGTCTGCCCGGAACGACCGCGTCATCCCAGTCAAGGGCGGTCCAGCCTGTGCCCGCTCCCGTCGGAGGCAGGTCGCCGGCCAGCCCGCGGCCGTCTGGTCCCTCCAGGCGGTATTCCAGCCCCCCCGGCCGCCGCTCGTTCTCCGTCACCACCCTGGCCAGGGCCGCCGTCCCCTTGTCGCGGCCCACGGCGCTCAAGGCCGTGACCTCTCCGAGGATGCGTGTATGGACCTCGTTGCGATAGCTCGCCTTGACCGAATATTTGGTCAGGGCGCCGGCGATGGTGAACGCCGCGATCAGCAGCACGGTCTGCAGCACGGCGAAGCGAAGGCCGCTGGACCGGAGGAAGCGGCTAACCCGCACTGATCATGTATCCCGCGCCGCGGACCGTGACGATCCGCGAGCTCTGGCCCGGCGTGTCGATCTTGCCGCGGAGGTGGCTGATGTGCGTCTCGACGATGTTGGTGCGCGGATCGAAGCGAAACCCCCACACCCGCTCGAGCAGCATGGCCCGGGTGACCACCCGCCCCTCGTTCAGCATCAGGAATTCGAGCAGCTTGAACTGCAGCGGCAGCAGCTCGATCTCGCGCTCGCCGATCCGGCCGCGGCGCTCCAGGCGATCCAGCGCCAGGTCGCCCACACGAAGCACGGCGCTATCGGTCGCGCCGCCCATGACCGGGCGCCGCGCCAGGGCGGCGACCCGGGCCTTCAGTTCGGCCAGAGAGAACGGCTTGACCAGGTAATCGTCGCCGCCCCCCTCCAATCCCGCCACTCGGTCGTTGATCGCGCCCATGGCGGTCAGGAACAGCACCGGAGTCTGTCCGTTCGCGGCCCGAAACGCCGAAACCAACGCAAGTCCGTCGAGCTTGGGCAACATCCGATCGACAATGATCACATCGAAGACCTCGCGCCGGGACCGCGCCAGCCCGGCTTCGCCATCGACGGCCGTCTCCACGGACCAGCCCGCCTCGCAAAGGCCAAGGCGAATATATTCAGAGGTCTGAAGATCGTCTTCGACGACAAGGGCGCGCATGGTCTAGGGCCGAACGGGCTCTGGCCGAAAGTTGAAATATCCACGGATGCGGACTTCCCACGATGGGGTATTTCCGCCCACCGGAGAAGCGAAAAAAACATTGAGAAATCTCAATGCGCCGCCGGGCCGTTGCTGCGGGGAACTCGGCCAGAGAATTCGATAAACATTCCAATGCTCTGGGAATATTGTGACGTTATTGTCAAATATCCAACAAAAAACCTTCGCTTGAGCCGGCCCCACCCGCGCCGGCTAGACCCCCTCCAGCGAGCGATATTCAGCGCCGCGAACGCGCCAGGGGGTCTTTCATGTCCAATCACCAGGATCAGGTCGCGTGGGGTTTGCGGACGGATTCTTGCCCGCGGGCGCCGCGCCTGGCGCGGTCCGGCGCCGTCCTGCTGTCGACGGCCAGCCTGCTGGCCATCGCCCATGCGGCCGCTGCTGCCGATGCGACCGGAACCCAGGTCAGCGAGGTGGTGGTCACCGCCGCGGCGGCGCCGCGCGAGGAGGTAAAGGCGCGGATCGTCCAGAAGGACGCGATCAATCTGATCGCCGTGCGGTCGGCCGAAACGATCCTCAAATATCCAGACTTCAACGCCGCCGAAGCGCTCGGCCGCATGCCCGGCATTTCGCTCTCCAGCGACACCGGCGAGGGCCGCTTCGTGCAGATTCGCGGCATCGACGCCAACCTGGATGGCGCCACCTTCGGCGGCATTCCGCTCCTCAACACCAACCCCGGCGGCACGGCGGCCGGCGGCGGCGGCCGTGCGGTGGAGTACGACACCATTCCCACCGGCGCGATCGACGGCATCGTCGTCACCTACACCCTGTTGCCCGACCATGAGGCGGAGGGCCTGGGCGGCTCCATCGAACTGACGCCAAGGTCGGCGGCGAACATCGACAAGCCGTTTTTCGACGTCACCCTCGGCTGGGGTTACGAGCCGCTACACGACCATACCGGTCCGTTCGAGGGCGACGTCGCGGCCGGGGTCCGGTTCGGTTTCGACGACCACGGCCTCGTTCTTCAGAACGGACCGGGGAGCACCGGCTCGCCCAGAGCCGGCTTCCTCTCGAACCCGACGCCGTTCTCCCTCGTCCTCTACGCGTCGCGAAAGGACGACCGGCGCGCCATCGACGATCTGGAGGAAGATTACGTCGACGACGGCGTCGCGCCGAGCAACGCCGTCTCGGAATATAGCCTCAGACGCTACGACTATCATCGCCGCCGCTTCAGCTATGGCGGCGACTTCGAGTTCGAACCCAACGAGGATCACCGCTACTATATTCGAGCCGATGTAGCCGGTTACACGGAGTCGGTTCACAAGAACATTCTCGACTATGACAATCTCAGCGACATCGAGAATACTTCCGGCGTCGGACCGGCCATCCCCACGGATCCTCACAATCCAAACGGCTATCTGGTGACGACCACGCCGGAGATTCAGTTGACCGACGAAGAAGAAATCCACCGAAACTCGATTTTCTCGATCGGTGGCGTGGATCGCTGGGGGAACACGATCCTGGACTATCACGCCGCCTACAGCCGGGCGACATTCCACGAGCTACACGACCTGGTGCCCCTCTTCGACGGCCCTACGATTCCATTCACCTATGACAATGTCACCACGCCGAACTACCCCATTTTCGGCTTTCCGGGCGGCACGAACATCAATGATCCGAGCCTCTATACGCTCGGCAAGATGAAGAACGAGTATGACGTGGACACCGACGAGGAGTTCTCCTACGCGGTCAACCTGCAGTTTCCCGTCCATCTGTTCGGCGATAGCGACGCGATCAAGATGGGCGCCGAGGTTCGCCTTCGGGACAAGGCGGCGAGCGAATTCGATATTGAATACGATAACCTGCCGGATTTGTCGCTCGCGACGCCTGGATATTCCGGTCCAGCACTGACCTACTACAACGGACACTACACCACTGGTCCTGAAGTCAATCTCTACGCCATGCGCGCGTTGGCCAACAGCAACCTCGTCACCATCAACGGGCCATCGTTCAATTACGACAGCTACATCGCCGCTCGCGAAAACATCTTCGCCGGCTATGCTCAATATACGGCGACGATCGGCCGCTGGGGCTTCCTGGCCGGCGTCCGCGTGGAAGACACCAACGCCAAGTATGGCGGTTACATCGACTCCACCGACTCCGAGGGCAATGAGACCTTCAACCTCGAATGGCGGGACACGGACTACGTCAACGCCTTTCCGACGGTTCAGGTCCGATACAATTTCAGCCCGAGCATGCTCATCAGAGCGACCTACTCCACGGGCATCGGCCGGCCGGGCTTCCTCCAGAACACCACGGCCGCGGTCGTGGACTTCTCGCAATCGCCGATCGTGATCACGCGCGGCAACCCGGATCTCAAGCCGACGCTCGGGCAGAATTTCGACCTGTCGTTCGAGGACTACTTCTCCAACGGCGGCATCCTGTCCCTGGCGCTGTTCGACAAGGAGTTCACCAACTACATTGCCGAGCGCATCCAGAACGGCGTCACCACCGATCCTTTGGCGCCGGGGCAGATCGCCAACGTCACCACCTTCCTCAATATCCCCAGCAGCTATGCGCGCGGCATTCAGGCCGACATCCATCAGAAATTCGTCTGGTTGCCGAAGCCTCTCAACGGCTTTGGCGTCGAGGCCAACCTGACCCTGGTCGATTCACGCTTCCTGGAATACGACGCCGCCACCTCGCTGACGGGCAAGAACGAGTACGGCCAGTTGCCCGGCACGTCGAAGGTGACCTGGAACGTGGCCGGGTTCTACGAGGCCTATGGCGTCGAGGTCCGCCTGGCGGCCGAATATGTCAGCCACAGCCTGTTCGGGCTCGGCGGCGACCAGAGCCTGGACACCATCCAGGACAACCGCCTGACCATGGATCTGGGCTCCAGCTACAAGATCAACCACAACTGGACGGTCTATTTCAACGCCAAGAACCTGCTGAACACGCCGCTGCGCTACTACGAAGGCGAGCCGGACCGGCCGCTGCAGCGGGAGTTCTACGACATCACGATCGAGGGCGGTGTCAGGGCGTCGTTCTAGATTCCAGACCGCCACCTTTCGAACCCCTCCACTCGGGCCGTCCCGCGAAGATACGGAGAACATTTTGAAGAAAGTCGCTACGGTTCTTCTGCTCGCCGGCGGATTCGCCCTGGGAGCCCCGCTTGCGATCCAGGCCGAAACAACGTCGGCGCCGAATTATGTGGTGAGCAAGGTCGTCCCCCTCGGCGCGCCAGATCGCTGGGACTACGTCGTGTTCGATCCGGCTTCGCACCGGGTCTATGTGGCCCATGGCGATCGCCTCGCCGTCGTCGATGGAACGGACGGAGCGGTGCTCGGCCAAGTGGACGGCGTTCCCGGGGGCACGCATGGCACCGGAATCTCGACCGCCGCCGGGCTGGGCTACACCGATGATGGCAAGGCCGGTGAGGCGGTCGCCTTCGATCTCCAGACCCTCGCCGTCAAGGCCAGGATTCCGGTGGAGAAGGACGCCGACGCCATCGCCTTCGACCCGGCCTCCGGCCACATCTTCGTCATCGAGGGCGATCCGCACAAGGTCGCCGTTATCGACCCCAAGACCAACGCGGTGGTGGCCAGCATCGACGGTGGCGGCGGCCTGGAATACGCCGTCGCTGACGGCAAGGGCGCGCTCTTCGTCGCCGGAGCGGAGAAGCGCGACGTAGTACGGATCAACACCTTGACCAACACGGTTGAGGCGCACTGGCCGATCGCCGACTGCGCTTCGCCGCACGGCGTGGCGGTCGACCCCCAATCCCGCCGGCTGTTCGTCAGTTGCGTCAATCAGCTCCTCGTGGTCGTCGACACGGACACCGGCCGGGAAGTGGCCCGCGCGCCGATCGGCGCCGGCACCGACGCGGCGGCCTTCGATCCTCGGCGCAAGCTGGTTTTCAGCTCCAACGGCAGAGATGGAACCTTGTCGGTGATCCGCGAGAAGGACCCGGACACCTACGAGCCTGTGGCGACGATCAGGACCGCCGTCAGCGGCCGGACAATGTCGATCGATCCGCAGACCGGCCGTCTCTATATCGCCGCCGCCGATACCGACCCCAGCCCGACCCCTGGCGGTCGGCCGAGCCCCCGGCCTGGCACGCTGAAGCTGCTCTTCCTCGACCCCGTCCCTTGAACGGCCCCTCACGGATCTTTGTGTGTCTGACGACTCAAAGCGCTCGTTGAGCGCCCCCGGCCTGGCGCACGAAGCGCTCAGCAAGGCGCCGCCGGCCATCCTGATGTTCTGGGTGGTGAAGATTTGCGCGACCACGGTTGGCGAGACCGGCGGTGACGCTTTCTCCATGAGCCTGAAGCTGGGCTATCTGGTCGCCACCCTGATCTTCCTGACTTTCTTCGCCCTGACTCTGGCCTGGCAGGTGGCGTCGAAACGCTATCATCCCCTGACCTATTGGCTGGTGGTGGTCGCCACCACCACGGTCGGCACCACCACCTCGGACTTCATCGACCGCACCTTGCACGCCGGCTATGTGTTCAGCTCCGCCGGGCTTCTGGCGTTGGTGATCGCGGTGCTCGGGGCGTGGAAGCTCACCACCGGCAAGATCGCCGCGGACCGCATCACCACACGCAAAGACGAGGTGTTCTACTGGTTGACCATCCTCGTCTCCAACACCCTCGGCACGGCGCTGGGCGATTTCTCGTCGGAGACCGTGCCCGACATGATGGGTAAGATCGCGAGCGCTCCCCCCGGGGGTTGGGACGCCTGGGGATTTGAGCTGGCGGCGGTGGTGTTCGCCGCCCTGATCGCCATCGTCGCCGTGCTGCACCTGATGAAGGCCTTGCCCCAGGCGTTGCTGTTCTGGGCCGCCTATGTGTTGACACGCCCGCTCGGCGCCACGCTCGGCGACACCCTGACCAAGCCGCACGCCCAGGGAGGGCTGGAGTTTGGCCGCTTCCTGGCCACCGGGGTGATCGCTCTGGCTATGGTCGTCCTGATCGCATTGGCGCCCAAGCTGCGAAAGCCGGCGGACGCCACCGCCGAACAGCCAGGGGCTCAATGACCGTGGAAGAGTGGCGCGCGCCCCAGAGTCACTGAGACCCTGTCTTTTGGAAATCCCGCCTTTAAGGTCGGCCACCGACGCCACGTGGCGGCGGCAGGGACACGATCATGGCGGACAATGTGCTGGTCTTCTACGGCTCCTACCGCGCCAGCCGGGTCGGGATCCGCATGGCGACCTTCATCACCTCCGAACTGCGCGGCCGGGGCGTCGTCGCCGAGCTGATCGACGCCCGGGAGATCGGCCTGCCGATGCTCAATCGGATGTACAAGGAATATCCCCCCGGCGCCGCGCCGAAGGCGATGGAGGCGTTGGCCGGAAAGATCCGCGCGGCGGACGCCTTCGTGTTCGTCGTCGGAGAATATAATTGGGGCCCACAGCCGGGCCTGAAGAACCTCACCGACCATTTCCTGGAAGAGTGGTTCTGGCGACCGGCCGCCATCGTCAGCTATTCGCCGGGTCGCCTCTCCGGCGCCCGCGCCAGCTCGGCCTGGCATCCCATCCTGTCGGAGATGGGCATGGTGGTGATCTCGAGCACGGTCGCCGTGGGTCAGATCGCCGCGACCTTCAACGCCGAGGGCGAACCGGTGGGCGAACTGGGCGCGCTGGCGCGGAAAGCCTTTGGCCGCCTGGCCGACGACCTGGCGTGGTGGACCTCGGCCGCCCGGCGCCAGCGCCTGGAGCAGGCCCCACCCTATTAGCCGCCGCCGGCGCGCCTCAGTCCATCCGCTCCACCCACTGGGCGCGGGACGGCCCCGGCTCAAAGGGTTCGGCGAAGTATTGCGTCTCGCGGACCACCCGGGCGCCCTCGAACGCCATGATGCTCACAACGAAGACGGGGCGCTCGTCATAGGTGAGGATGAGTTCGCTGATCCACAGATCGCCGCCGCCCAGCACGCGGCGCACCTCGAACCGCTTCCGGTTCGGCTGCGCCATGCGCGAGGCCTGGATGTTGCGCGGACCCGCGATGCGCTCGCCCGACTGGGGATATTCGAGGACCGCGTGGTCGGCGTAGATCGCATGCTCGGCCACGAAGTCGCCCGCGTCCGAGGCCGCCCAGTGCCGCTGCAACGCGGCCCGCACATCATCGTCACGCATGGACATCAACCGCCAGCCATCACCAACTAAGCCGCGGCCGGCGTGAGCGGCTCGATGGCCGCGAGTTCGTCCCTGGACGCCAGCGCCGCGCGAGACAGATCGTGGGCGGTCTGCAGATTGATCCAGAACTGAGCGGTGGTGCCGAACACCCGCCCGAGCCGGAGGGCGGTGTCGGCGGTGACGGGCTGTTGCTCGCGGACCAGGCGCTCGATCCGGGTGCGGTCCTTCAGGCCCATCGCCCGCGCCAGGGCGCCCGCCGTGAGGCCATATTCCGGCAGGAAATCTTCGCGCAGATGCTCGCCGGGATGGGGGAGCGGCGCGGCGAACTCGGCATAGTCGTAGGCGGGCATATCGGTCTCCCTCAGTGGTAATCGCCGAACCAGACGTCCTCCGGGCCGTGCTCGCCCCATGTGAACGTGATCCGGTACTGCATATTCACGCTGATCGACCAGACGGCGCCGACCTTGTGAAGGCGGTTGCTGGACGGGACGCGCAGGTCATCGACCCTTGTCGCCGCGTCCAGCGCCATGAGCCGACGCCGCGCCGCCTTGGCCAGATCGGCCGGAACGCGACGGGGTGGGCGACCTTCGAAGATCGCCCTCGCCTCGTCGTGGCTCCAACTCTAGATCGTCACCCGCGGAATGTAGCGCATCGCGCTACGGAGGCAAGCGAAATGTAGCGGCCGACGCTACAAACGAGACTCGCGCCGGACACTGGCGGGCGGCCGCGCTAGCGGCGAGGACCTCGCCCGGCGCGGTGCACGCTCACAACTCAGCTTGATATCTGGCAGCGACGGTAGATCGAACCACACAGCGTGCATTGCTGGGCCGAGACCCGGCCACCATTCGCAAATCCAGGCCCGTATCCGCCACGAGCCCGAGTGCGCGCTAGACCGCGACGCGCCGAACGGGCCTCACCCCTCAAGGTCCTCCCGTAGCCGGTCGAACTGGCACATGCGCTCGTGGAGGATGGTCACGATGCCGACAGCGCCATCGCCCAGAACCTTCCAATAGATGAAATGCTTTTCGTACCGGCAGACATAGCCGTCGACGCCGAACTCCGCGGGGATGGGCCGCCAGGGAAAGCTGCAGGCGGCGATAGCGTCGAAGCGCGCGAACAGGCCGCGGATGTAGCGCTCCGCTTGCGCCTCGCCCCAGGTCTCGCGCGTGTAGCTGTAGATCTCGTCCAGGCGATGGCCCGCGCCATCGTGGACACGGATGGGCTTCACGCCGGCCGGTTGCGGGCGATCACCGCCTCGGCGTCGAGCGGCCGGTAGTCGCTGTCCGGCGCGGCGAAGGCGTGGACCAGTTCACCCTTGAGCCGTTCGAAGGCTTCGGCCTCGGCGCGCGCCTTGTCACGGCGGATCAGGTCGCGGACATATTCGCTGACGTTCTCATAGGCACCGGCGTCGCCGACGTTGGCGGCCACGAACTCGCCTAGCGCACCGCTTACCCGCACATTGAGCGTCATGGTCTTGGGCACCGATCGACTCCGTTCGTTCTGTCCTCAACATATGGAATATTGTGGACAGGGGCAACGCTGAAGGCGGGCGACAGGCGCGTCTCGACCTCCCTCAAGGGGGAGGTGAACAGCCGGGCGCCTGGGGTGGGAGGGGCGGCGACCACAGGCCGACGTTCCAGTTCCAGGCCATGTTTCCCTGGGCGCGGCGGCGACAGACCACCGCCTCCTGCAGGGCGTACATGCCGGGCATGAGGTCGGTCCGGGGCCGCGGGCGATCCTCGAAGGCCATGTAGGCGCCGGCCGAACCGTAGGCCGGCCAGGACGATTCGCCGGCGGCCGTGGGCGCGCCCGTGCGGGCGAAGCTGGTCCAGTAGCCGACCATGGCGTCGGAGAGCGCTGCCTCCTCGCCCGTGGCCGGCGGCTTGGGCCAATGGGGCGGCAGACGGGCGATCGTGCCGAAGACGAAGGGCACCTCGCTGGCGTGGAAGCCGTGCAGGCGCGCGGCGTCGGCGGCCGGATAGCCATGGTCGAAGAGGTAGAGATAGGCGCTCTGGCCGAGCGCGGTCTGCTTCACCGCCATCCGCTGGGCGGTCCAGCCGTAGAGGGCGTCGCGCGTCGTCGCCACGATGCTCTCCTCGAGATTGGCGGCCGGATAGAGCGTGAGGAAGGCGCCGGCGAGATCGCCGTAGTGCTCACGGATGGTTTGCTCATAGGCCGCGGGCGTCGCCGGCGGGGCGGGGGCGAGCATGCGCAGCGAGCGGATCTCGCCGCTGTTGAAGCCGGCCAGGACGGGCACGGGGGCCTGATCGCCCTTGTCGAAGGCCTCCACGACCTGTTCGGGCAGGATGCGCCCGTCGACGGCGCCGAAAGGCGCGAAGCCGGCGGCGGGCGCGGCGTTGGCGAGCTTGCCGGCGTCCATGGCGCGCAGGTCGGCGACGCCATGGGCGCCGAGCCTGGCGGCGAGGTCGGCGCCCGACGCCTCCGCCGATTTGGCGCCGAACCGCGCCTCTCTCAGCTCGGGCGTCGAGACCATGTAGGCGCTCTCGGCGATCGCCTTGGCGAACAGGCCGCGGGCGGGCGGGGCGACCATCAGATAGAGCACGCTGAGGCCGCCGGCCGATTCCCCGGCGATGGTGACATTGGCCGGATCGCCCCCGAAGGCGGCGATATTGCGCCTGACCCAGCGCAGGGCCTCGATCTGGTCGAGCAGGCCGTAGTTGCCGGAGATTCCCAGCGGCGATTCCGCGCTGAGCTCCGGGTGGGCCAGCCAGCCCAGCACGCCCAGGCGATAGTTGATGGTGACCACCACGACGCCTCGCCGCGCCAGGGCGGCGCCGTCGTAGATGCCCTCGCCGCTGGCCCCGGCGGTAAGCGCGCCGCCGTGGATCCAGACCAGCACGGGCGCGCGGCGGGCGGCCTTCGGGGCCCAGATGTTGAGGGAGAGGCAGTCCTCGCTCATGCCGGGCAGGGTGTCGGAATAGATGCCCTGGCCCTGGGGCGTCGGCTGCATACAGGCCGGGCCGAAGGCGGTCGCCTGACGCACGCCCTGCCAATCGACGACAGGCCTGGGCGGCGTCCAACGCGCCGGACCGACAGGCGCCTGGGCATAGGGCAATCCCTTGAAGACGTTGAGGTCGCCCTCGGCTTGGCCCTGGGCGGCGCCGACCGGGGCGTGGACGACGGGACCCGACTGGGCCAAGGCCGGCCCGGCGGCGAGGGCCAGGACCATGGTGGCCCATCCGGCGAGCTTGATCATCCCTGAACTCCCGATGTGGCGGTCTCGCGCTTCAGCACCCGCGCCAGGACCAGGAAGAGGCCGATGGCGAGGCCGTAGAACGGCGTCAGGCAGAGGAAGGCGATCTGAAGCGAATGGTGTGGATGGGCGGCGCGGAAGAGGTCGCTGACCGCGCCGACGTAGGCCGGTCCGAAACCCAGGCCGATCAGGTTCATGACCAGCAGCAGCAGGGCCCCGGAGAGCACGCGCTGGTCGGGACGCACCTCCTCCTGGATGAGGGTGACGGCGGCGGAGAGGTAGAAGGAGTTGAGAAAGCTCGGCCCCATCAGGAACAGCAGGGCGAGCGGCCAGGACGGGGCCCAGACGAATCCCAGAAAGAAGGGGACGGCGGCGATGAGGGTGACAGCCGGAATGAGGGCGTAGGCCGGCTTGGAGCGGCCGGCGAAGCGGTCGATCACCCGCCCGGAGAGGAAGATGCCGCCGCCCATGCAGACGGCGGTCACCATGGCCAGGTAGAGGGCGACCTCGTGCAGGGTCATGCCCTTTTCCCGCATGAGGAAGAGGGTGGTGAAATTGCCGGCGCCGTAGGTGACGATCTGGGTGGCGCCGCTGGCCAGCGCCATCAGGCGCAGCGCCGGGTGGGTGAAGAACATCTTCACGGTGGCCGAAAGGGCGGGCCTGGCTTCGGGCGCGCCGGCGGGCCGGGCGTCGAGGCCGCCGCGGGCAGGCTCGCGGATGACGAGCCTGACCATCAGGGCGGTGACGACGCCCACCGCGCCCAGGGCGACGAAGGCGCTGCGCCAGCCGTAGGCGGCGGCGATGGAGGCGCCCAGGGCGACGCCCAGGGCCTGGCCGATGGGCGGGCCGAGGTTGAACAGTCCGAGCGCCCGGCCGCGACGGCCGGATGGGAAATAGTCGGAGATGATGGCGTACGACGGGGGCACGCCGCCAGCTTCGCCGATCCCCACGGTCATGCGCGCGGCGACGAGCTGGGGATAGGTGGCGGAAAGGCCGCAGGCAAGCGTGGCGGCGCTCCACAGGGCGCAGGCGGCGGAGAGGATCCACACCCGGTTGCCGCGGTCGGCCAGCCAGCCGACCGGGACTCCGATCAGGCAGTAGAAGAGGGCGAAATAGAGCCCGCCGATCAGGCCGAGCTGGCCATCGGAGACGTGCAGGGAATCCTGGATCGGCTTGGCGAGGATGGAGAGGAGCTGGCGATCGAGGAAGTTGAGGACGTAGACGAAGCAGAGGATGGCCAGGGCGATCCACGCTCGCGCGCCGGGCCGGGCTCCCTCCAGCGGCTGGCTCGGCAACGCGCGCTCCCCTTGGGCGTCGATCCTTGGCGCCGACGCTGACCGCACCATGCCGCTCGCCCGCGGCCGTCGTCAACACTCACTAAGCCGTGGATGAAAATTGTGGGATGCGACGGGCGTCGCGTCCTATCCCTCCCGGCTGATGGCGCGGAGGCCGGCGCCCATGAATTTGGCCATGCGCGCCTTCACAGCCTGGAAGTCGTCGGACTTGCAGAGCCCTCCCGACAGGCGGTCGATCCGCCCCGTCCGCGCCAGGGTGTTCATCAGCGCGCCGGTGACAAAGTGATAGCCCCAGAAGATGTCTTCCTCGGGCGTCTCGGGCAGGGCCTTCTTGAGGATGCTGACCAACTTCAGCACCACGGGATCGAAGTGCACGTCCATCAGCGCCGCGCCTTCGGGCGTGTTGCTGACGCGGGCGCCGAAAGCGCCGTAGTTCATCCATCCCTCCCCGCCCTCGGAATAGAGATCGAGGTCGGTGTCGAGAAAGACGTGCAGGGCCCCCTCGACGGTGGGATTGTCCCCCGCCTCCGCCTCGTAGCGATCGAGCGCCTCCATCCGGCGCCCGCTGGTGACGCCGGCCCGCCGCGCGAACACGGCCTCGAACAGGCTGCGCTTGTCATCGAAGTAGTAGTGAAGAAGGGTGGTGTGCACGCCGACGCGGATCGCCACATCGCGCAGGGTGACGCCGTGCAGGCCGTGCTTGGAGAACAGGTATTCCGCCGCGTCGAGGATCTGTTCCAGGGTTTCAGCGCGCTGTTCGGCCTTGGTCCGCCGCCCCCGCTTCGCCGATGAGCCCTCGGGCATCTCGCCAACCTCTTCAGCCCGGTCCGATCGGCGCGCCGCCGACCGTCAGGAATCGAAACTTTCGGCTCCGGGAATTCCGGCTGCGTAGTCCGCGCGCAATCTGATCTTGTCAATCTTGCCAGTGGCCGCCAGCGGCATGGCTGCGATGCTGAGAATCTCGTCGGGCAGCCACCAGTCGGCCACCTTGCCCCGCAAGGCTTCGCGCAGGATCGCGGGGTCGATCGCCGCGCCCTGCCGCGGCTCCACGACCAGCACCGGCCGCTCGCCCCACTTCGAATCCGGCCGACCGATCACGGCCACCTGCCCCACGGACGGGTGACGGCCGACGATATCCTCGATCTCGGCCGGGTTGATCCATTCGCCGCCGGACTTGATCAGATCCTTCGACCGGCCGCAGATGGTCAGGTCGCCGGCTTCGTCGAGGCTGGCCAGATCCCCGGTGTCGAAATAGCCGTCGGCGTCGAGCGCGTCGGCTTCGGCCCTGAAATAGCGGTCGACGACGCTGGCGCCCTTGACCTTGAGATGACCCACTGTTCCGCGCTGTTCAGCCAGGGTGACGCCTGCCGCGTCGGTGAGTTTCAGGTCGAGGCCCATGGGCGGCCGACCGGAGGCGCGCGCGGCCGATGGCGAGGCGTCCGGCGGGGCGATGGTTCCCAGGGGCGAGAGTTCGGTCATGCCCCAGCTGGTCTGCACGCGGGCGCCGAGCCTCGCCTCCATGCGTTCGATCAACGCGTCCGGACAGCTGGAGCCGCCGATGATCACCCGCTTCAGGTCCGGCAGATCGCCGCCCGTGGCGTCGAGATGGTCCAGCACCCCCAGCCAGACCGTCTGCACGCCGGCGGCGACGCTGACCCCCTCCCCGCGCATCAGTTCGGTGAGGCTGGCGCCGTCGGCGTGGCGGCCGGGCAGGACCAGCTTGGCCCCCACCGCGGCGGCGGCGAACGGCAGGCCCCAGCCATTGGCGTGGAACATGGGCACGGCGAGCAGAAGAGCGTCGCTCCCGGTGAGGGCGACGGCGTCGGCCTGAAGGGCGCGCAGGGTGTGCAGATAGTTGGAGCGGTGGGTGTAGAGCACGCCCTTGGGGCGGCCGGTGGTCCCAGAGGTGTAACAGAGGCCGGCCGGCGTCTCCTCGTCGAAGCCGCCCCACGCCGCCGGCGCGCCGTGGGCCGCGAGCAGGGCGTCGAGCGTCCAGGCGCCCGGGAGATCCGCCGTGGCGTCGTCCATCAGGATGACCTGTTCGAGACCCGGGCAGAGCGGCGTCAGCTGGGCGAGCAGGGGCGTCAAGTCGGCCGCCACGGCCAGGACGCGATCCTCGGCCTCGTTGACCATGGCCGCCAGGTGGCCAGGGGCGAGGCGCGGATTGAGGGTGTGGCAGATGAGGCCCGCGCCCATGGCCGCGTAGTACATCTCCACATGGTGCTGGGTGTTCCAGGCCAGGGTGGCGATCCGATCGCCGTGGCGGAGGCCGAGGGCGGCCAGGGCGCCGGACAGGCGGTTGGCGCGCGACCGCAGCGCGGCGTAGCCGACGCGGCCGACCGCCCGCCCGGCGTCGGCGGTGACGACCTCCCGGTCGGCGGACCATTTGGCGGCATGGTCGAGGAACTTGTCGACCGTCAGGGCGTAGGACTGCATGAGCCGGGGGAGGAACGCGGGCGCGCCGTCAGAACGTCTTCATGATGCTGACGCCGTACTGGCGCGGACTGCCGGGGAGCTCGATCGGCGAGGCCAGGGCGCTGATGTACTTGTCGTTCATCAGATTGGTCCCGAAGGCCGTCAGCACCCAGGTGCCATGGGTCCAGGCGATCGAGGCGTTCAGAAGGTTGCGCGGGCCGAGGTGATCGCCGTCCGCCGTGACGTCGAACACGGTTCCCCACTGGTCGGAGATGTGGGCGAAGCTGACGGCCGGCGTGATCGTGTCACCGGACGCCAGCCTGTAGTTATACTGCGCTCCAATGTTGAACGTGACCTCCGGCGCATAGGTCTGGGGATGCCCCTCCAGGTCGAAGCACGAGGCCGACGCCGGGCCGGTATTGGGGTCGCAGGGTCCCGGGACAGCCGATCCGGGAAGCGTGGTGTAGAACGTGCCGAGCTTGCTCTTCTCCAGGCCGAGGTCGGCGTTGAACGAGAAGCCGCCGAACGCTGCCTGAATGGAGCCCTCGAAACCATAGAGGACCGTGGTGTTGGGGACGTTATACTCAGTCGTCTGGGTCGGATTGTTCGGGATATAGAGGCTGACCTGGAAGTGTTTGAAGTCGTTATAATAGCCGCCCAGCTGCATATGCACGTGGTTGTCGAACAGGCTCGACTTCCAACCGATCTCGTAGTCGGTCACATATTCCTGCTTGAACGGCGGCGGCACGTTGAGGCTGAAGCTGCTCAAGTATAGGACGCCGTCGTTCAGGCCGCCCGGCTTGGCCCCGCTGGCCACGAAGGCATAGAGGAAATTGTGGCTGTCCAGATTCCAGTTCAGCGTGATCTTGCCGGTGGTGTTGTCGCCGGTCTCGGTCTCGTTCTGATAGGTGCTCAGATAGGGCAGGTATTGCGGCACGTAGAACGTCGCGTGGTTTAGCGTGCTCCACGCCGAGTAGCGCACCCCGGCCTGGAGCTGGAAGCCGGCCGGCAGGTTGTAGCTGATCTGTCCGAACGCCGCCGCCGTCCAGGTGCGGTTGACGCCGTACAGGTCGTCGTCGAACACCCCGTTCGGCAGGCCGATGTCGAAGCGGCCATAGGGGAAGTTGTAGGTGTTGTTCTGGTAGAAGGCCCCGACGACCCAGTTGAGCGGCCCCGTGGACGGCGAGATGATGTTGAATTCCTGAGACCACAGGGTTTCGTCCACGCCCTCGTCGATCATGTAGTTGGGCGCGGCCAGGTCGGTGCCGTCGATGTCGCCCGTCCAGGAGGTGCGGCCCCATTGGACACCAGTCACCGAGCGGAAGTCGATTCCACTTGTCGTGGTGTAGTCGATCTTGAGCGTAGACCGCATGAACTGGTCGATCGCCGAGGTGTGCCAGTTGTTGGCGAAGTTAAACAATGACGAGGTCGGATTCACCTGCCCGGTCAGCGGATTGATGATGGCCTGGCCGAAGTAGGCGCCGTTGTCGAGATAGTTGTAGTCGGTCTTCCACAACACCTTTAGCTGGCTGGTGGGAGTCCACAGAAGCGAAAGCCGCAGACTGCCCCACTTCGGGTTGGCGTCGCCGGTCCACGGTCCTGAGACATTGAAGAAGCTGTTGCGGTATTCGCCATTCCAGGCGACGCGCGCGGCCAGGGTGTCGCTGATCGGGATATTCATCCCGCCCTGCAGGTTGACGTCGTTGTAGTTGCCGTAGCGGGCGTAGACGTAGCCGTCGTAGCCGCCGCCGATCACCGGGTTGTTGGTATTGACGATGATAGCGCCGCCGGTGGCGTTCTGGCCGCTGAACGTCCCCTGCGGGCCGCGCAGCACCTCGACGCTGGCCACGTCATAGTAGGGCTCCTCCTGGAAGTAGCCGGGGAAGGTCGGCACGCCGTCACGGTAGGTGACGACGCCGGTGCCGGTCTGGCTGTTGTGCTCGCCCTTGCCGATGCCGCGGATGTCGACGTTGTTGCCCTGGCCGAAGTTGTTGACCGTCAGCGACGGGCTGAGGAACTGCAGCTGGTCGATGGTGACGACATTCTTGGTGATCAGGTCCTTGCCGGTGAGGACCGTGGCGGCGATGGACGTCTTCTGCAGCGCCGTGGTCCGGCGCTCGGCGGTAATCACCAGTTCACTGAGGGTCGTGCCGGTCGAAGCGGAGGCTGAGGTCGCCGCCGTCTGCGCCGCGGCTGCGCCGCACCATGTCAGAGTCAGCACGGACGTGCTCAGCCACAAGGCTTGAAATCTCATGAGTCCCTCCCGGAGCCTAGTCTCCTCGGCGCTCTGCGGCGCTCAAGGTGAAGGTGTAGGGAGTTCGCCCGGCTGTCAATCCTAATTCACTTGTGAGTGAATATCACGGGCGAAAGGGTGCATTGAAGCCGAGGCGCACGGCTCGGAGAGCGGGATGACGGAGCGTTTGGAGCGAGAGGCGGATCACGCCGCCCGGGGAATATCCACCACATGGAGCTCGGCGCCGGTGTCGTCGCGGTAGGCGAGCTTGATCGCCGACCTCGTCAGCCGCACGGCCACGAACCCGGGCCGCACGGAGCAGAAGTCACCGCCGGCCGGCTCGTCGCACGCCTCGCGCGTTTGGGAGCCGGCGCCGGTGCAGACATAGTGAATGGCGCCGCGATAGACGTGCTGCAGATCGTGGTCGTGGCCGTTGAGATAGAGGTGCACGCCATGTTTCTGCAGAAGGGGGTCGAGCCGGGCCTGCAGGTCGGGGGCGCCGCCGTATTCGTTGCCGGAATAGACCGGGTGGTGGCCCACCACGATCTTCCAGTCGGCCGTCGAGGCGGCGAGGACCTGCTCGAACCAGGCGAGCTGAGCGTCGGTGTCCTGGCCGGCCACCTTCACCTTCTGACCCCCGTCCTTGAGGTAGGCGCGGATGAACGGCGAGGTGTCGAGGACGAAGAGATCGAGCGTGGCGCCGTCGGGCGCGCGCTCACGGCGGGCGTACCAGCGGGCCGGCAGGCGCCAGCGACGGCTTCTGGACGTGTAGTCGAGCTGGGCCTGGGTGTTCCCGCGATAGTCGTGGTTGCCGAGGGCCACGTGCCAGGGGACCTGCAGCGAGGGGGCGGTATAGACGTCCTCAAAGGAGGTCTTCCATTGGGGATCGTCGAGGCCGGTAACCCCGTCCTCGTAGAAGTTGTCGCCCACGGAGATGACGAAGCGGGCCCCCAGGGCCTCGGCGACCTTGCCCATCTCGCCGGCCACCTCGGCCTGGTTGTCATGACCGCCCCGGCCCCAGTCGCCGACGGCGAGGAAGTTGAGCGCCGGCTCGCCCGCCCAGGCGGCGGTGATCGGAGCCAGAAGGGCCCCGGCGGCCAGGCCCTGCAAGGCGTGGCGGCGCGAGAGGTGGGCGAGGGGCATGGGCGGGTCTCCGGAATGTCGGACCGCTAGAGCATGGAATTGTGACAGTCGTGCGTGGGGCGCGGGCATCCTCCTCCCCCTCGATGGGGGAGGTGGCTTGCGAAGCAAGACGGAAGGGGTGGAGCGGCCGTCCCACCCGTCCCGACCTGCGGTCGGTCCACCCTCCCCATCAAGGGGAGGGAGGAAAAAGTCACTCCCCTTTCAGCTCTTTCACCAGCGTCTCGTCGCCATAGACCTTGTCGAGGGCCTCGGTGATGGCGGCGGTGGAGACGGCGACGCCGCGGTTGAGGGCGCCGTCATAGGCGAATGAGCCGCCCAGGGAATGGATGTTGCCATCGAAGACGGCGCCGATTACCCGGCCCTTGGCGTCGATCAGCGGCGAGCCGGAATTGCCGCCGGTGATGTCGATGGAGCTGGAGATGTCGAAGACGGTGTCGGGGTTAAGCTTGCCCTCGGCCGCGACCCAGCGTGGGGCGAGGGCGAAGGGATCCTGGCCGGTGGCGCGCTCATAGAGACCCTTGAAATGGGTGAAGGGCGCGACCGTCTCACCGCGCCAGGTCCAGCCCTCGACCGCGCCATAGCTCAGACGCAGGGTGAAGGTGGCGTCGGGATAGACGCTGGTCCCGTAGACGGCGAAGCGAGCCTTGGCGATGGCCTGGGAAGCGACGGCCGTTGGGCCGGAGACGCGCTCCTCATAGGTCTTGCGCATGGCCCGCGCCGCCGGGTCGACGCGCAGGACATACTGGATCAGTGGATCGTCGGAGGCCTGGATGGCCGCAAGGCCGCCGTCCCACAGCTGCTTGCGGTAGGCCGGGTCGGCGAGGCGTGACTTGGCCAGGCGCGCGGACAGGACCTCCGGCGAGTCCTTACCGAGGAAGGTCCTGGTCGCGTCGGAGTCCATGGTCATGTTCTCGCGCAGCTTGGTGAGCCAGAACTCCAGGCCAAGCTGCTCGAGCTCCGGATAGACCGGCTCGGGGGCGAGGATACGCTGCTCCAGGCCCGCAAGGCGGGCGTCGGCATATTCGGGCAGACGCTCGCCGTTGGGCTTCACCCGCTCCTCGGCCACCCGGACGAGACCGACGGCGTCGGAATAGAGATCCGACAGAGTCGCGCCGCGCTCGATCAGGCTGTAGGGCACGGAGAGGGCGGCGACGTCGGCCTGGACGCGAGACAGATCCGTCCACGGATCGCCGACCTCGGCCTTGAGCTTGGGATCGGCCATGACCTTCGCGCGCAGCTCGGCGTCGGCGCGGCGCTTGGCCTCGATGAACGGCGGGTCGGAGAGGGTCTGCTCCATGCCGTGGATGGCCTTGTAGGAATTTTCGACGCCGAACAGGTCGTCGGCGGCGATGCGGGCGTGCTCGGGGCTCTCCTCGGAGAAGCGGGCCAGGCGCCCGCGGATCTCGCTCAGTATGGCCAGGCGATAGGGGAAGACGACGTCGCGCGAGGTCTCAAGCTGGTCGGCGGTGAGCAGGCGCTGAGTCGTGCCGGGATTGCCGGCCACGAACACCGGATCGCCGGCGGCCGGCGCCGCCGCGTTCCAGGTCAGGTGATCGGGAGTCTTGGCCGGAGCGCCATTTTCGTAGAGGCGCAGGAAGCCGCTATCGAGATCGTAGCGCGGGAAGTTGAAATTGTCCGGATCGCCACCGAAGAAGGCGGTTTGGGTTTCCGGGGCGAAGACGAGGCGGACGTCCGTATACCGACGGTAGTCGTAGAGCTTGTACTGACCGTCGTTGTAGAGGTTGACCACCTGGCAGTGGTGCGTGGCCTCGCGGCCCGCGCAGGCGCTCTTCTCGAGGCCGGAGATGGCGGCGTCACGGGCCTTGATGAAAGCCTGGCCGGTCTGGCCGGCGGCGGCGGCCTTCACCTGATCGGTGACGTCGGAAATCGAGGTCAGGACATCGGCCATCATGCCCGGGCACTCATGCTCTTCCTGCCGGTTAGCGGCGATGAAGCCATCCTTGGCGAAGTCCTTGTCGGCGGTGGACAGCGCCTGGGCGCAGTCGCGCACGCAATGGTGGTTGGTAAGGACGAGACCCTCGGGGCTGACCACCGAGGAGGAACAGCCCACCGACAGGCGGGCGGTGGCGCCCTGCACATGGTCGAGCCAAGCCTGATCGATGACGACGCCGTACTTGGCCTTCACGGCGGCGGCGGGAAAGTTGTCGAAGGTCCACATGCCCTCGTCGGCGAGGGCGGCGGAAGCGAAGGCGGAAAGGCTGAAAGCGCTGGCGCCGGCCAGCAGAATGAGGCGCATGGGATCCCCCCGAGGTGAGTTTGGTCCGCAGATGAACGCAGACGCGGGCGGATGCAACTACTGGAAGCCTCCTTCCCCTTGATGGGGAAGGCGTCACGCGCTCGACAGCGGCGAATTGCAAACCAAGCCGCTACCAGCGCAGCTTGGAACCGAAGCAGCCCGCGCCCGTTGCCCCTGACTCGAACTGCCTGAGCCGTATCGGCGAGCAGGCCATGGATTTCCAAAATGAAAAGATTCTTGATGTGCGCCGCCGTCGTCGGCGGCCTTGGCTTCGCCGTGTCGGCGCAGGCCGAAGACCACGCCGCCGGCGTGAAGATCGGCACGCTCTCCTGTCACGAAGCGAGCGGCTGGGGATTCGTCTTCGGTTCGTCGCATGACCTGCGCTGCATCTTCTCCAACGGCGATCGCGTGCAGCACTATGAAGGCAGCATCTCCAAGTTCGGGGTCGACATCGGCTATCAGAAAGCCGGCGTTCTGGTGTGGGAAGTGATCGCGCCCAACGATCGCCCCGAGCATGGGACTCTGGATGGCCACTACGGTGGCCTCACGGCGGGCGCGGCGGTTGGCGTCGGGTTGGACGCCAATGCCTTGATCGGCGGGTCCGACCGCAGCATCGCCCTCCAGCCCGTGAGCATTCAGGGCATGACCGGCCTGAACGTCGCGGCTGGGATCGGCGAGCTGACCCTGCGATCGCACCAGGGCGAATAGTCCGTGTGTGGACGCCCCTTCGGATGCAAGAGGTTTTTCGAGAGTTTGAGCGCGCAGGCTCAGGTGCTTCCGTGTGTCCGGCCTGTTGGTGCAGCCGTTCACGTGGCCGCTGGCCTGTATGGAGAT
>Ga0302314_10001146_pt1 | contig 49458 bp, 36 predicted proteins | sample III_Palsa_N2_3_FD_200533 | JGI IMG/M metagenome (GOLD analysis project Ga0302314, IMG submission 200533) | Peat permafrost microbial communities from Stordalen Mire near Abisko, Sweden - III_Palsa_N2_3 | ecosystem: Environmental > Terrestrial > Soil > Palsa > Peat permafrost | place: Sweden... | reverse complement strand
CGCCGAGCTCGAGCAGTTCGCCTATGTGGCCTCGCACGACCTGCAGGAGCCGCTGCGCAAGGTCGCCAGCTTCTGCCAGCTCCTGCAGCGCCGCTACTCGGGACAGCTCGACGACAGGGCCGACCAGTACATCGGCTTCGCGGTCGACGGAGCGAACCGGATGCAGACCCTGATCAACGACCTGCTGGCGTTCTCCCGGGTCGGACGGGTCCACGACGGCTACGCCCCGGTGGACCTGGAACGGGTCTGGTCGGCGACCGAGGACGCCCTGAGCGTGGGCATCGCCGAGTCCGGGGCCGTCCTGGAACACGACCCGCTGCCCACGGTGCACGGGGACGCCACCCAACTGGGCATGCTGATACAGAACCTGGTGACCAACGCGGTCAAGTTCCGCTCCCCCGAACGAGAACCGCACATCAGTCTCTCCTGTGTGCCGGACGAGACCGAGGACCTGTGGCGGTTCGCCTTCACCGACAACGGCATCGGCATCGAACCGCAGTACGCGGAGCAGGTTTTCGTGATCTTCCAGCGTCTGCACACCCGAAGCGCCTACCCTGGCAACGGCATCGGACTGGCGATGTGCAAGAAGATCGTCGAATTCCACGGCGGCACCATCACGATCGACCCCCAGTACGCGGGCGGCACCAGCATCCTGTTCACCCTCCCGCGGACCGGCGCCGACAGTACGACGGGCTCTGGAACCACAGACTCCGAAGGGGAAGACCAGGCGTGAACCCGCATACTGCCAACCCGCAGGCCGCAGCCCCGGCACTGCCGGGAACCCGGCAGCCCACCGCGGTCCCCACTGCCGAGCACTACCGGATCCTGCTGGTCGAGGACGACGCGGGCGACGCGCTGCTGGTCCGGGAGCACCTGGCCGACACCGGCCTGCCGCACACCCTGCACTGGAAGCAGACCCTGGCCGAGGCCCTGGCCGACGTCGGCCGCACGTCACCGGACTGCGTGCTGCTGGACCTCGGACTGCCCGATGTCGTGGGGCTCTCGGCCGTCCACGCCCTGCAGACGGCGTGCCCGCACGCCGCGGTGATCGTGCTGACCGGGCTCGCCGAGGCCAGGTCCGGCACCGAGGCCGTCGCCGGGGGCGCCCAGGACTACCTCGTCAAGGGACAGGTCACCGCGGACCTGTTGAACCGGGCACTGCGCTACGCCGTCCACCGCAAGCAGGCCGAACGCGCCACCGCGGAACTGCGCGAGAGCCAGATCTACGCCCGCGAGAACGCCCGGCTGGAGCGCGGCCTGCTGCCCACCCCGCTGCTCAGGGACCCCGACATCACGGTCACCAGCCGCTACCTGCCCGGCCGTCAGCGAGCCCTGCTCGGCGGGGACTTCCTGGACGTGGTGCAGACGCCCGACGGCATGGTGCACGCCGTCATCGGCGACGTCAGCGGCCACGGCCCGGACGAGGCCGCCCTGGGGGTGTCGCTGCGGATCACCTGGCGCGCCCTGGTCCTCGGCGGCCATCGCGGCACCGAGCTGCTCGACCTGCTCGAGCAGGTCCTGGTCGCCGAACGACCGCGCAGCGAGATGTTCGCCACCTGCACCACCCTGACCGTCGACCGCACCGCCCGCACCGCGACCGTGCTGCTCGCCGGGCACCACGAACCGCTGCTGTGCGCCGAGGGCACTGCCCGAGAACTGAAGGCCACCCTCGGCGTGGCCCTGGGCATCGCGCCGGGCGCCCGGCGCTGGGAGCCCACCAGGATCACCCTGCCCGCGGACGGCGCGCTGCTGCTCTACACCGACGGCCTCATCGAGGGCCACAGCGGCCCCGGCAGCGAGCGCCTGGGCGTGCCGGGACTCATCCGGCTGATCGCCCAGGCCCCCGCCGCCACGGTGGACCGGTTCCTGGACCACCTGGTCACCAGTGCCCAGGACCTCAACGCCGGCCGCCACTCCGACGACCTCGCCGTGCTCCATCTCACCTGGTAGCTCACTCCTCGACGAGGAGCTTCTCGCGCAGCTTGCCGAGCGCCCGGGAGAGCAGGCGCGAGACATGCATCTGCGAGATGCCCAGCTCGGCGCCGATCTGCGACTGGGTCATCTCGGCGCCGAAGCGGAGCGAGATGATCGTGCGCTCACGCTCGTCCAGGAGCACCATCAGCGGTTTGAGGGACTCCAGGTTCTCGACGCTCTCGATGCCCGGGTTCACCTCGCCCAGGCGCTCGATGTAGGAGGAGCCGTCCGTGGCCCCGTCCGAGGTCGCGGGCACGTCTATGGAGCCGACGGTGTAGCCGTTGGCGGCGACCATGCCCTCGCGGACCTCGTCCTCGTCGATGTCCAGCGCGGCGGCCAGTTCGGCGGCAGTGGGATCGCGACCCAGGTCCTGGGCCAGCGCGTCGGTGGCCTTGGCGAGCTGCAGGCGCAGTTCCTGCAGGCGGCGCGGCACATGCACGGCCCAGCTGGTGTCGCGGAAGAAGCGCTTGATCTCGCCCACGATGGTGGGCAGCGCGAACGTGGGGAACTCGATCTCCCGGTCGGCGTCGAACCGGTCGATGGCCTTGATCAGACCGATGGTGCCGACCTGGACGATGTCCTCCATCGGCTCGCTGCGGGTGCGGAACCTCCCGGCGGCGAACCGCACCAGCGCCAGATTCAGTTCGATCAAGGTGTTGCGCACGTACTGGTACTCATGGGTGCCCTCCTCCAGCTCTGCCAGCCGGGCGAAGAGCACCTTCGACATGGCCCTGGCGTCGCCTGCCGCCACCTTGCCGGGATCCGACAGATCCAGCCCGGGGAAGAGCTGCTCGTCGCGCACGGCAGCCCGCTCTGCAGGCATCGGCGCGCACTGGGTCCGGTCGTCCCTGGTCAGGACTCGGGCACTGCCGCGCATAGGGTTCCTCCCGCAGTGGGTTTCGTCGGCTCGGGGGTCCGAACCGGTGATCGCGCACACTTCCGTGTACGCCGCATACCCCGGATCCGGAATCCCATTCACGGACTTTCTTCCGTCATCCGATCGGCCCGGGTGACGGGAGTGGCCCGCCCGAGCCGGGGTAGCGGGGCCATGTACCCGATCAATGGAGGTAGGGCATGTCCTCGTCATCCGAAACGCCGCCGTCCCCCGTCCTGTCCCCGAGCCTGTCGGTCGACGTGGTCACCCACGGATCGGAGCAGGCCGTGATGTGCGTGGGCGGTGAGCTCGACGTGGCCACCGCCATGCTGCTGCAGCACCACCTGGCCACCCAGCTGGGTCAGGGCCGCCGCCATCTGGTGATCGACCTGGCCGAGGTTCCGTTCATGGACTCATCGGGCCTGAACATCATCCTCAGGGCCATGAACGAGACCCGCGCCACCGGCGGCAGCCTGCGTCTGGCGGCGCCGGCACCTCCGGTGCGCCGCGTGCTGGAACTGACCGGTGTGACCCTGACCATCCCGGTGCACGGCACGGTCGAACAGGCGCTCGCCCACAGCTGAGCCGAGGATGTACGGAAGGACCCGCGGCGGGGGCGCCGGGGTCCGCACCGCAAACCAACAGCCGCTCGGCGCACGCCCATTCGCCACCCGGCCCGGGCCTGGTAGGTTTCCTCCATCCATGGACCCCGGCACCCACGGCGAACCGCTTCCGCACCGATCGGACCGCGGGTGAGCGGAGGTCCGTGCACTGTTTGGGCACCGGACCCGACTCCGTCGGGCCCGCGCGAGTAAGGTCGAGCCCGGACGGGACTGTGCGGGCAACCGCTGGCCGGAGCGAAGGGAACGGGTGCAGGGTGACGGATCGAAGCGACGCACGGCCCCCGGGCACCGACGCGGGTCTCCGGCAGCTCGCACGCCTGACGGCCTCCCTGACCGTCCGGGGCCGGGTGCGGGTCGTGGCGCTGACCGGGGAACTGGACTTCGACAGCGCCTCGTTGCTGAGCTCGCTCTTCGAGGAGGCCCTGGACACCGATGGAGTCAGAGTCGTCGTCGACTGCTCCGAGCTGGTGTTCTGTGACTCGACCGGTCTGAACGCGCTGGTGGTGGCCCGGCGGGCGGCCCTGCAGCGGGGGTCCGTGGTCAGCGTGGCAGCCCCTCCCCCGGCGATGGCGCGCGTGCTGTCGATGTCGGGCGTGGACACGGTGATCGCGGTCCATCCCACCCGTGCCGAAGCGCTGGAGCGGGCACGGGAGGACGGATGACCGGTCCGGTGGCGGAGACCGCGGACGACCAGGGGGACCCGGCAGCGCGCCGTCTGGTGATGCCGTCCAGTGCGGGCGCGGTGGGTGCCGCCCGTGACTTCGCCCGTCAGGCGCTGACCGGCTTCGGCTGGCTGCCTGCACAGGACGCGTCCGCCCAGACCACCGCCGACGATCTGCTGCTGCTGGTGTCCGAACTGGTGACCAACGCCTGTCGCCACGGCGCAGCCCCCTACCGGCTGACCCTGGAGCCCAAGGGAGCCGACCTGCGGGTGGAGGTGGCCGACAGCGGCGCGGAGCTTCCCACGGTCAGGCCGGATCAGCCCGAGGTGCCCGGGGGATTCGGGATGCGCCTGGTGGAGCAGCTCGCCGGTGCCTGGGGCGTGCGGACCGACGAGGTCGGGAAGACGGTCTGGCTGGAGATCGCCCGCTGACTGCGGTGTGAGCGCGGGACACGGGTGGTGTTCCGCGGGCGATCGCGGGCACACGCACCGGTGACGGCAAATCAAGCCATTGGTCATCGCCTCCCCTGTACTGGCGCGCATCCGGCTCAGAACCTTTCCTCAGCGCGCTGGTTCCGGTGGCAGCGGGCTGAAGCGAGGACGATCACCCATGTATGACTCCACCGTGCCGGCCCCCGGCACGTCCACCGAGAGCGGCCGCACCCGCACGCTGGCGCTGTCGGCGCCGTACGGCGCCATCTCCGACAGCCGGCGCTTCGCCTCACAGGCCCTGGCGGAGTTCGGGTGGCTGCCCCCGACCGATCCGGCCGCGCGTACGACCGCCGACGATGTGGTCCTGCTGGTGTCGGAGCTGGTGACCAACGCCTGTCGCCACGGCACCGCCCCCTACACGCTGACCCTGGGGGCCTGCGACGGCCCCTCCGCGCGCCCCGCGCTACGGGTCGAGGTCAGTGACGCCGATCCCACTCCCCCGGTGCTGTGCGGCCACCACCGGCTGGGCATGCCCGGCGGCTACGGTCTGCAGCTCGTCGCGCAGCTCGCCCGCTCCTGGGGCGTGCGGCAGCACGGGGACGGGACCGGGAAGACCGTCTGGCTGGTGATGGCCTGCGCCTGACCGCCAAGGCGAGGACGGGGTGGTTTGACCTGCCCGGCAGAGGAGAGAAGCAGCTGCGCGCGGGAAGCGCGCACGAGCACGAGGAGGAGTCATGACCCGTCCACCGGATCCGGTTCCGCCGACACCCACCCCCGGTCCCTGGCCGCTGGGCCCGGAGCCGGGCCCGCTGCCCGGCCCGATCGGACCTTCGGGGCCCGGCCCGGTCCCTCCGGAGCCGTTGCCGCCGACACCTGGGCCGACGCCGTCCCCCGAACCGAGGCCGTACCCCGAACCGGAGCCCGTCCCCGACCCGATGCCGGGGCCGACCCCCGGGCCCGGCCCCACACCGGGACCCCGGCCGGCTCCTGAGCCGGTGACCTGACGCGATGCCGTCGGCACGTCGCCCACAGGGCCCAGGCCGTGAACCGGCCCGAACAGATGCCCATCCCCTGTCCGGCGGTATTCGGCAGCGCATCACAGCTGGTGGCCGGTGAGACTGGGCATGCCGCCGCCGGGTGCACGCCCGGGGTGCTGCGCCGCCCGGCCGCTCCTTCCGCGAGCGGCAGCCTTTTTCGCGCTGCGCGCGGGTGGCACCGCGATGCGCGGGTACGCGCCCCACGTCACACACGCCCCGTCGGTTGCCGAGCCGAAGAGGCCTCCGCACCCCAGGACGAATGAAAGGCGGTACCCGCTCATGGCGGAATTCCTCACCGACATCAAGACGCTCCGCGAGCGCGCCCGCAATGAGATGGGCAAGGGTCCCGTCACCGACGCCTACGGCGCTGACCTGGGGCGTGTCCTGCAGGTCCTGAACGAGGCCCTGGCCACCGAGCTCGTCTGCGTGCTGCGCTACAAGCGCCACTACTACACGGCCAGCGGTCTCTACTCCGAGCCCGTCGCCGCGGAGTTCCTGGAGCACGCGGGCGAGGAGCAGGCCCACGCGGACAGGCTCGCCGAGCGGATCGTCCAGCTCGGCGGCGAGCCCGACTTCGACCCCGACACGCTCAGCACCCGGTCGCACACCCCGTACGACGCCAGCGCCGGGCTGATCGAGATGGTCAAGGAGGACCTGGTCGCCGAGCGGGTCGCGGTCGCCTCCTACACCGAGATCATCCAGTGGCTCGGCGACAAGGACCCCACCACCCGGCGGGTCTTCGAGGACCTGCTGGCGCAGGAGGAGGAGCACGCCGACGACCTGCGCGGTCTGCTCGAACACATCCCCCGCGACCACTGACCGCGGCACACGCCGCCCTCGGCCGTGTCCCTCGCCCGGTCGGGGTCAGGAGCGCAGGTGTCGGACGCAGTCGACTGCGTGCGGGCGTGGCAGGAACAGGCTGCCTGCGCCAGTCCGTGGAGACTCCCGGCACCGGCCAGTGCGCGGCACCGAAGGTCACGGCCACATGTCCGCCCCCATCTCGTCGTCCGGGGGGAGGCAGGCACACGCCTGCCTCCCCCCTCGGCGCGCGACTGCGCACGCCGTTTGGGGTCGGGTCTGCCGGGCAGGCGCTTACCACTCCGGCCCGGTCGAGGGGCTCACAAGGCAGCGGGGAGGAACCCATGCGGGTGGAACGCACGGTTCAGGTCATGGTGGTGAACGCCCAGCGGGCTGATCCGTTCACGTCGTGCAACCTCAGCTTCACCACCGCCGATCCCTATGCGGTCCGCCTCTCCTGCCATGTGGTGAGCGGTCCCGACGGCCGACCGCTCACCTGGCACGTCGCCCGCGAGCTACTGCTCCACGGTGTGTGGCGGTTCAGCGGGAGCGGCGACGTCCGGGTCCTGCCCGCGGGAGAGGGGCGCACCTTCATCGGGCTGCACGGGGGCTGCGCCAACGCCCTGCTCGAACTGCGGACCGACGACGTCATAGACAGGCTGCTCGACCGGGCCGCCTGACGGCTCACACATCACCGTCGGGCGGGCTCCGGGGTCGGGGTGGGTATCGGAGCCGGTTCGGGCGACGCGGGAGGTGTCGGATCGGGCCGGTCCGGGTCGGGCACCGGCATCGGCGGCGTGGTCCTGGGGACGGCCGGCTCGGGCGTCGGAACGGTGTGGGTCACGGTGTCCATGCTGATCTCCTTTGCACTCGACTGCGCCCTGCGCCTACCCGATCAACCCCCGGGCATGCCGTTCATCGACACATGTCACCGCATTCCGGCCCGCTCGACCTCGAACCAGACGGCCTTGCCCTCGCCACGCGGCTCGCTCCCCCACTGCCGGGACAGCCGACCGATCACCCGAAGGCCGTGACCGCCCGGGCGTGAGGGCACGGCAACCGCCCGCACCTCGGGCGGCTGCGGGCTGCCGTCGACGACCTCGACCCTCAGCCGCGGGCCGACGTCGCGAACCCGCACCTCCAGCGGCCCGCCGGCGTGCAGGCAGGCGTTGGTGGCCAGTTCCGACGTCATCAGCAGGACGTCCTCGACGACGGCTCGCTGCTCCTCGTCCGCGCCGGCCAGCCACCCCCGCACCGCGAGCCGGTCGCCCACGAAGTCGCGGCAGCGGCCGACGACCCCGCGCGAACCGGTCAGCACGAGCCGGTCCGCGTCCGGTCCGTCGCTCCCACCGCCGTCCCGCTGCACCGTCATGGTTCCCTTCTGAGGTCAGGACCGGGTGGAACGCGCCTCGTCGAGCGAGGCGTAGCGGTCGAACAGTGTGTCCGCGCCGGTGATCTCGAAGATGCGGGCCACCGTGCCCGGCATCCCCACCAGCGCCACCCCGGCCCCGCGCGGGCTCGCGTCGCGGCGGGCCTCCAGCAGCACGTTCAAGCCCGTCGAGTCGCAGAAGACCAGGCCCGAGCAGTCCACGAGAATGCGGGCCGACCTGGCTTCCTCGCACCGGGCGAGCGCCTCCCGCAGTGCCGGGGCGGTGTCGTGGTCCAGTTCGCCGGTCAGTCGCAGCAGCGACTCCTCGGGGGCGACGTCGGCCGTCACCCGGAAGCGGTCGTCGGCTTCGGAATCCGGGTGGGGCCCACTGATGTCGAAGGGCATGTGCGGGAACTCCTTCTCCGTCATGTCCGGGGAAATGGCGCCGTCGCCATCATCTCCCGAACGCCGCCGCTCCGCCCGGGACGGGCCGGGCGGAGCGATCCGGCCCGTCCCGGGCTGCTTCACCCGTGCGACGTTCTCACTCCCGCGCGACTACCCGGGGATTCGCCGGCCACACCCGCCGCGGCTTCGCGAGGCTGCGTGCACCAGCGCTGATCGGTCCCGATGGCTGCGGCGGGCCTGCCGACGTGGAACGATGAACGCGGGCCCATCGGTGGTTGGGTTGGACAACTCATGAAGAGGCCAGACATATGGACGCTTCGACGCCGCGTACCCAGGGGCACGGCGTGACGGCGCCCGGCGGCCCCGACGAGGAGGGGCTCCGGCGCCTCCTGGCGGGCCTCACCGCCGTGCGCGACGGGGACTTCTCGGCCCGGTTGGCGACGGGCGGGGAAGGGCTGCTCGGCGAGATCGGGGTCGTCTTCAACGGCATGCTGGACCAGCTCTCGCTGGTCACGTCCGAGGTGACCCGGGTCGCCCAGGAGGTCGGCGGCCAGGGCCGGCTCGGCGGGCAGGCGCAGGTGCCGGGGGTGAGCGGGGTCTGGCGGGAGCTGACCACCAGCGTCAACGGCATGGCGACCAACCTGACCGACCAGGTCCGCAACATCGCCCAGGTCACCACCGCCGTCGCCAAGGGGGACCTGACGCAGAAGATCGAGGTCGACGCGCTCGGCGAGATCCTCGCCCTGAAGAACACCGTCAACACGATGGTCGACCAGCTCTCCGCCTTCGCCGACGAGGTCACCCGGGTCGCCCGCGAGGTCGGCACCGAGGGACGGCTCGGCGGCCAGGCACGGGTGCCCGGCGTGGCGGGGACCTGGCGGGACCTGACCGACAACGTCAACTCGATGGCCGGCAACCTCACCGACCAGGTCCGCTCCATCGCGCAGGTCGCCACCGCGGTCGCGGGCGGAGACCTCACCCAGAAGATCGCCGTGGATGCGCGCGGCGAGATCCTGGAGCTGAAGGAGACCATCAACACCATGGTCGACCAGCTCTCCGCCTTCGCCGACGAGGTCACCCGGGTCGCCCGCGAGGTCGGCACCGAGGGCATCCTGGGCGGCCAGGCCACCGTCCGTGGCGTCGGCGGGACGTGGAAGGACCTCACCGACAACGTCAATGTGATGGCGTCCAACCTCACCGGGCAGGTCCGCTCGATCGCCCAGGTCGCCCAGGCCGTCGAACGCGGCGACCTGTCCCGGAAGATCGCCATCGAGGCGCGCGGCGAGGTGGCCGCGCTGGCCGGCGCGATCAACACCATGGTCGACATGCTCTCCGCCTTCGCGGACGAGGTGACCCGGGTCGCCGGCGAGGTCGGCACCGACGGCATGCTCGGCGGCCAGGCGCGGGTGCCGAACGTCGCCGGGACGTGGAAGGACCTGACCGACAACGTCAACTCGATGGCGACCAACCTGACCAACCAGGTCCGCAACATCGCCCAGGTCACCACGGCCGTCGCCCAGGGCGACCTGACCCGCAAGATCGACGTCGATGCGCGCGGGGAGATCCTGGAGCTGAAGACCACCATCAACACCATGGTCGACCAGCTCTCCGCCTTCGCCGCCGAGGTCACCCGGGTCGCCCGCGAGGTCGGCAGCGAGGGCAGGCTCGGCGGGCAAGCCGAGGTCGAGGGGGTGTCCGGCACCTGGAGGCGGCTCACCGAGAACGTCAACGAACTCGCCGGGAACCTGACCCGGCAGGTCCGTGCGATCGCCGAGGTCACCAGCGCCGTGGCCGAGGGCGACCTGACCCGCTCGATCGCGGTCGAGGCCCCCGGCGAGGTCGGCGACCTCAAGGACAACATCAACGCCATGGTCGAGTCGCTCCGCGAGACCACCCGGCGCAACCAGGAGCAGGACTGGCTCAAGACCAACCTCGCCCGCATCTCCGCGCTGATGCAGGGCCCGCGCAGCCTCCCCGCCGTCGCCGAACTCGTGCTGGACGAGCTCACCCCGCTGGTCCGCGCCCAGTTCGGCGCGTGCTACCTCGCCGAGGAGACGGACGAGGGGACCCGGCTGGTCCGGGTGGGGGCGTACGGGGCGCCCAAGGGACAGCCGCTGACGGTCGACCTCGGTGAGTCCCTGGTCGGCCAGTGCGCACGCAGCCGGCGCACCCTGCTGATCGAGGACCTGCCGCCCGGCTACCTGAACATCAGCTCCGGCACCGGCAGTGCCGCGCCCGCCTCGCTTCTGCTGCTGCCCATCGTCACCGAGGACCAGCTGCTGGGGGTCATCGAACTCGCGGCCCTGCGGCCCTTCGCCCAGATCCACCGCGACTTCCTCGACCAGGTCACCGAGGCGCTCGGGGTCAACGCCAACTCGCTCCTGGCCAACGCCCGCACGGACGAGCTGCTCACCGAGTCCCAGCGGCTCACCGCCGAACTCCAGGAGCGCCAGCAGGAGTTGCAGCGCTCCAACGCCGAACTGGAGGAGAAGGCAGGCCTGCTGGCGGACCGCAACTCCGACATCGGAGCGAAGAACCTGGAGATCGAGCAGGCCCGGCAGGAGCTGGAGGAGAGGGCCCAGCAGCTCTCGCTCGCCTCCATGTACAAGTCGGAGTTCCTGGCCAATATGAGCCACGAGCTGCGCACCCCGCTGAACAGCCTGCTGGTCCTGGCGCAACTACTGGCGCAGAACCCGGGAAAGAACCTGACGGAGAAGCAGGTCGGCTACGCCACCGTCATCCACTCGGCCGGATCGGACCTGCTCCAGCTGATCAACGACATCCTCGACCTGTCCAAGGTCGAGGCAGGCAAGCTCGACGTGAACCCCGACCAGTTCGCGCTGCGCCCCCTGCTGGACTCCCTGGAGACCACCTTCCGCCCGCTCACCACCGACAAGGCGCTGGAGTTCCTCGTCAGCACCGGCCCCGACCTTCCCGCCGACCTGGTCACCGACGAACAGCGGCTGCGGCAGATCCTGCGCAACCTGCTCTCCAACGCGGCCAAGTTCACCGAGACCGGACGCGTGGAACTCCGCGTCGAGATGGCCGTGGAGGAGTCCCTCCCCCAGGAGCTCGAAGGCGCGGAGAAAGTCCTGGCGTTCCGGGTCGAGGACACCGGCATCGGCATCGCCGAGGAGCACCTCGACAGCATATTCGGTGCTTTCCAGCAGGCGGACGGCACCACCGGTCGCCGCTACGGCGGCACGGGGCTGGGTCTGTCGATCAGCCGCCAGATAGCGCGTCTGCTCGGCGGAGTCATCCAGGCGCAGAGCGTCCTCGGTCAGGGAAGCACCTTCATCCTGCTGCTCCCGGTCCGCTCCCCCGAGCCGTCGAGCCCCACCGGGCCGGCCGCCGCGCCCGAGTCGGCGCCGCGTGACGCCCGGCTGGGAGACGACCTCGAAGGCCGGGTGGCGCTGGTCGTGGACGACGACGAGCGCAATGTCTTCGCCCTGTCCGGCTTCCTGGAGCTGCACGGCGCCGAGGTCGTCCACGCCGGCAACGGTCTGGAGGCCCTCGACGCGCTGGGGGCCCGTGGCGACATCGACCTGGTGCTGATGGACGTGATGATGCCCGGGCTCGACGGCTACGCCGCCACGCAGCGCATCAGGGCCATTCCGCGCTTCGCCGCGCTGCCCATCATCGCGGTCACCGCCAAGGCCCTGCCCGGTGACCGCGACGCCATCCTCGCGGCGGGTGCGACCGACTACGTCGTCAAGCCTGTCGACACCGACGACCTGCTCAACCGCGTGCGCCGCCACCTGTCCTGAACGCCCCGCGGCCGCGGGGGCCCGGCCGCGGGGCGTTCAGGTCAGGCGCACCAGGACCAGGCTGGCGTCGTCGTCGGTGTCGCCGACCGCTGCGGCCAGCAGCGCATCGGCCTGGGCCTCGAGGTCACCGCCCGGCTCCAGCGACTCCAGCGCGTGCCCGAGCATCGCGAGCGCGTCGTCGAGGGAGGCGTGCCGGCGCTCGATCAGCCCATCCGTGCACAGCAGCAGCAGGTCACCCGGGCGCAGCTGCTCCTGCCGTTCCTGGTAAGCGGCACCGGGCACCGCTCCCAGCAGCAGATTCGGGACCGACTCCAGCAGCCGCGCATGCCCGTCGCGCAGCAGCAGCGCGGGCAGGTGTCCGGCGCTGGTCCAGCGCAGGGTCCGGTCGGCTGGGTCGAAGTGCCCGCACACCGCCGTGGCGGTGGGATGCCCGCCGGTGCGCAGCGTGACCTCGTTGAGCGAGCCCATCAGGTTTCCCGGCTCCGCACCGGAGCAGGCAAGGCCGCGCAGCGCGTTGCGGAGCGCCACCATGCCGGTCGCCGCGTCGATGCCGTGCCCGGCGACGTCGCCGACCGCGATCATCACCCGGCCGTCGGGCAGGCTCAGCACGTCGTACCAGTCGCCGCCGACCCGGTACTCCTCGGCTGCGGGCCGGTAGCGGGCCGCGACCTGCAGGTTGGGGAGCCCGCCGAGATCCGGTTGCTCGGGCATGATCGCGTGCTGCAACTGCAGCGCGAGGCGGTGCCGCAGCGCCGCCTGCGCCTGGACCGAACCGAGCGCGTCGAACGTCGCCGCGAGCGCCTCCTGGGTCTGGCGCTGAGCCGACACGTCCTGGAAGAAGCCGGTCAGCCCGGTCAGCGTCCCGTGCGTGAGCAGCGGCTCGGCGATCAGCCGGACGTGACGGACGCCCCCGTCGGGCCGAGGGAGCCGCAGCACCCCGTTGACGCCTTCGAGGCGGATGGTCAGCGACTCCAGCATGCCGGTGAGCTCGGGCCGATCGTCGGGGACGATCAAACCGGTCAGGCGCTCCAGCGGGAACGGCTCCGCGTCGGCGGGCAGGCCCAGGAGCAGCGCGACCTGATCGCTCCACTGGGTGACCCCGCGGGCTCTGTCGTCCTCGAAGGCGGCGAGGGAGCCGAGTCGGCCCGCGCGCTTCAGCACCGAGAAACTGTGGTCCCGCCCCTCCGCGTGCCACAGCACCACGCACCGGTCGCCCGAGACGGCAAGCACCCGGACGTTGAGCATGGGCAGCGTGTTCGGCTGGCGTTCGACGGGCAGGCGCTGGGCCCGCTGCACCGCCTCGTGCCGGTAGGCCCGGGTGACCAGGGCACTCAGCTCGCCGGACACCGCCGGCAGGACGTGCGCCAGCGGCCTGCCCACCGGCCGGGGCACCCCGCTGCTCATCCGGTGCGCGGCCGCGTTCAGGTGCTCGACGTAGAGGGCCGGTGAGGTCTCTCCATCCGGCCCGTGCCATCCCCGGCGCAACGTCATCGCCGGCTCCGCCAACAGGTCCAGCGCCGAGGCCAGGACAGGCAGTGACGGCTCCGGAACGGCCACGCCCCGCAGCCCTGCGAGCAGCCGGGCGAACACGTCGATCAGGCCGACGACGTAGCGGCGAAGCTCCGGGTTCAGCTCCTGCGGCTCGTGCCAGGCCGCCAGCGCCACCCCGGCGCAGTGGCCGTCGTCCCGCAGCGGCAGCAGGGCGCGCGCCGCCGAGGGGTGCGGACCGGGCAGGTCTCCCGCGTCCGCGACCCCCTGCGGCAGCCAGAGCACGCGCTCCTCGGCGAGCACCTGCCGCGGCAGCGCACGCCACTGCGGCGGGATCTGGCCCCACTGCGCCCGGACCAGCGGAGCGAAGCCCGCGCCACCGACCAGCCGCAGGCAGTCGCTGGCGGTACGGCGCCAGACCAGCAGACCCGCGACGCCCACCGGCCGAAGCTCATGGAGCAGGGTCGCCGCGACCTCGTCCAGATCGCCGCCCGCCTCCGCCACGCTGGCGACCTGTCGCCGGGTACGGGCGCCCGGCAGGGCCAGGGCGCCCCCGTCCGTCCCCTCGACCTCGGCCCCGCACGCACCGTTGACGATGTCCGCGGCCAGATCGGCGACGGCCAGCCCGGCCCCGGCCGCCAGCTTGCTCAGCGACTCGGCGGCGACCGACGGCTCCACGGCCTGCTGCGCCACCAGCACGCCCGTGGCGAGGTCGAGCAGGTACCGCCCCTCCGCCCGGGCAAGCTCCGCCGCCAGATCCAGGTACGCCGTCGCCCCGTGCATCTCGACACCTTCGTCGCGTTCGTACCGAGTACCGCTCTCCGGTGCCATCACGCCTCCTTGCCCCTGGCCCGCCCGCGTCGCTCTTCCAGTCTGCACACGCCGGTCTGCACCGCGTAGCCCGGCAGGCGCGCGGCCGCCACCGCTCACCTACCCCCTGGAGAGCGGTGCACGGGGTCAGTGCCCGAAGAGGTACCAACGCGACTGCCGATCCGTGCGCGTCCTGGCCGCGGGCGCGGTCCGGGCATCCGACCGGGACCCCGAAGTCCTGCGCGTCAGACGCCGAGCCCTGCGGAGCGTGACCCGACGACGGCGGGCCAGCCGGCCACCCACACCGGTCATGGCAAGACCGATACAGAAGATCAGTGCCAGAGCCAGGCCGGACAGGAAGATCTCCAGAGCGTTCATGGTCGCGATGGTGTGACCGGAGAGTACAACCGAGTAGGTGGGGCCACCGGAGCGGTTGTCCGCGATCAGCAACCCGGTGAAGGCGGCGGCGCCGCCGAGCAGTAACAGGCCGAGCAGCAGCATGCTGAGCTCCTTCGTCGTCGTGAACGTGGCCGTGGAGCAGTCCCCCACCGGCCACTGCTGCGTACCTGACCTGTCAGCCCGGCCCCAAACCGGCAGCGATCCGCGCATGCGTCAGGCAGGGAACGCAACGGCCCGACGTGGTCGTCGGTGCACCTGGATCGGTCCGCCTGGAGAGGAACCTCGGTGAAGACACGTCAGAAGGACCGCGGTACACCTGAACCGCGGGAACCGTGGAGCGAAGTCCGGCCACGGCTCTGGATGGGCGGGCACTTCTGGGCCGACCATGGCGGGGCGGTGCAGAGCGCGATTGTCGGCGTCGAGCACCTGATCAGTGACCTGCCCGACGGTCCGCTGACGGCCGAGCAGCTCCACTCGGTCCAGGAGTCGGCCGCCGCTGCCGCGGAGGCCGTACGGGACGAACGCACCGTGCTCGTGCGCTGCCGCTCCGGCTGCAACCGCTCCGGCCTCGTCGTCGCACAGACCCCGATCGAGCTGGGGCAGAACGCCACCAGCGCCATCGCCCTCGTCCGACAGCAACGGTCGCCCTGGGCCCTGAACAACCGGACCTTCGAGGAGTACCTCACCACCGGACTCGACGTCGCCTGTCTCCTGGCCGGACTCGAAGCCCCCGCGTAGCGAACCGGGCCGGAGAGTGGAGGACAAGGTGAGTCGACGGCGTGGATGCGGGTACGCGGGGAGGAATAGACGCCGAACACACGTATTCCTCCCGCCGCCGTGCTCTGGCCCGGCGGGTTCGCCCGAGCAGGATCCGGGTTCGCAAGACCGTCCTGACCACCGCCCTGGCATTCGCGGGTCTGGGCGTGTCGCGGCGATGACGCGAACCTCAGTCGTTCACCAGCGGTACCAGCGCCCGCCGCCCGAGCCGCGGAACACGAATCCGAGGACCCAGAGCACCAGAACCACGATCGCCACCCACCACAGGATGTGAATCGCGAAGCCCACGCCGCCCAGGATCAGGGCCAGCAGAAGAACCAGCAGCAGAGCACCCATAGTCGTCATCCTCCTTGTCGTCCATCGCCTGCCCGGCATCGCCGCGACCATGCACCCGTTTCCGGAGGACGGCGAACCGGAACAGACCGCCTGTTCGGCGGTTGCCGTGCAGGACCGGGAGGTGTCTCCCCCAGCTCGTCCATCAGCCGATCGCAGAAATCCTGCAGGGGCGCCTGCGCCAGGGCGGAGGCGCGCCCGCGCAAGCGACCAGCCGGGCCGAACTGTGAGAATGGCCGAGGCCTCCACCATCACAACGCCGTGCTCACCGACTCTGCCGGTTGGCGGGGTCGGGGCTGCTCGGGGGCGAGATGTTCTCGGTGGCGGCCCAGCTGGCGAGGAGCTGGAGGGTGTCGTGGTCGGGGGTGCCGGGTGCGGCGCTGTAGGCGGTGAGCGTCAGGCCGGGCTGGGCGGGCAGTTCCATGGCGTCGAAGTCGAGGGTGAGGTCGCCGACGGCCGGGTGGCGGAAGGACTTGCGTCCGGATTGGTGCAGGCGCACGTTGTGCTTGGCCCAGGCGGTGCGGAACTCCTCGTCGCGGGTGACGAGTTCGCCGATGAGCCCGGTCAGGTCGCTGTCGTGCGGCGCACGTCCTGCCTCCGTGCGCAGCAGGGAGACTGTGGTGTTCAAGGACTCCTCCCAGTGGGGAAAGAAGTCGCGGCCGCGTGGGTCCAGGATCTGGAAGCGGGCGATGTTGACCGGTTCCTTGGCGGAGCCGGTATAGAGCGGGGAGTACAGGGCGCGGCCGAGGCGGTTCACGGCCAGGATGTCGAGGCGGCCGTTGCGGATGAAGGCCGGGGAGTCGGTCATGGAGTCCAGGACGCGCAGGACGCTGTCGGGGATCGGGCCGCGGGTGCGCTTGGTGCGGCGCGAGGATCGGTGGGCGACGGCACGGGCCAGGTCATACAGGTGGGCGCGTTCGGCGTCGTCGAGCTGCAGGGCGGCGGCGATGGCGTCGAGGACTTCCTCGGAGGCTCCGGCGAGGTTGCCGCGTTCCAGGCGGACGTAGTAGTCGATGCTGACGCCGGCGAGCAGGGCGACTTCTTCGCGGCGCAGGCCGGGCACGCGCCGGGTGCCGCCATAGGCGGGCAGGCCTGCCCGCTGGGGTGTGATTTTGGCGCGGCGGGTGGCCAGGAACTCGCGGATGTCGCTCTCGGTGCTCACGCTTCCCAGGTTAGGTCGGGTTCGTCGCGGCTGGGGGGTCCTGTCAGTACCTGTGATGCCAGACCCTCCCCGGAGCCTTTGGTCTGCGGTTTTCTGGATATCGACAGCAGCCTGCGGCCCCGGTTCGACCTGGGCAGGGGCTGTGGCAGCTGCCGGAAGGCCGCCGTCGCCACCCAGTGGTCGTAACCGGCTCATCTCTTGATCAAGGAGCAATCACATGGCGAAGCAGTCCGCCCCGCAGGAGCTCGCCGCCATCGCGCCCAAGCTCGTGGAGGTCACCAACGAGGTCCTGTTCGGTGATGTGTGGGAGCGCCCGCAGCTGTCGCCGCGTGACCGCAGCCTGGTGACCGTGAGCGTGCTGGCCGCCCTGTACCGCTCCGAGCAGCTCGGCTACCACCTGGGCGTGGCCCTGGACAACGGCCTGGGCGTGGAGGAGCTGTCCGAGGCGATCACCCACCTGGCGTTCTACGCGGGCTGGCCCAACGCCATGACCGCGATCAACCAGCTCAAGAAGATCGCCGACGAGCGCAACACCGGCTGAAGCCCACCCCCTGTCGCGTCATCATCCGAATGGAGTACTCCCTCATGAGCAAGGTCTTCCTGATCACCGGTGCCGGGCGCGGCCTGGGTACAGACATCGCCCGCCAGGCCCTGGCTGCGGGCCACCAGGTCGTGGCCACCGGCCGCCGACCCGAGCACGTTCTTCAAGCCCTCGGCGGGGAACAGGACAACCTCCTGGCCACCGCCCTGGACATCACCGACCCCGCTGCCGCGCAGCGCGCCGTCCAGGCCGCCACGGACCGCTTCGACCGCATCGACGTCCTGGTCAACAACGCCGCCAACTTCTACGCCGGCTACTTCGAGGAGATCTCGGACGCGCAGATGCGCGCCCAGATCGAGACGAACCTGTTCGGGCCGATGAACATCACCCGCGCCGTACTGCCCGTCATGCGCGCCCAGCGCGACGGGCACATCATCACGATCTCCTCCCTCGCCGGCGTGATCGGGCTGGAGTTCTGCGTCGCCTACGCCGCCGCGAAGTTCGGCGTCGAGGGCTTCATGGAGTCCCTGGCCCACGACGTCGAGCCGTTCAACATCCGCACCACCATCGTCGAGCCCGGCTTCTTCCGCACCGACCTGCTGGTCGACTCCTCCACCACCTGGGCGGACCTGTCGATCGACGACTACGCCCAGCGGACCGCCGCCACGAAGAAGCAGTGGCAGTCGATGAACGGGCAGCAGCCCGGCGACCCCGCCAAGCTCGCCGCCGCCCTGCTGACGATCGCCGGCCAGGACGAGCCCCCGGCGCGCTTCGTCGCCGGAGCCGACGCGATCGACGCCGTCGCAGCCAAGGCCAAGGACCTGCTCGCGCAGGCCGACGCCTCGCGCACGCTGGGCGGAGACCTGGCCCACGACGACGCCAGGGCCTGAAGAGGCGGCCCGACCCACCGTGCCCGCAGTGCCGGTGCGCCACGCGAACCCAGAGAACGCCCAGCGCAGAACAGGGAGAAGCACCCCCATGGAACTCGTCAAGAAGCAGCCCACCACCAAGGCCCCGTCCGACTGGTTCACCGGCGACGTGTGGTTCGACGTGATCCACGCAGGCCAGGAGCCCTCGCGGATGCGCGCCAACCAGGTCCGCTTCTCCCCGGCTGCGCGCACCAACTGGCACTCCCACGTCGTGGGCCAGACCCTGCACGTCGCCTCGGGCATCGCGCTGATCGGCACGCGCGACGGCACGATCCTGGAAGCCCACCCGGGCCAGACCGTCACCTGCCCGCCCGGCGAGGAGCACTGGCACGGCGCTACCCCTGAACTCTTCATGGAGCACCTCGCCCTGTGGGAGGGCGCCGGCGACGCCACCCCCGAGACCACCTGGCTGGAGCCGGTCACCGATCAGCAGTACAACGGCCCGCGCACCAGCACCCACTGACCGCAGTCGGACACGCGCCGGGTCCGGCCCTCGCCATAGGGGCCGGACCCGGCCGGGCTACGGGCGCAGCGCTGACCGAGCCGCCGCCTCACCGGCCCGGGCTCACAGGTGCCGGGTAGTCGGGCGGGCGCCGCACCGGGCACCGGCGAAGCGGAGCCCTGCACCCGGGAGGCCGCGGCTCATCCTCCGCGGCCGCGTTCTGGCCGACAGGCCGCACGCGGAAGGCGTGAGCATCGGCCGACAGTGGAGAATCGATTGCGGCACCGTCGTGAGCCGAGGAGATGCGCAATGCCCGACCGCCGTAGCGTTCTGTTCGTGACCGACCTCGCCTACCAGGCCCAAGGGCGGCGCTACTGCGACGAGGACATCTTCCTGACCTCTCGACTGCGCGACGGCTTCGACACCGCGCTGTGCCACCCGCTGGATGCCGCCGCCCTGCTGGACGCCTTCGACCTGATCGTGGTTCGCAACAGCGGGCCCGTGCTGCACTACCAGAGGCAGTACGACGCCTTCCGGGCGCAGGCCGTGGCCTGCGGGGCCCGGGTCTACAACCCGCTGTCCGGCCGCGGTGACATGGCCGGCAAGCAGTACCTGCTGGACCTGACCACCGCCCGGTACCCGGTCATCCCCACCATAGACCGGCCCGAGGACCTGCACCTGCTGCCCGAGGCCGACCAGTACGCGGTCAAGCCGAAGGCAGGGGCGGACTCCATCGGCCTGGCCTTCGTACCCCGGGAGCACCTGGACGGCCTCGCCTACGGCGACGTCCTGGTCCAGCCGTGCATCGACTTCCGGTACGAGGTGTCCTTCTACTACGTCGACGACACCTTCCAGTACGCCCTCTACGCCCCCGATCCCGAGCGGCGCTGGATCCTTGAGACCTATGAGCCCACCGGCGCCGACCTGGCCTTCGCCCGGAGCTTCATCGGCTGGAACACCCTCGACCACGGCATCCAGCGCGTGGACGCCTGCCGCACCCGCGAAGGCGAGCTGCTCCTTGTCGAGTTGGAGGACCTCAACCCGTACCTGTCCCTGGACTCGCTCCCCAACCAGGCCCGTGACTCCTTCGTGGCGAGCATGAAGGCATCCCTCCACCGGTTCATGGACGCTCAGCCCCGCGTAGGGTGACGGCGGCGGCGGGCGTTCCGTCGCCGAGGAAGGGTGGCAGTGGCTCAGCAGTCCGGCGGGTTCTGGCGGGTGACGTTCTCCTCACTCAAGGTCCCGAACTATCGTCTCTACTTCACCGGTCAGTCCGTCTCGCTCATCGGCACCTGGATGCAGATGACGGCGCAGTCCTGGCTGGTGCTCCAGCTCACCCATTCGAGTACCGACCTGGGTCTGGCCGTCGCCCTGCAGACCCTGCCGGTGCTGCTCCTGGGGCCCTACGGCGGGGTGATCGCGGATCGGTCCGACAAACGCCGGCTGATGATCGGCCTCCAGATCGCCATGGGCGTCCAGGCGCTGGTGCTGGGCCTGCTGGTGGTCCTCGGCACCGTGCGGTTCTGGCAGGTCTGCCTGCTGGCGGTGATCCTCGGGCTGAACAACGCGTTCGAGAACTCCGCGCGGCAGTCCTTCGTGCGGGAGATGGTCGGCAAGGACGAGCTGCGCAACGCGATCACGCTGAACTCGGTCACCGTGAACGCCGCCCGAGCGATCGGCCCCGGCATCGGCGGCATCCTGATCGCGACCGTCGGCACCGGCGTCTGCTTCCTGCTGAACGCCGCCAGCTTCGTCGCGGTGGTCACCTCACTGCTGCTGATGGACCGCTCCGCGCTGCGGCCGAGCCCGCCCACGCCCAGGGCGGCCGGCCAGCTGCGCGAAGGGCTGCGCTATGCGGCGGGCGTCCCCTCGATCGCCGTGCCGCTGGCGATGATGGGCCTGGTCGGCCTGCTCGCCTACGAGTTCCAGGTGTCGCTGCCGGTACTCGCCTCGCACACCTTCCACGGCAACTCGGAGACCTACGGCTTCATGACCGCCTCGATGGGCACCGGCGCGGTGGTCGGCGGACTGTTCACCGCGGCCCGGGGACGCACCGGGATCCGGCCCATGATCATCGCCTCCACCGGCTTCGGCCTCGGGATACTGGTCAGCGCGTTCGCTCCGGCGCTGGCCCTCACCTACGCTGCGCTGCTGTTCGTCGGCTGGGCGAGCGTCTCCTTCATCGCCATCGGCAACTCGACCGTGCAACTGGCCGCGCGGCCGGAGATGCGCGGCCGGGTGGTGGCGCTGTGGCAGGTGGCCTTCCAGGGAACCACCCCGATCGGTGGACCCCTGATCGGCTGGGTCATCGCGCTGTCCGACCCCCGGATCGGACTGGCGGTGGGTGCGGCGGCCTGCCTGGTTGCCGCGCTGGGCGCCTACCTGTACACCGGCCGGGGACGACCCACCGCCCCCGGAACCGACGACCGACCCTCCTCCCCCGACCAGGCGACACGCCATCCGCGGCACGGAGCCGCCGGCGAGCTCTCCCAGCCCGGCTAGGCCGATCCTCCGCACCTGACACGTTCGGGGACGCGTCGGTCCCGGTTGGCCCGGGACCGACCGCCCTCGCCCGCATGCGGCCGGACCCCACCCGCACGGAGCTCCCCGGTTCGGCCGTCACCACCTCTGACCGGTTCCCTTCGGCAGCGTCAGGCGGGGGCGGCGCGGCGCGGGAGCGTCGTCCAGTGGGACCGGGCAGGGGGCCGGCGAGCCGGCCCTGCCGACCAGGACCATGCCGGAGGCGTCGCGGCCGGGTGTGTTGCGGCAGTACCAGTTGCCGGTGGCTCGGGCGTCGATCAGGGTCAGGCAGCGGCCGAGGGCACGTTGGGCGTAGTAGTCCGGGTGGAAGGACTCCTGCGTGGTGCCCTGGAGGTAGTAGTAGTCGAGGAAGCGGGACCACTCGCTGGTGACCGCCGAGGGCGGCTCGGTCTTCGTCGCCTGCCGGGTCGCGGTCGAGCACACCTCCCGGCCCTGCAGCACATCGCGCAGGTCGAGAAACTGCACACCTCTGGACGCGGCCACCGCCGCCAGGCGGTCGGAGATCTGCGGGACCAGCGAGTCGCGTGCCCAGTCCGAGTCGACGTTCCAGAACGGGCATCCCCCGGTCTCGATACGGCTGATACCGCGCTCGGGGTAGCGGTTCTCGCCAGAACGCGGAATCGGCGACGGATAGGACTGCAGCACGATCCGGTAGTCGCTCGGGGAGTAGCGGGCGGCCGCCATGACCGCCCGGATCTCGTCGATCGACTTGGCGACACCGTCCATGGCCGCCGCCATCCTCGCGTCGACGGCGGCCTGCTGCGCGGTGTGGCAGTAGGAGTCGTAGACCACGTAGTCCTCGACGCAGGCCGTGATCACGTCAGCGAAGCGGAGATCGTTGCCGCCGATGGACAGCGCGATCAGCCTGACCCGGTAGTGGGTCGCGACAGACGCGAGCTGGTCGGCCTGCGGGGCCTCGCCCTTGAAGGACCGACCGCCGTGCGAGGCACGGAAGATGTTGGCCGTCGTGGCGCCGGAGCAGGCGAGATTGATCTGCGCCTGGCCGACGGTCGGGGCACTGCGTACCTCCGCGACGTCCGAGCGGTCGCAGCCGTTGGCGTAGGTGGTGCCGTAGACGCGTGCGGGGTCGTAGGTGCTCCCGGTCCAAGCGCGGTCCGTGCCGTCCCGGCCGGCGCTGCCGTCGTCGCTGTTGCCTTTCCAGCGACCGGCCTCGCCGGAGATGTAGCTGTCGCCCATCGAGACGGCTGCCGTAGGCGGCGGAGCCGTCACCGCGCGGGCCTCGGCGGCGGCGGGTACCAGCGAGAGCGCGAGGACCGCGCAGACCAGCAGTCCGGTCCCTCGGGGATGGTGACGATGGGTTCCGAGCACAGCAGAGCTCCCGTGGACGACCTTGCGGAAGAGCGGCGAAGAACCATGGGGAACGGGCCTGGCCGACGATGACCAGAAGCTAGCACCCGCCCGTCTGTGCCATCGGTACCTCGCAACGGCGCTCCGCCACTGCTCACCGATGTTCAGCCGTTCAGCGGAAGCCCGCACATCAGTAGTCCTCCCAGTCCACCGAGAAGTCCTTGCCGCGGGTCAGTGGCCCGGGAACCGCCCGGGCGGTCCTCCGGTCCGGGGTGACCATGGTGACCGATCGGTGGTTCAGGCTCCCCAGGGGGCGCATGTTGACCAGGCTGTCGGTGAACCGGACGCTGCCGAAGTCGGTCAGCAGGGTGCTGCGGGGACCGGGTGCCTCGGCGATCACTTCGGCGCAGTTCAGCAGGGCGGTATCCCTGGGCGGGTGCCTCGCGTAGGTGATCTGGGTCCACTTCTGGGTGAAGTCGCGCAGGAACAGCTCGAAGCAGTCATGGCTGAGGGCCCGCACCTCGGCCTGCAGCTGGTCGCCGGGCCGGACCGGGTCGTTGTAGTCGACGATGTCGGTCGGGAACAACTCGTACCAGGCGTAGTACTCGACCCTGCCGTCGGGGGCGCACCAGGCCCCGGTGCCGGTCTGCTCGACGGTGTTGTCACCCTCCTCGGGGCGGGCACCGTCGAGGCCGACCCAGAAGGTCGCGTACGTGGCACGGCCGGAGGCGCACATCGCGGCGGGCTGCCTCCATCGTGCCTCCACGTCATGGAACTCGTCGATGGCGCCGAGTGCCTCGTAACCGGCCCAGTTCCCTTTTTCGTGGTCTTCGCGTGAGCGGGGCGGTCCGTGGTGCCCGCAGGGGTCCGGTGCGGGCGGTGCGGCCGCTGCGACGCCGAGGAGCGCGAGCAGGGTAACGACGGTTGTCAGCGCGTGGCCACGAGATCGGGGCATCTGCTCTCCATGTGGTGGGGGGTGTCAACCGGCTCGGGCCTCCTCTCGGAAGCCGGGCTGGGGGCGGGCTGACACGGACTCAGTAGTCCTTCCAGGCCACCGAGAAGTCCTTGTCGTTGGTCAGGGGCGAGGGAACAGCCCGGGTGCCCTTCCCGTCCCGGGCGAGCATGGCGACCTTGTCCGGGTTGAGGCTCCCGATGCGGCGCATGTCGACCAGGCTGTCGGTGAACGAGACCCTGCCGAAGTCGGTCAGCAGGAGGCTGCCGTCACCGGGTGACTCGGCGACCACCTCGGCGGAGTTTCGTACAGCTCCCGTGCCACTCGGGGGCTTCGCGTAGGTGATCTCGGTCCACTTCTGGGTGAAGTCGCGCAGGACCAACTCGAAGACGTCGCCGCCGAGGGCCCGCACTTCGGCCTGGACGTGGTCGTCCGGCCGGATCGGGTCGTTGTACAGGACGGGTCCGTCCGGGAACATCTCGTACCAGACGTAGTACTCCACGCTGCCGTCGTCCTCGCAGTCGACCCCCGTGCCGGTCTGCTCGACGTTGGTGTCACCCAACTGGGCGCCGTCGAGGCCGACCCAGAAGATCGCGTACGTCTCCTGGCCGGGGGTGCACGCCGCGGTGGGCTGCGTCCATCGCGCTTCCACGTGGTTGAACTGGCCGGGTGCGCCGACCGTCTCGTAGCCGGCCCAGTTGATGCTGCTGCTGTCTCCGAGCGGACGGGCCGGTGCGTAGCGCCCCGGGTGCCCCGACGCGGCCGACGCGGAAGGCGCGGGCGGTGCGGCGACGAGGACCGCCAGGGCAGTCGCGGTCGTGGCCAGGGCGAGCTTCCGGGACAGGTGCCATACGGGCTCCCGATACTGGGCTGGCACAGGCTCAGGCCTCCCCGAGCGCGGACGACAGGTGCCGCAGTTGCAGCAGCGGCCGCTGGAGTGAGGTGTCGACGGACGAGTAGAGGCAGAGCCGGAACGCCCAGGCGCCGCCCGCCGTCTCCGGCTGCTCGCCCCCGGTCCAGTCGACCAGCGCCCGGGTCAGCGTCGGGACGGTGGCATCCGGGTCGTAGGCGCCGACGGTGGACTGGACGACCGGTAGCAGCGCCGAGACCGGCGGGTCGGCGGCGACCAGGGTGTAGGCGTAGCGGGCGCCGATCGCGATCGTCCGCCCGGCCTCGTCGCCGTCGAACACGGTGCGGAACAGCGGGTCCAGCGGGTTGGCTGCGGGCGGCGCCCACGGGCCGATCGGGATGGCGTTGGTGACGTCGATGAACGGCACCACCGCCTCCGTGCCACCGGCTTCGGGCGTGCGGTAGACGAAGGCCTGCGCGGTCTGCGGCCAACCGTCGCCGAGCAGCCGCGCGTTGCGGGTCACCCGGGCGGCGGCCGAGCCGTTCTGGTGGGCGGCGATGTGCACGGGCGGGAGGGTCAGCTCGAAGGTGAGCAGGGTGAACGCCTCGACGCGCGGGGGCTCGGTGGGGAACCGGTAGGACCGGGTGGTCGCGTTCGACTCGGGCTCCTGGGGTCCGAGCTCGTGGCGCTCACCGGTGGCCGTGATGCACACGACGGTCTCCGGCCAGCCCACCTGGCCCGCCCCGGTCTCGACCGTGCGGGTCAGCTTGAGCGTGGAGTACCAGTCCTGGTCGACCTCCAGACCGAGCTCGTACAGGTAGACCTCCACCTCGGGTGCGCCGGTGCCCGCCGGCGCCGGGGGCGGCGTGGTGACCGGAGCGGTCCAGTGCCGCAGCCAGGCGTCGGCGACGGCGGAGGCGAGCGTCCGGTAGGTGCGCAGGGCGTTGGCCAGGGTGTCGCGCCGCTGCGGATCGGATCGCTCCCAGTCGGGCAGTCCGGCGAGCAGGCCGAGCAGGGGGGTGGAGACCTCGGTGTAGCGGGCCATGGCGGAGAACAGGTCGTCGACGGCGGCGGCCGTCGGCCGGGCGGCGGGCTTGTTGTAGGTGACGCGCAGTTCGACGGTGTCCTGCTCGGCCGACCGGTGCTGCACGGCGCACCGGTACCGCCAGTGCAGCGCCTCGTCGAGCACGGTGGGGGAACGCTCCGTCAGGGCCTGCTGATCGAGCAGGATCGGCATCGGAGGGTAGGCGCGCAGCGGGATCGGTACCCGGGGTGAGCCGAGGTCGAAGTGCAGGGCTGGCGGTGAGCCGGTGCCGAGGGGGGTGACGAAGGTGAGCCAGTCGGACCGCTCGTAGCCCTCGACCTCCCGCACGATGTCGAACTCCAGCTCGACGCCCGCGTAGTCGAGGGTGAGGTCGAGCGAGGCGTGCGTGTCCACCTCGGGGACCGTCACCAGGAAGGTGATCTGCGAGTCGCCGTCGGCGAGGGTGATCTTGCCGTTCGACAGGGTCGCGGTCCGCCCCCCGGCGCGGGCGTCGCCGTAGTCGGCAACCGGGTTGCCGGAGAGCCGGGCGTACTGGCCCGGCCACGGGGACGAGGCACTGGTGTCGTACTGGATCACGGCCGAGGTCGTGTAGCCCCGGGTCAGTGAGACCAGCAGTTCCTGTCGCAGCCGTTCGACGGCTGCCGCGCGCTCGGGGTCGTGGGGGCCGTCGGGGGCGGCGCCGTCCAGCACGTGGTCCAGGCCCTGGGCGACGGCTGCGGCGAGTGCCTTCTTGACGTCGATGACGGCGTCGAGCAAGTCGGGGGCCAGCGCGTATGCGCCCTGCGCATAGGCCGCCGACAGCAGCAGTTCGACGTCCGCGAGGAAGCCCTGGGCCCACACGTCCAAGTCGATGCCCTGGTAGTCGCGGGTCTGCTCCCCCGCCGGCAGGCCGGTCTGCTGGTCGAAGCCGAACGTGGTCACGTTCTGACGGGCCATCAGGGTGGTGCTCATCGGGCGGATCGCGAAGGTGCGCGGCTGCTTGGTGCCGGCGATCTCCAGCGGGGGTTCGATGACGACGCTCTCGATGCCCTCCGTGTCGAAGACCACCGCCCAGACGTCGGTATCTGCGGTCCGACCGGGCGCCGTGGCGAGTCGCAGCACCGGCACCGCCCGCTGGACCCGCTCGGCGAAGGCCTTCAGGGTGAGCGCGCCGTCCTGGTCGGGGTCGGCGCCCCGGTCTGCGGGTACGGCGGTGGCCGCACGGGTGGCGGTGCCGGCGAGCGCGGGCTCGACCAGCCCCGGTTCACGGCACAGCTCCAGCGCCACGGTCAGGGGGAAGAGCGGTTCGGGGAACGACCAGCTGACGCCGCCGGCCGGTGTCATTGCGCCGAGTCGGCCGGTGAGCCGGGCGGTGGCGGGCGGGACGATCACCCGGGTGCCGGCCCGGAGGAAGGCGGCGGTGGTGTTGGCCTCGGTCACGGCGGCCACCCCGGTCACCACGCCGCGCCGGCGGAACCGCTCGATCAGGGCGGTGAGCGTGTCGCGGGGCGCGACGGTCTCGGTCGGCACGGTGCCGTCCCGGCCGGCCGGTCCGGCGTGCAGCACCTGCCCCGGGATCAGCAGGCCCGGTGTTCCGGCGTTGGCGGCCAGCAGGGCGGCCGCGCTGACGCCGAACGGGAGGGCGGCCTGTTCGGGCGTCAGCCCGGTACCGGGCGCGCCGGGGAGCACACCGGGCGGGCAGACCAGCAGCGCGCCGGTTTCCAGCACGTCGGTGCGCGGGCCGAGCGCGGCGGCGAGCGCGGGGAGCAGGACAGCCGGTTCGAACAGCTCGCAGGCCGCGTCGAAGGAGACGGGCTCGGTGGTGGTCACCGATCGCCCATCGACCGTGAGGGTGACCCCGGCGGCGATGGTGGCAGGCATCCCGGCGTTGACCTCGACCAGGTCGGCGCCGGGGAAGTGCGCGGCGATGCCGTCGAGCGAGTCGCCCGCGCGGACGGTGCAGGGCATGCGCAGGGCGTCCGGGTCGGCGGGCCAGGCCCACATGCCGGGCACGACGGGCGGGGAGCCGGCCGCGACCGGGACCGGGCCGTTGTGGCGCAGCAGCGCGCCGGGGGTGGTGCCGTGGTCGGTGGCGAACGCCCCGAGGGTCTCCTCGGGCGGCACCGGGGTGGCCTTGGTGGTGAGGAAGACCGGGGTGCCCGGGGTGAAGAGGTCCACGGTGGTGGTGTTCAGCGGCGCGAGTTGCCCGGGGGTCAGGCCGGCCCGGTTGGCGCGCAGCGTGTCGCCGCTCTCCACCAGGTAGCCGGTGACCCGGAGCATGGCCCCGGGCCGCAGCAGCCCGGGTGGCTGCGCGTTCAGGGAGACCACCTGGGCGGCGGTGTAGGGGACGTGGCGCCGCTGGTACTCGGCCGCCACGTCGGTCAGCTTGGCGTCCGCCGGAACGTCGGACCCGACCTCGACCGCGACGCCGTTGCAGTCGAAGACGAAGCCCGGCTGCAGCAGCGCGGGGGTGTTCTGATTGGCCGTCACCAGGCTGGTGACGGAGCAGCCCAGTTCCGCTGCCAGCTGCCGGACCGGGGGGCACTCGGCCGGTACCGGCACCTCGCGTGCCGGGATGGTGAGCTCGACGGCCGGGTTCAGCGGCAGGACGGTGTTGTCCTCATCGAGCAGCACCTGTTCCGGGGTCGTGATCCCCCGGGAGAGCCCTTCGATGGTGTCCTGGTTGCGGAAGGCGGCGATCACGGGAACCGCGAGTTCCCGGGCGTCGAGGATCACGCCGATGGGCGCGTCGGCATTGGCGGTGCCCAGTGCGTCGTAGCCCACGCCGTAGCCGGTGCAGAGGTCGTCCAGGGTCGCGACGCCCTCGGCCGGGGCGGAGCCGATGGCGGTGAGCGAGGTGAGCAGCGCGTGGGCGCCGATCACGTACCGGCGCAGCACGGCGACATCGGCGGTCAGCGGGGTGGGCTCGGAACCCTCCCGCTGCTGCAGCGAGGTGAGCAGCACCGCGCGCAGATCCGGCCGGCTGATCTGGTAGTGGACGGGTGCCAGCCGCGCGCGGTCGCGGGCCGCCGCAGCGGCGGCGGCCAGGCCGGGGGCGTCCGCGCCGGGCTGGTAGGCGATGGTCTGCAGGTCGATCGAGACGATCAGGTCCGCCAGCTTGCCGGCGGGTTCGACGGTGTAGTGCAGCGTGGTGGCCGGCCAGCTGCCGACGCCGATCACCGGGTCGGTGTAGCGGACGGGCAGCGGGATCCGCAGCGGGCCGCCGGACCGGTTGCCGAACACGTCCTGGAACCGGACCGAGACCTGGCTCAGGGCTCCGGCGGCGATGCCCGCGTAGGGGTCGCGGTCGGATGGTGGGGCGGTGGGGACGGCCGGTGTCCGCTCCGCGGCGAACCGGCTGATGTCGACCACCCGGGTGAGGTCCCAGACCTCTTCGGCTTCCTCACTGACCGTCAGCAGGCCGAGCTCGTCGGTGCCGTCGGCCGGCTTGGGCGAGACCGCCCGGCCCTCGACGCTGGCCCGGAAGGTCGTCGTCCGGTCCAGCTGGAAGCCGAACAGCCCGTAGAGGCGGCGTAGCAGGCCCTGGGCGCTGTCGTCGTCCCCGGGGTTGGCGAACCGTGCGGTGAAGCCGAGTTGGCCGGGGTCGACGGTGGCGACCGGGTGCAGTGCGGGCGGGTTGACGGCGCGGGCGGTGAGCGCGACCGAGGCCGGGTCCACGCCGTCGCCGACCACGGCCAGGTTGGTGAAGGCGTAGAGGTGCCGGTCGGGCTGCGGGCCGCTCTGCGAGGTGAGTTGGATCAGCAGGGAGAACCGGGCGAGCCCGTCCTGGTCGAAGATCGCGTCCGACACCTCGCCGTGGTACCGCATCCAGTAGCCGCCCCCGCCGACCACGCTGCACTGCCAGAGCAGGGTGAGGAACCGCTCGGTGTCGGCGATCGCCGCGACGTGCCGTCCGGCGGTGGCGCTCGGGGCCGTGGAGCCGCTGCGGGTCTCGGTGGAGAGGTTGGTCTGGACGAGGAAGGTGGCCCCGGTGTCCAGCGGGGTGGAGGTGAGGCCCTGGCCGAGGCCGGGGGACGGCGGGAGCTGCCAGAGCAGGGTGAGCAGCGCCTGCTCGCCGGGCGGCGGGGCCGGGTAGGCGCCGGTGGCCGGTCTGCCGGGGACACTGCGCAGGTACTCCAGGAGCTGGGCGATCGACTTCCGGTCGGCGGTGTCGGCGCCGAGCACCTCGACCGTGCCGGCCAGGCCGGGGATCCGCCGGACGGCGAACGGGACCAGGGTGGCCCACGCGTAGCTGCCCAGTTCGCTGTGGCGGACGTCGGGGCCGGTCTGCGGGGTGGTCTGCTCCAGCAGGTACTCCGAGGCGCTGCGGTCGGCGCCGGCCTGCGCGGTCAGCTCGGCGGGCAGCGGCCAGAGCGAGGGCGGGCCGGAGGGTTCGGTGGGCAGCCGGACGGTGGTGGTGGTCTGCCACGGGATCACCTGGGTGACGGAGTGCCGGGTGCCGACCGGGTGGGAGAGGGGCAGCGGCGCCAGCGGGCTCCGCACCACCGGCAGCAGTCCGGCCGCCGGGTAGGAGGTCCGCAGGTCGTCGCCGGTGATCGAGACGACGGCGCTGTCGGCGGCGGCCGCACCGGCCCGGATCCTGCCGTCCACCACTGCCGCCTCGGCGAAGGCCAGCCAGTCGGCGGGCACGGCCTTGTCCACGGTGATGGTCACCGCGGGGTCCGTGGCGCTCTGCGGAGGTGGCGGCGGACCGACGACCTGCTGGCCGATCAACTCGTAGCCGCCGGTCATCGGGCCGGTGGCGCGGTAGGCGCCGTTCTCCAGGACGGGCGCGGGCAGCCGCAGGCCGCCGAGCATGAAGCGGGCGACCTGGCCGCTCACGCTGCCGATCGCCGCGCCTCGGTGCATGGCGGCGAGCAGCTGTTCCACGGCCATGACGGGGACGTCGGGGACCGTGAACGGCGGGTCCGCCTGCTCGGCGAGGACGCCCGGGTCGGTGGCGATCCGCACGGCGAGGTCCTCGATGCCGAGCCCGTACTTCTGCGCCAGCGTCAGCAGGGTGAGTCCGGCGCCGGTGGTGGCGCGCGCACCCGGCACCTCGACGGTGACCAGGGGGACGAGCGCGTCCGCCGCGGCGGCGTAGCGGTCGAAGGCGGCCTGGTCGTCCTGCTGGAGCAGCCGCCCCTGGAGCAGGGCGAGGGTGTCGTTCGGCAGGACCACGGCCGCGGCGCCGGCGGGCAGCTTGACGCCGGCCGGGTCCGCCGGCTCGTTGGCCGCGCGCACCGCGTCGAGCCACGCGGCGAACGGGGTGCCGGGGACGACGTTCTGCAGCAGGGCGACGTAGGCGGCGACCTCGAGCACGGTGTCGCCGGGCAGCGTGGTCCAGCTGAGCGTGTCGGTGCTCTGGAAGCCGGCCGGCACCCGGAGCCGGGTGGCCGGGGGCGGGGGCTGCACCGGGTGGTGGTTGAGGCGTTCGATCGCGGTCTGGTACCAGTCGGCGAGCGGCACCTCGGTCGGCAGGGTGAGGCCCAGCCGGACGTAGAAGACCGCCGCGGCCCGGTCCACCGGGAGGCCGGCGCACACGAAGCCGGGCAGTGGCACGGTGGCACCGGCGCGCAGCAGCGGGGTGGTGTCGCGCAGGGGGTCGATCAGGGCGGTCGGATCGACCTGGTAGCCGCGGGCCAGCGCGCCGAGGGTCTGGCCGGGCGTCAGCTGGACCGGCAGCGCGCCGAGGGTGATCGGGACGCCCTCGACGACCGGCCAGTCGGGGTTGGCGACGGCGAGCGACGGCGGCAGCACGCCGTGGCTGTGGGCGATCGACTGCAGCGAGTCGGTCCGGCTGATCCGGTGGGGGTAGGCGGTGAGCAGGTTCACGGCCTCCTGCGCCATCGCCCTGGCGACCATCAGGAAGTAGTCGCGCAGCACGAAGGTCGCCATGGATTCGCTGGGCCGCCCGGGCACGGGCGCGGAGCCGGTGGTGGGCCCGTCGGCGGGCGGGGCGGGGTCGAGCTCGGCGAAGCAAGCGGCGGCCTCCTGCGCGTAGACCGCGTCGATCTGCCGGTATGTCGTGAAGTCTCGCTTCTGCTCGGTCGGGTCGGGCAGGCCGGTGGCGGTCCACCTCAGCACCGGGATCATCGGGAAGGGTGTCCCCGACTCGTCCGGGAGGCCTTCGCCGACGGGGGTGCCGCTGACCACCAGGTGCACGTTGTTGGCCAGGAAGCCCTTGATGTTGGGCCAGGTGAAGCCGGTGTCCGCCGCCTCGGGCATGGCCAGCTGCGCCACCAGCTCCTTCAGTTCGCCGAGGGTGACGCTCGTGGGGCCGACCCCGAGGGCGTTCAGCGACCAGCGCAGCAGGCCCTCGGCCAGCTGGTTGAAGGAGGTGTCGGCCGGCGTGGCCGCGCGCGGGTGGCCCGACACGTCGGGCCGCAGGCACTCGGCGATGGTGACGGCATCGACCGGGACGGCGTTGTCGGCGGTCAGCATGACGACCAGGCGGTGGTCGGGCTGCTCGTTGGGCGGCGGCTGCCGGCCGGTCCAGTCGACCGGAACGTTGGCGATCGTGTAGGCGGGAACCAGGCTGAGATGGGCGGTCTTCACCTCTCCGGCGGGGAAGACGTGCGCGTCCGGGTCGAAGTGCAGCCGGTGGTCGGCCGGTTCGGGATTCCGGACGGCGGCGAGGGTGCGGGTGGCGGAACCGGGGGCGACCCGCCAGGGAGGTGTGCCGTTGGAGCCGATTTCGAAGGAGGTCTGCAGGGTCAGCGAGAAGGAGAACTTGATCCTGATGAACGCGATCTTCACGCTGGCATTGGCCCGCACCGACAGGTTCAGCCAGATCACGGTCGCGCGGTAGGCGGCCAGCTCGACGGTGGCCATGGCAGAGACCTGCAGGTTGACGTCGACCCGGATCACCTTGAAGTCGACCGTGCCGTAGAGCCGCCCGACGATCCCGACCGTGCCCCGGCACCAGTAGTAGAGCTCGGTGCTCCTGCCGCCCTCGTCGGGGTGGAACCAGGCCAGCGCCCCCTCGAAGATCACTACGAGGTTCACGTACAACCCGGCGCTGAGCGCGCCGCGTTGGAAGGTGCGTCCGACGCCGATGGACAGGCCCACCCCGAGCTCCAGCACCGGGCTGAAGGTCCCGTTGGTGATCTTCGGGACCCGGCCGGAGGTGGCGCCGTTGAGCACGCCGAAGTGGATTCCGCCGCGCCCGTTGAAGTAGCCGGCCTCGATGGCGAAGGAGTTGGTGAAGTCGCCGCCGGTCGGGAAACCGAGGTCCACCCGGAAGTTGCCGTTGGTGAAGATGTCGACGGTGATCACGCCGAGCGTCACCGAGACCGCGCCGAACTGCAACTGCCGGTAGCCGTCCGGGATCTGCAGCCGGGCGTGGAACACTCCGATGTCGTCGGTGACCTTCTTGTAGAGCAGCTCGACGCTCAGGCCGGCCAGCGAGCCCGCCTGCGGCCCGTTCAGCGCCAGCAGGATGCCGTAGAGGTCCGGGTCGTGCATCACCAGCTTGACGGCGACGGTGTTCATGATCGTCGCGTCGATCCCGAAAAGCCACTGGCCGGCGGCGTCGAAGACCATGGTGGCCGGGTCGATCGGCGGCTTCCCGGTCACCTGCTCGACCGGGCGCATCGCGGCGACCATCGCGTCCACGACCTCGGCGATGCCGGTGTACCGCGTCAGCTTCCGGGGTGACACGTGCTGGCCCAGGCCCAGGTACCGCAGGGCGAACAACTTCTGCCCCAGGCCCGGCGGTTGCGGCGGCGCCTGGGTCACCGGGTCCCAGCTCAGCGGCTTGGCCCGGTCGTCGCCGAGCAGTTGGGCGTCGAGCACGATGGTCACCGCCGGCGTCCCGCCGGAGCGGTCGTAGCGCAGGCCGACCTTCTTGATCTTCACGAATCCGAGGTCCAGCCTCAGGTCGTGGTCGACGGCGACGGCCTGCCCGGTCGGGTCGACGGTGAGCGAGAGGCCGCTGAGGTCGATGCCGGTGAGGAAGCTCCACGGAGGGTCGATCCGGAAGGTGGCGTTCGGGTTGGCCAGCGCCACCAGGGCGGTGAGCAGCTCGCCGAGCGTGCCGGTCAGCCGGGCGGTGAGGATCCGGTGCCGCTCGGACCCCTCGCCGGTCCAGGCGGTCGCCGCGCGCAACGAGACCCCGCCGTAGGCGAGTTCGAAGGTGTAGTCCTTCTCCGGGCCGGCCACCGAGACCGAGGCGGTGACCGTGAGCCTGTTGATCGCGAAGGCGCCGGAGAGACTGCCGGTCAGCACGGTCTGCGGCTCGACCTGCCCGGTGTCGCGCAGCGCGACCGTCGGCTGTTCCGCGGCGGGGGTGGCGCGCAGGCTCCGCTTGATCCGCGCGGTCAGCGCCAGTTCCAGCGCCATGCCGAGCAGCTCCTCGGCCACCGCCACCCGCAGTGCGCCGGAGGCGGTGTACGGCTTGCCGCCGGCCGTGCTGAACCAGAGGGTGAGGTCGGTGAGCTGGATCTCCATCCGGCGCACCCACGGCGGCGGCTGAGTGCCCATCAGGGCGTGGACCAGCTGCGGCAGGTCCACGGTGCCGACCATGCCCGCGGTGAACTCCCAGGCGCCGCTGCCCGGGTAGCGTGCCTGGGCGCTGAGCTCGATCGGTGGGTACTCCTGCGTCGTCGGGTCGACGGGGTCGCCCACCGTGATCTCGCCCTTACCGACGATCAGGCCGGAGACCGCGTTGGGCGAGACCTCCACCTGCAGGTGCAGCCCGGTCAGGGCGAATCCGACCTGCCCTGCCCTGACCCTCCACTCGCCGCGCACGCTCAGCTCCGCCGCGAACCGCTTCTGCGGCAGCGACGCCCGCATGCTCAGCGACTCGCAGGTCAGCGGCTCGCCCTCGATCGGCGGGCCGCCGCTGCCGAAGAAGACCCGGAGCACCTCGGCGATCGGCAGGTCGAACGGCTCCTCGGCGATGGCCGAGAACTCCAGCTCGGGCAGCGACATCCGGACCGTCACGATGATGTCCGGGACGGTGTGGGCGCCCGGCGCGGAGACGGACTTCTGCCCGAACCGCATGGTTCCGAAGACCATGCCGGAGTGGTCCACCACACGGCCCGACGCGAGAGCGAACTGCCAGCGGACGCCGACCTGATCGATCATCAGAAAGGGCACCGGCGGATCCCAGGGCTCACCCGACACGATCGAGACCGACGAGGAGGACAGCGCCGGCCCGCCGAGGGCGACCGGCACGATCCCGAACCCGACGTCCTGGAGCCGGAACCGGTCCAGTGGCGCGATGCCGGGCGGCAGCGTGAAGCCCTCGCCCGGGGCGCCGGTGATCGCGATCAGCGCCTGGACGGCGCCCTGCAGCCCGAGCGGGGGCTCCAGAGCCACCAGCAGCGGCCAGACGTAGTCGCCGCTCAGCAGTGCGCAGCTGACGGTGGCCGTCTGCACCGGCGTGGTGGGCAGCGTCAGTTCGGCGAACAGCAGGGCGGCCGAGCGGTGCGCGCCCGGTTGGGGAATCGGGTACGGGTCGGGGTACTCGGTGGTCAGTATCAGGCCGACCGCGGAGACCTCCAGCTCGCCCAGCTTCAGCGGCAGGCGCGGGGTGGCGGCACACAGCTCGATCACCGGCGGCTTGCCGCTCGGGAACGCCAACGGGCCTTCGACCAGCAGGTGTTCACCGAGGAACGGCGCGTAGTCGGCCAGCAGGCCGCTTTCGGGCTTCGTGGGCGTGCCGAGCACCAGCAGCGTGCCGGAGAGCCGGGGCCGCGCGTCGGGTGGAACGTTGCCCGCCGTGAGGACGGGCCGGTCGAGGACCAGCGGGCCGACCACGCTCGGCCCGAGCAGCAGACCGCCCTTTCCGCCCTCGGACAGGCGCCGGCTCTCCGGCAACTCGCCGAAGGCCGCCTCGAGGGTCCACGGATCGGCCGACGTCGTTCCGGTCAGCCCCAGCACCAGCGCGGCCCGGTCGGTTCCCGCCTCCGGCGTGCCCGTGAGCCGCATGGTCCAGGTGGTGTTGAGGTAGCTGGTGCTGCCGGTGAGCAGCGCGCTCTGCGGTCCGGAGGACGCGGTGCCGCCGTCGACCGGCAGGCTGTCGACCGCGAGCGAGGCCAGCAGCTCGCCGAGCCCGCGCAGGGCGGTGTCGGTGGAGAGGGCGCCGCTCGCCACGGCCGCCTGGAAGGCACGGTGGATCTCTTCGACCGTCACGGGGCCGCCTGCCTCTCGGTATCGGTCAGCTCGGGGCGCAAGGTGTAACCCACGTGGATCCAGCCGTACGTCGTCGGCTCCTGCGACCCGAACGTCCTGAGGGTGGTTCTGATCGCCTTCTTGGTGGTCACGGTCTGCCACGTGCCGAAGATGTCGCCGCTCTCCAGTGGGCCGAAGCAGACGTACGTGCGCTCGTCGCTCTCCCTGAGGGAGGCAGCGAACACGTCGAGGACCGCCGCGGCCGGAATGCCGGAGCAGTTGTCCACGCCGGCGCTCACGCAGATCCCGGCCGGGCTGATGGCCGCCGCAAACTTCTCGATGATCTCCCACTGCTCCTGGTCCGTCCCGGGTGGGCTCTCGAGGCGCGCGGCGGCCGCGGATTCCAGCACGCTGTGGCTCGGCAGCAGCAGGACTCGGTCGGGCGGCAGCCGCGCGTCCAGGTCCGGGATCCGCATGATGGCCTGCATGATCGGGAAGGTGAGCTGACCGGGCAGGATGAAGCCGAGCCGCGCATTGTCCACGACCAGCACGGTGGCCCGCACCGAAGACCGGTTGTCCGTCGTCAGGATCCGGAAGTAGGTGCCGTTGTGTTCGGCGATCCAGGTCGGCTCCGCACTCTTGAGGTAGTCGCTCTGGTCGGCACTGGCGAACTCGACCCCGTCCAGCGAGAACCCGAGGAGCGTGAAGAAGTCCTCGACGGCCTCGAGCTCCCTTCCCAGCCCTCCGTTCCCCGGAACGAAGGCCGACATCACCTGGGCGCCGATGGGTTGCAGTCGCTTCCCGAGCTCGCCCAGCAGGCTGGTGCTCTCCGGGTCGAGGCGGGTGAAGACGACCAGGTTGAGCAGCTTGCGGTGCCGTGCCGCGACCTTGTCCCTGACGTAGTCCAGCGACGCCTGCGCGTACTGCTTCTCACCACCGCAGTTGATCAGGGCCAGGAAGTCGGCCTCGGCCTTCACCTTGCCGTCGTTGTAGATCTCCACCAGGCCCAGCTGGCCCTGACCGCACCACAGCAGTTTCACCACCGTGAGTGGGTTCTGCTTCGCCTCGTCCTCCACCGTCACCGCCTCCCCTCGCCGCCGCGCAGCGCCGCCCGCACCGGCGGTGGCGGCAGTTGCTTCGGATCGCTGGCCGAGGCATACGCGAGGTACCAGCCGACCTTCGAGTCACCGCTCCGGTCGGGGTTGCCGAACAGCACCACGTCGTTGTTCCCGGGCGGGAACGTCAGCCCGAGCAGCCGCAGCGCGAAGTCCCGCAGCCGCAGCGTGTAGCTGCGCGGCTGCTGATGCTCCTCGGCGACCAGGAACTCCACCGCCCGGAACCCCATGGTCACCACCCCTTGCAGCGGCAGGTTGACCCCGAGCACGCCCTTCGCGCCGGGCAGCCGGACGCCCAGGTAGACCACCGGATCGCCACCGGCCGCACCCGGGCTCCAGGCGATCAGGACCTGGAGCGCCAGCGCCTTGCTGCCGGCGAGCGCGCCGAGCGAGCCCAGCTCCACGACGCAGTCCAGCCCGTACCAGGGCTGGGTGAGCACCGACTGCTCCAGCGGCGCGGTGACCGAGACGTAGCCGAGATCGGCGGGCGTCTGCGGCGGGGGCGGCGGGCCCGGGACCAGCGCCGGGTCCGGCATCGCGATCAGCCCGTTCAGCCGGATCGGGAACCGGGCCACCAGCGAGTCGCGGCGCGGCCTGCTGGTGGCCGCGTCGAAGGAGAGGTTGCCGTCCTTCAGCGTGAACTCGGTGGTCCCGGCCGGATCGCCCAGGTCGAAGGTCATCGCGACGGCGAGGCCGCCGAACCGCAGGTAGCCGTCGGTCCCGTCCTGGTCCACGCCCCAGCAGAACGGGTCGAAGCCGGCCGGCTCGTAGAACCGCAGGTTCCCGGCGAGTTGGAAGTGGGCGTCGACGCTCGCGCTGCCCGAGGCCGGGTCCGCGGCCTTCGCGGTGACCAGCTGGGTGGAGAGCAGTTCGACACCGAGCAGCACCGGTCCGCCGAGCTCGAAGGTGTTCTGCCCGGCCATCGAGAACACGTAGGTGTCGTGCGCGCTTCCGTCCGGCAGTTGCTGGCGCTGGAGCGCGCCGTCGAGGATGATGTTGTTCCCGTGCAGGGTCGGCAGCAGCCGGGTCGCCGCGCCGAACAGCCGGTTGACCAGCAGCTGGGCCCGGCTGGTGAAGGTGGTGACCACCGAGTTGCGCACGCCGACCGTGAGTTGCAGCACCCGGAAGGCGAAGGCGGTGTCCTCGCTGACGTACTGGTCCTCGGGGTTCTGGTAGTCGATCAGCCCGAACATCGCCGAGCGGTCGAAGACCAGCTGCCCGTCCGCGAGCCGGAACGGGGTGAGCGACAGGCCGACGTGGTGCGCAAGGAACCGCTCCGGGTCGATGCCTGCCGCCAGCACCTGCAGCTCGTGCGGGAGTTGGTCCAGCGGAACGTCCGCCGACAGGGCCAGCACGCCGGTCCAGTCCGGGTCGTCCACCACGTCCAGGAAGGGCGCGTAGGGTCCGCTGTGCTGCGGGTGGTCCGCCACCGCCTTCCGGGCGGCGGCGATGACGTCCCCGATGGCCCGCTGGGCGTCGGCCGGATCCCCGGTGCGTGCGGCGGCCTGCGGCCAGGCCCAGGTGGAGACGTCACCGGTCAGGTCGGAAATGCTGCGACCCAGAACGAACTTGACGATCAGAAAGGTGTCGTGGCGCCAGTTGTCCGGGGAGAGCCGGAACGGCCAGCCGCCGGCCTCCGGGGTGAGCCGGCCGGCACAGCCCAGGAAGACCCGTTGCTGATCGTCCGTCATTCCGGGCCACGCCGCCAGCAGCGCGGCGACGAACGCGTTCCGGGTGCCGTACGCGACGTCCCGCATCGCCCGCTCGACGGCGTCGAGGACGTCCGGCGGCACCCCGCCGTGGCCCTCGGGGATGGTGGCGATGATGCTCAGGGCCGCCGTGGTCAGCCGGTAGCCGACCGAGCCGTAGCGGTTGAACTCCACCGGGTCGCCGAGCACCAGGAAGAGGTTGTTGGTCTGCATCGCCTGGCGGAACGTCCCGTTGACGGTGGTGAACAACAGGTCCGGCACGGCCGCCGAGGTGCCGTTGTGGCCGATGCCGAGCCAGTTCCAGTCGGAGTCGGGGGCCAGCCCCACGGCCAGCCCCTGCGGGGTCACGGCCACGGTCTCCTGGGCATCCGCCGCCTGCCCGCCGTCCGCCCCCGGCAGCAGCACGGCGCGCCGGGTGGGCGCGATCGCCAGCTGCTCGATGGCCACCGCGTCCGCCACCGCGTGCTCGGCGAGCCCGTGGAAGGGGGCCATCGGGAAGGGGGTTCGGGTCGCCGCGGCGGCCGGCACCTCGAGGTAGTCGAGCAGGCCGACCCCGGCGGCGGCCGTCGCGGCACCGGCGGTGTAGAGCGGTGCGTCCTCGGGCTGGCTGTAGTAGGTGACCGCGCTCGCCGGCTCGGCCGGTTCGATCCGCACCCAGGCGGTGGTGCCGTGGTCGGTGAGCGAGTCCCGGCCGGTCCGGTCCGGGCCGAGCGGGGCATAGGCCGGCTGTCCGGCCAGAAAGGAGACCGTGCCGCCCGCTTCGGGCAGTCCGAGGTACTCCAGGCCGGAGGTCCCGCAGATCACCCGCGACCCGGGCACCGCGGTCTCGACGCCGAACGGCCCGTCCGGGACCAGGTAGTAGTGGGCGCTGGCCGACTCCTGGCTGAGGTACGGCGCGAGGCCGAACACCAGCCGGGCCGGATGCGTCGCTCCCGGCACGGCGGCCAGCGGACGCAGGCCCACCCCGTGGCCGAGCACCGTGGCGTAGCCCGACGGCAGCGCCGGCGGCTCGCCGACGCCTGGGGCGTACCCGAAGAAGCCGAGCGAGGTGCGCTCGGCGTCGAGCGGTCGCAGCGGGTCGATCTGCGCGTGGAACTCGAGTGCGACGCCGTCGGGTTGGCGCACCACCGCGAACCGGACGGCGTTCACGGATCCGTCCGGCCCTGGGGTGAAGAAGCGCAGATCGGCGCCGAGCCCCTGGAACGCGTCACCGCCACCGGCCGGCGCGTCGATGCCGAACCTCCAGGCGCCGGTGTGCCCGGGCGCCATGCTCAGCAGCGTGGTGTTGCGGCGGGCGGGGAACCGGTCGGCCGGCGAGTAGAGCGTGGCGGCGGGCCGGGCGGCCCCGTCCGCGAGGACGAAACCCCAGCCGGCCGTCGTCCCCGCCGGAGCGATCACCCCGCCACCGGACAGCGCCAGTTGGTAGCCCGTCAGTTCGAAGCTTGCTCCGTTCGCCGTCCACCCGCCCCCGGGGGCCGCCCGAACGGTCAGCTCGGTCGTCAGCCACTGGGCCGGCTCCATCGCCGGGTCGGCCACCCAGAGGAAGCGCGGCGCGCCCTTCTGCCCACGGGCCGCCACCCAGCTCTCCAGGGCCTTCAGGAAGCTCGCCGGGTCCGCGGCCGGCTCCCCGAGGTAGAGGTAGGAGCCGCCGTCATCCTCCCAGGTCCGGGTGAGAGCGGGCCGGTCGCCGAGCGTTGCGTGTGCGGAGGCGTAGAACGCCGCCGTGCGCGCCGCCGGATCCGCCCAGTAGAGCCGGGTGCCGTCGTCCTGGGTGAAGGTGGGCTCGGTCATCGGTCGTGGTCCGTCGTGAGCTCGAGGCGGTCACCGTGCAGCAGCGGCAGGTCGAGCGCCGCCGGGTCGCGCGGCTGCCAGCCCGGCAGGACCGGCCAGTCGCCGGCCGGGCCATCGGCGAGCACCGCCGCCGTGCCCGGCCGGTGCATGGCCACACCGCTCAGCGGCAGCGGGACGGCGGGCGGACGCCGACCCTCGCTCGCGAGCAGGTTGCCGAGCGTGGTCCCCACCGGCACCAGCCGGGGTGCACCGTTGACGCTGACCCGCACCATCGCCCGGACCACCGCTCGTCCGCGCAGATAGGCAGCGGCGACACCGGTGGGCGCGGCCCTTGCCCGGACGGCCTCGGTGGCCCTGTCCAGTTCGTCGAGCCCGGCGGCCGCCAGCAGCACGCAGTTGTCCTGCGGCCGGGTCGAGCCCTTCGATGACGGAATCGCCGGCTGCAGCCTGGGCGGGAAGACCAGGCGGGCGTACGGCCGCTCCCGCAGCGGCGAGGCGAACAGGTCGGCCACTCCGCCACTGCCGTACAGCTGTCCCTGACCCGGCCACACCGGATCGGGCACCTCGAGGCCGTTCTGCAGCGTCAGTTGGGCGAGGAACGCGTCAAGTCCGTTGGTCCGGGTGCCGTCATTGTCGTAGGAGGCCACCTCGTACTCGGCGACGCCACCGGTGACGAAGCCGGAGACGGCTGTCTCCGCCTGTACGGTCTGGTAGCTCTCGTACTCGACCCGCAGCACCAGCCCCGGGCGCAGGTCGAGGTAACCCCGGTCGAATCGCAGCCCGTAGGCGAAGTACAGCGTCTCGGCGAAGGTCTGCGGCATCGACCGCGAGACCGCCTCGGTGAGCGCCGCGAACCCGTACGGAGTGAGGCCGAGCGACTGCAGCTCGGTGAGCGCCTCGCCCCATGTCGCGATCACGTCGGGGCGGTCGGTGAAGTCCCACACCCTGCTGCCCGCCGGGATGCCCAGAACGTACGCGTACGGCGCGTTGTCGGCCGGTGTCAGCACGAGGTCGAGCGGCAACGCGACGGGCTCGCCGCGCCGGGTCGAGAAGAGTTCCGGCAGACCCAGCGTCAGCTGAAACGCCGTCGGCTTCGGACCCAGCTGGGGCGCGACGTGGGACGGGCCGATCACCAACGCCTTGGTGAACACCGGGACGGGCTGCGAGGGGGCCCCGAGCGCCGGGCCGGCGAGCGCCCGGACGGTGACGGTGGCGGCGGCGTCGGTGATCTCCGCCGCCCAGCTGCCGGAGGTGGCGGCGGTGTCGCCGAGGGTGGTCACTCCGTCCCCGGTCACCAGGCCGACCCGGTACCCCTCGACGAGCGGCGAGGCAAGCGCCTCCCAGCGGACCCGCAGCGTGCTGCCGTCGTAGGCCACCCGCACGCCGGTCGGCGCGACGGTGAGCAGCACGGCCCCCGCCCCGGGCGGGCCGACGGCGACACCGGCGACACCACGCAGTGCGATCATGGCGGTGTTGGGGATGCCCTCCGGCAGGGTCAGCGTGAAGGGATCGGTGCCGACCGGTTGGTCCGCCAGCTCGACCTCGGTGCCGTCCCAACGCAGCACGGGCCGCAGCCGAGTCAGCGGCGGGGTCTGGCGGGCGGTCTGGGGCGGGGTCCGGGGTGGCGCGTACTCCGCAGTCACGCTCCGGTCGGCACCGACCGCCACGGCGGTGAGCTGCGGGCCCGCGGTGACCAGGTCGAGCGCGGCCACCGGTCCCCTGGCCCGGCCGGCGACCTGGGCGACGGTGGCCCGGTCGGCGGTGAGCGGCAGCTGCGCGGTCTGCCCCCGGATCAGCCGGGTGGTGTCGCCGACGGCAACCCGGTACGTCCCGTCCGGTTGTCCGGTCCAGGCCAGCGCGACCTGTCCGCCGTCGGCGTGCGCGAGCGTGAGCTCGGGCCGAAGGGTGGGGGCCGGGACCGGCGCAGACCAGGGCCCGGTCGCCTCGCCGACGACTCCCCTGGCAGCGACGGCGAGACTGCCGGCCGGCAGGGCGAAGACGGCGGTGCCGTCCGGGCCGACCCGCTGTGGCGTGCCCGGCACGCCGTCGGCGAGGAGCACCGCCTCGATCGGCACGCCTGCGGCCAGGTGACCGACGGTCGCGGTCACCACCAGGACCGCCGGGTCCGCGTCGCAGGCCACCGAGGCGACGGCGGGGACGGCCGGCACGGCGGGGGCCGTCGCCGCCGGTCCGACCGAGCGCCCGACCCGGGCGCGAACCGACACCGCGTACGCCGCGCCGCGCGGCCGTGGTTCGGGCACCGCCAGCGAGAGGGCGGTCGCCGGGCCGAGCGTCTCCCGCCGGACCGGCACGCCGTCACGCAGCAGCACGGCGTCGTACCCGGTGGGGGCGGAGTCCGGCGGCCGCAGGTCGATCGAGACGGTCCCGCCGTTCGAGGTCACACCGGTGACGGTCGGTGCACCGAGCGGGATCCCGAGCGGCGCCGAGGCCGGGCCGGTGCCGGCCGCGCCGACCGCCTGGACGACCACGCGGTAGGCGGCCAGGTCGGCGATCCCGGGCTCCAGCTCGACCGTGGTGGCGGGCGCAGTGACCTCGACGACCGGGCCGAAGACCTCACGGTCCTTCAGCACGCTGATCCGGTAGGCGTCCGCGTCGGGGACGGCGGCCCAGGACACCGAGAGCAGGCCGGCGTCGAAGCCGACGGCGAGCAGCTCGGGCCGCACGGTCGGCACGGCGAACCCGGGGCCGGACGGGCCGATCGACACGTCATGAGGGCCCGTACGGACCCGGGCCAGGTTGACCGCGACGGTCGAGCCGGCCGGCGGCGGCTCCTTGACCTCGAACGATCCGCCGCTGATCGGCGCCTCCGCATCCGGCGTGCCGCCGTTGACCGTCCGGCGGACCAGGAACCGGTCGCTGTCCGTCGCCTTCCAGGAGAGCGTCAGGGCTCCGGTCACCGGGTCCGTCTCGGCGCGCTCGACCGCGGAGGTGCCGGTGAGGATCGCCACCCGCTGGGACAGCCTCGCTGCTGCGGCGACCTGGACTTCGTAGGTCTCGCCCGGCGGCACCTCGATCGCCAGCCCGGCACTGGTCGAGGTCCCCACGGACATGTCCACGACCTTGCGCCGGCCGCTCCAGACCATCACCAGGTACCCCGGGGCCAGCAGCCCCGCGGATCCGGTCCACCAGACAGTCAGGACACCGCTCTCGTAGCGAACCCGCCCGATCACCAGATCGGAGGCCTCCGATACTGCACTACCCGGTCCAGTCATGACCCGCCTCCGTCTGCTCGGCACGAAGCGCTCGACCCGAACGACGTTCTACCAGTAGGACGTATCCGAACCATCGCTGCGACATACCCACCCGTCCGAGTGGCCGTCAGATCACCCGGCCGGAGCAGCCGAACCGAACCCCCAGGGAACGTGGGGCTCTTGAACGTGCTGTTGCCGCACCTCAGCGGGGGATTTCCGGCATTGCGCACGGTGGTCCGCGCCATGCCCGAGCGGCGTCATCCGGGGCCACGGAGCCCCGTGGACCAGCGCCGGACCACGCGGAGAGCGGGGGCAGGGCCCGGCTAGGCTGGCCTCCATGACAAGGGCGTCAGGAGTGGCCGGGGAATCAGAAGGCGCATCCGTCGCGGTGATCGGCCCGGGAGCGATCGGCTCGGCCGCTGCCGCAGCGATCCAGCGGGCCGGGCGGCATCGGCTGGTGGTGTGCGGGCGGCGCGACCACGGCCGGATCCGGGTCGACGACGACACAGCAGGCTCGTCGGTCACGGTGGACGCCCCTTTCCTGACGTCCGCGTCACAGGTGACGGCGCCGGTCGACTGGGTGTTGCTGGCGGTGAAGGCGCACCAGACGGAGGGCGCCGGCACGTTTCTGTCGGCGCTGTGCGGACCGGGAACCCGGGTCGCCGTTCTGCAGAACGGCGTGGAGCACCGGCAGCGCGTCGAGCCGCTGGTCGTCGCGTCCGGGGCCGAGGTGCTGCCCGTGATCGTGTGGATCAGCGCCGAGCAGACGGAGCCCGGGGTGGTGCGCGTACGCGGCGAGGTCACGCCGCGCCTCCAGGTTCCGGCCGGGACGCTCGGGCAGGAGTTCGGTGATCTCCTTCGCGGCGGGCCGATCGCCGTGGAGCCGGTCGAGGACTTCACCACGGCGGTGTGGATGAAGCTCACGACGAACGCGATCGGCGGACTCATGGCCGCGACCGGCCGCCGGGCGTCGGTGTTCCAGCGTGACGACGTCGACGCGCTGGCCCGTGAACTGGCGCGGGAATGCCTGGCCGTGGCGCGGGCCGAGGGGGCGTCGTTCGGGGAAGGCGTCGCCGACACACTGGTCGACCACTTCGTGAAGATGCCGCCGGACACCGGATCCTCGATCCTGTTCGACCGACTCGCCGGGCGCGCGCTGGAGTGGGACGCGCGGAACGGAGTGATCCGCCGCTTGGGGCGTGCTCACGGGATCCGCACGCCGGTCAGCGACGTTCTGGTACCGCTGCTGGCTGCCGCTTCCGACGGCTGAGTCGGGCGCAGCGATGCCTCCGTGAAGGGAGGTGAGGTGCGAGGCCATGACGATCCACCGGATCCCAACGGCCGACGGCCCCAGTGGCATCGCAAGGGCTGCGAGCTACGGATCGGCGATGACGGACCTGCCGAGCCCGGCAGGTCCGGGCCAGCGACCAGAGTCGTCCAAGGAGGCCCGTTGCTCTCCCAGGTGACCATTCCCGATGCTGCCGGGGCTGCTCCGACCCTCTGGATGATTGATTCCAAGGGGTCCTGGGCTGCGCGTTGAGGCGCTGAACAGCAAGAACGCGGTCTCCTGTTGCGGTTGTCGGCAGCAGCAGGGGATGAGCATCACGGGCAGACGGTGTACAGCCCCGCTTCCGTACCTGGGAGTTGGACGGGAGCTGGGAGCGGCTGTTCACCGCGGTCTTGGCCGAGGCCGAGGTGGCCGGAGCGATCGAGTGGATCGTGGGTCTACTGCCGGAGGTGCGGGGCTCGGCTGTGGCGTGGCGGAAGCCCGAGCGTGGGCTCGCCCGAGCCGGAGTGCCTTGCCGCACCGGCTGGGAAAACCGCTGTCGGGCAAGTAGATCAAGGTGGTAGAACTGCCGCTGTGCATAAGACTCTGGAGTTTCCGATCTGCTGCGGCTGATCGACGAACGTGCGACCGCCTTCCGCGCCGTGATCGCCTCGGCGCCCAGCCTGGACGTGAAGGTGCCGACCTGCCCTGAGTGGACGCTGTTCGATCTGGCGCAGCACCTGGGCCAGGGGCGTCGTTTCCGGGCCGCCACCATCACCGCGGGACCTGCCGACGCTCCCCCGGCCGAGGCCGTCGCCGAGAGCACGGTGCCGGCGCCTCGGGAGCGCGATGAGCTGCTGGCCTGGTCGGCCGCAACGACGCAGGAGCTGCTGGATCGGGTGGGGTCGCACGCAGGTGACGGACACCTGCGGTTCCCTCGCCCGGCTCCAGCTCCTGGAGATCGCGGTGCACACGTACGACGCTCAGGTCGCCGTGGGCGCCCCGCCGCTGCCGGCCGAGGTGGCGCTCGACGGTGTCGAGGAGGACCTGTTCATCAGCTGCTTCACGACGAGTGCCTGGCCGCACAAGCCCACCGCCTTCGACTTCCACGCCACCGAGGGCCGCTCCTGGCGCCTCACGGTCGACGGCGACGGTGCACGGACCACCCGGCTGCCCGCTGCCGGCCAGGACCCGGACGCAGCCGGCCTCTCCATCCGCGGCACGGCCAGTGATCTGGTCCTCTACCTGTACCAACGCATTTCGGTGGACGCCCTGCAACTCGACGGGGACCTGGAGCTGCTCGACCTGTTCCACGCCTGGGAACCGGAGGACTAGCCGTGACGACACGCCACCGCGTACGCGTACAAACGGCCCGCTTGGATCGCGAACCGTCTCGTACCGAACGGTGGCGGTCTCACGAGATGATCGGTTCCAACCGGTCCAGGGGTAGAACGTCGGCGTGACGATGTGCCGTGTGGCTGGGAAGAAATAGGTCGCGGCAGCGTTGATGGGCCCGTACCGTCACCTCCCATGAAGCTCCTCTCCGTCAATGTCGGCAGGCCCCGGCCCAACCCGTGGAACGGCCCGAGCACGACGGGCATCGACAAGCAGCCCGTCAACGGTCCAGTCCCCGTCACCGCACCTGGACCGAAGGGCACCGGTGAGGTCGGACTCCTCGGCGATCGGGTGTACGACGTGAAGCACCACGGCGGGGTCGACCAGGCCGTCTACGCCTACGCGCGCGAGGACCTCGACGGCTGGGAAGCCGAGTTGGGCAGGCCGCTCCACAACGGCGTCTTCGGGGAGAACCTCACCAGCCTGGGCCTGGACGCCAACGGCGCCCTGATCGGTGAGCGTTGGCGGATCGGGTCGGACGTCGTCCTGGAGGTGTCGTGCGCGCGGATCCCGTGCGGCACCTTCCAGGGCTGGCTGGAGCGCGACGGCTGGATCAAGCGGTTCACGCAGGCCGCACGGCCCGGCGCGTATCTGCGCGTGATCGAGCCCGGCGACATCCGCGCAGCCGACCCGGTCGAGATCGTGCACCGGCCCGACCACGACGTCACCGTCGCGCTGGTCTTCCGTGCGATGACCCTGGAACCGGACCTGCTGCCGCGGCTGCTGGTCGCCGAGGCGCTGCCGCTGGAGGAGAAGGAGCTGGCCCGCAAGCGCTCCGCATAGACATCAGCTGCGGGGATCGCGCCTGCGCGGTTGAGGGATTCCCCGCAGCTCACCGATGCGGAGCTGGTGACCCTGGCGATGATGCAGGCGATGCTCGGTTTCACCTCCGAGTCCCGGTGGCTGCGGCACGCCCGCACCCACCTGCGACATCTGTTCCCCTACAAATCGATCATCTGGAGACGTGTCGCAGTCCGGACGAGGTCGGCGACGGCTCTGGACCGGCTGTGCGGTGGCCAGGCGATCACGGTGGTGACGGTCGGCGCGTCCAGCACGGGCACGGCGGCGAGGTCCCCGTGCAGTTGGGCTCGGCACGACTCCGGTGAGACTGCGCAAGCACGGCCGAGTGCGACGAGCTGCAACAACTGCGCGTGGTCGCGGACCTGCGGGCCGGGGCCGGGCGGGTAGCTGCCGTCGGGGTCGGGCCAGCGTGGCAGGGGCAGGCCCGGCAGCGCGGCGATGTCCGCCATGTGCACATGGGCCCGGACGGCGAGCGGATGCCCGGCCGGTAGGACCACCACCTGGCCCTCCGTGCCGAGCTCCTCGGTGTGGAACCCGGCCGTCGAGTCGAACGGCCGGTGCAGCAGCGCCACGTCGGCCTGTCCCTCGCGCAGGAGCCGTGCCTGCTCGGCCGGGCCGCACAGGATGACCTCGACCGGGACCGCGCCGGGTTCGGCGGCGTACACGGCGAGCAGTTTCGCCAGCAGTTCGCTGGTCGCGCTGGCTTTCGTGACCAGGGTCAGGCCGGGACGGCCGGTCGTGGATAGGGCTGCGCGGCGGGTCCGCCGCTCGGCGGCGTCGACCGCGTCGAGGGCCGCGCGGCCCTCGACCAACAGCACCGAGCCGACCTCAGTCAGCATGACGGTACGGCTGGTCCGATCGAGCAGCGCTGCCCCGAGCCGGCGTTCGAGCTGCTGGATCGCCCGCGACAAGGGCGGCTGCGCGATCCCGAGCCGCTGCGCGGCGCGCCCGAAGTGCAGCTCTTCAGCAACAGCGACGAAGTACCGCAGTTCCCGGGTCTCCATAGCTCCACCCTACTCCGGATCAATACCCGGAAGGTATCGCCGACCACCCGATCGGTGTTGGACCCCCGCCGGGGTCCGGCGGCAGCATGGTGGCTATGAGCGAACGAACGATTGCGCTGGTCACCGGCGCGAACAAGGGAATCGGCTACGAGATCGCCGCGGGCCTGGGCGCCCTCGGCTGGAGCGTCGGCGTCGGCGCCCGCGACGAACAGCGCCGCAAGGCCGCGGTGGAGAGACTGCGCGCGGCCGGTGTCGACGCCTTCGGCGTACCGCTGGACGTGACCGACGACGCGAGCGTGACCGCTGCCGCACGGCTGATCGAGGAGCGGGCCGGGCGCCTCGACGTCCTCGTCAACAACGCCGCCATCACCGGCGGCATGCCCCAGGAACCCACCCGGGTCGACCCCGCCACCATCCGCACGGTCGTGGACACCAACGTGATCGGCGTCATCCGCGTCACCAACGCCATGCTGCCACTGCTGGGCCGCTCCGCCTCCCCCCGGATCGTGAACATGTCCAGCAGTGTCGGCTCCCTCACCCGGCAGTCAGGAACCGCCGCTGAGCTGACGACGGGTCCGGTGGCTGCGGCGTACGCGCCGTCGAAGACGTTCCTGAACGCTGTCACCCTGCAGTACGCCCGGGAACTGAGCGGCACGAACATCCTGATCAACGCCGGTTGCCCCGGCTACGTCGCGACCGACCTCAACGGCTTCCGCGGCGTGCGTACTCCCGAACAGGGCGCTGTGATCGCCATCAAACTCGCGACCCTGCCCGACGACGGGCCGACCGGCAAGTTCTTCGAAGACGCCGGCGTGGTGCCCTGGTGATGTGCACGGCGGTCATCAGCCGCCGGGGTTTCTCGACGCTGGTTCCAGCGTGAACGGCACTTCACCGCGGGTTGCAAGCAGCGTGACCCCCCGTCACAGTCGGCCGGTTGTTCGTTCCTACGTGACCTGCGCCGACTCGAGCGGATGAAGCAGGCCGGGCGGGTCACCGAGCGCGGCAAGGCACGTGCCGACGCCACGTATAAGCTCGCCACCGTGCGCCGCCGACCGTGAGTGCACCGCGTCGGTCGTGCACAACGTAGCCGTAGTTACGTGTGAGACTCGCAGTGCGCGGACGGCGGGAGCCGACCCGACGGCGGACGGAACAGGGGAATGGTGAGTATGTGGCCCGACATGATCCGGTCCGCTGCCGATCCCGGCCGCCGCCGGATCTTCGAGCGGGGTGACGTGATCGGCGCGGGCGCGCTGATTGCCTGCATGGTGGTCTCGGTGATCGCGGCTGACGGGGCGGCGCTGAAGGTCGTCGTCGCCGTGCTCGGGCTCTGCGCGGAGCTGGGCTTGGTGCTCAGTGGCCGGGCCCTGCCGACGCCGCTGACCTGGTTCGGCGTCGCGCTGACCATCGGGACCGGCTTCGCCATCATGGCTCTCGTGCACGACGGGCTCGGCGAGGTTCCCGTGCTGGCCGGCGCCGCCGTGCTGCCGATGTGCATCCCGGCCGGGCCGGTGCGCAACGCCTGCATCGCGCTGCTGGCGGTCGGCTTCGG
>Ga0302314_10001145_pt1 | contig 49463 bp, 44 predicted proteins | sample III_Palsa_N2_3_FD_200533 | JGI IMG/M metagenome (GOLD analysis project Ga0302314, IMG submission 200533) | Peat permafrost microbial communities from Stordalen Mire near Abisko, Sweden - III_Palsa_N2_3 | ecosystem: Environmental > Terrestrial > Soil > Palsa > Peat permafrost | place: Sweden... | reverse complement strand
AGGTTGTTGTGCGATTCGGCGTCCTGGGGCATCAGGGCGGCGGCCTGGGTCAGGGCTTGCAACGCATCCTTGCCCTGGATCAGCAAGGCGGTACCCAGCACTTTCCAGAGAAAACCGGATTGCGGATGCTTCGCCAACAGGCTGCGCGCGCCGGTTTCGACCTCGGCATGGCGTCCGGCCTGGAACAGGGCGACCAATTCCTTCGTGTCGGGTTGGGCCGCTTGCCGGGCGCCGGCATTCACGGGGCGAGGTGGGCGGCCTACTGGCGATTTCAAGAAGTGCTCCTCAAGAGACTCGGGGAGCTTCAGTGTAGACGATTTTCCAGCCGGCTATGGGCGGAACTGCGGGCGTTTGTCGGCGCTTATTTGTACGCTTATTTGTACGCCGATTGCCAGGCCAACAGCCGCAATCAATTCAGGTTCGGCGCCAGCCAGCGTTCGATGTCTTCCTTGGCCACGCCGCGGCGCCGGGCCATATCGGTCACCTGGTCGTCGCCGATCTTGCCGACGTTGAAGTATTTCGATTCGGGATGGGCGAAATAGAAACCCGACACCGATGCGCCCGGCGCCATGGCGAAGGATTCGGTCAGGTGCATGCCGATTTCTTCGCATTGCAGCAACTTGAACACGTCGGACTTGACGGTGTGCTCGGGGCAGGCCGGGTAGCCCGGCGCCGGGCGGATGCCGCTATAGCTTTCCTTGATCAATTGCTCGTTGGAGAGATGCTCGTCGGCGGCATAGCCCCACAAGTCCTTGCGCACGCGCTCGTGCAGGTGTTCGGCGAAGGCTTCGGCCAGACGGTCGGCCAAGGACTTCAACATGATGGACGAATAGTCGTCGTGCGCGTCTTCGAAGCGCTTCTCGTATTTTTCGATGCCGATGCCGGTGGTCACGGCAAACATGCCGATGTAGTCGGCCACGCCGGAGTCCTTGGGCGCGATGAAGTCGGCCAGGCATTGGTTGGGCCGCGCCACGCCGTCGATCACGGGCTTCTCAGTCTGCTGGCGCGCGCCGTAATAGGTGAAAGCGACCTGGCTGCGCGTGTCGTCGGTATAGATTTCGATATCGTCGTCATTGACGACATTGGCCGGCAACAGCGCAATCACGCCATTGGCGGTCAGCCAGCGGCCTTCGATCACTTTTTTCAGCAGGGCGCGGCCTTCTTCATAAACCTTGCTGGCCGATTCGCCGACCACGCCGTCGGTCAGGATGGCCGGGAACGGGCCGGCCAAATCCCAGGTCTGGAAGAATGGGCCCCAGTCGATGTAGTTGGCCAGCGTGCCGAGATCGACGTTCTTGAACAGGCGGCGGCCGATGAATTTGGGACGCACGATCTTGTCGAACGCCAGCTTGGGCTTGTTGGCGCGCGCCGCGGCCAGGCTCAGCATGGGCACGGCCTTCTTGTTGGCGTGCAGCACACGCAGGCGCTCGTAGTCGGCTGCGATGTCGGTGACGTATTGCTCGCGCTGCTCCGGCGTCAAAAGCGACTGCGCCACGGAAACCGAGCGCGACGCGTCAGGCACGTAGACCACCGGGCCTTCGTAGTTTTGCGCGATCTTCACCGCCGTGTGGGCGCGGCTGGTGGTGGCGCCGCCGATCAGGAGCGGTATCTTGAGCATGCGGAAGTGCGGGTCGCGCTGCATTTCCTTGGCGACGTGGGCCATCTCTTCGAGCGAGGGCGTGATCAGGCCCGACAGACCGATGATGTCGGCATTCTCGGCCTTGGCGCGGGCCAGGATTTCCGAACACGGCACCATCACGCCCATGTTGACGACTTCGAAGTTATTGCATTGCAGGACCACGGAGACGATGTTCTTGCCGATGTCGTGCACGTCGCCCTTCACCGTGGCGATGACGATCTTGCCCTTGGGCTTGGCGACGATGCCTGTCCTTGCTTCGTCCTGTTTCTTTTCTTCTTCGATGAAGGGGATCAGGTGAGCCACGGCCTGCTTCATCACGCGGGCCGACTTCACCACTTGCGGCAGGAACATCTTGCCCTGGCCGAACAGGTCGCCGACGATGTTCATGCCGTCCATCAGCGGACCTTCGATGACGTGGATCGGGCGGCCGGCCGCACCCATCACCTTTTGCCGCGCTTCTTCGGTGTCTTCGACGATCCATTGCGTGATGCCGTGCACCAGCGCATGGGCCAGGCGCTTTTCTACGGGCGCCTCGCGCCAGGCCAGGTTTTGTTCTTCCTTCTTGCCGCCGGCTTTGAGCGTGCCGGCAAATTCGATCATGCGTTCTGTCGCGTCGTCGCGCCGGTTGAGCACCACGTCTTCGACGCGCTCGCGCAATTCCTCGGGCAGTTCGCTATAGACGCCGACCATGCCGGCGTTGACGATGCCCATGGTCATGCCGGCTTTGATGGCGTGATATAGGAAAACCGTGTGGATCGCTTCGCGCGCCGGGTCGTTGCCGCGGAAACTGAAGCTCACATTCGACACGCCGCCGCTGATCTTGGCGTGCGGCAGGTTCTCGCGGATCCAGCGCGTGGCGTCGATGAAGTCGTTGGCGTAGTTGTTGTGCTCTTCGATGCCGGTTGCGATGGCGAAGATGTTGGGGTCGAAGATGATGTCTTCGGGCGGGAAGCCGATTTGTTCGACCAGCAGCTTATAGGCGCGGGCGCAGATTTCGGTCTTGCGCGCGAAGGTGTCGGCCTGGCCTTGCTCGTCGAAGGCCATGACGATGACGGCGGCGCCGTAACGGCGGCAGAGGGTGGCCTGGCGCAGGAATTCGGCTTCGCCTTCCTTCATCGAGATCGAGTTGACGATGGCCTTGCCTTGCACGCATTTGAGGCCGGCTTCGATGACGCTCCATTTGGACGAGTCGATCATCAGCGGCACGCGCGCAATATCCGGTTCGGAGGCGATCAGGTTCAGGAAGCGCGTCATGGCGGCGAGCGAATCGAGCATCGCTTCGTCCATGTTGATGTCGATCACCTGGGCGCCGTTTTCGACCTGCTGGCGCGCCACGGAGAGCGCTTCGTCGTATTGCTCGTTCAGGATCAGCCGCGCGAAGGCTTTGGAGCCGGTGACGTTGGTGCGTTCGCCGACGTTCACGAAGAGCGAACTCTCGTCGATGGTGAACGGCTCCAGGCCCGACAGGCGCATGGCGTTCGGTATGTCCGGAATCTTGCGCGGTGCTATCGTCCTGACGGTGTCGGCAATCGCACGAATGTGGTCGGGCGTGGTGCCGCAGCAGCCGCCGGCGATGTTGACGAAGCCGCTCTCGGCGAATTCCTTCAACAGCGACGAGGTCACGTCGGGCGTTTCGTCGAAGCCGGTGTCGGACATCGGGTTGGGCAGGCCGGCGTTGGGGTAGATGCAGACGAAGGTGTCGGCGATCGACGACAGCTCTTCGGCATAGGGGCGCATCAGGGCGGCGCCCAAGGCGCAGTTCAGGCCGACGGTGAGCGGCCTGGCGTGGCGCACCGAGTTCCAGAACGCCGGCACGGTCTGGCCCGAGAGGATGCGGCCCGAGGCATCGGTCACGGTGCCCGAGATCATGATGGGCAAACGCTTGCCGGTTTCCTCGAAATAGGTGTCGATGGCGAACAGCGCGGCCTTGCAGTTCAGGGTATCGAAGATGGTTTCGACCAGGAGCACGTCGGCGCCGCCTTCGACCAGGCCGCGCGTCTGCTCAAGATAGGCGGCAACCAACTGGTCGAACGTGACGTTGCGCGCGGCGGGGTCGTTGACGTCGGGCGAAATGGAGGCGGTCTTGGGCGTGGGGCCAAGGGCGCCGGCGACGAAGCGTGGTTTATCGGGCGTGCTGTATTTGTCGCAGGCCTTCTTCGCCAGGCGCGCGGCGGCCACGTTCATTTCATAGGCCAGGTGGCCCATTTGGTAATCGTCCTGCGCGATCGTGGTGGCGCCGAAGGTATTGGTTTCGATCAGGTCGGCGCCGGCGGCCAGGTATTGCTCGTGGATTTCGGCAATCACGTGCGGCTGGGTCAGCGTCAGCAATTCGTTGTTGCCCTTGACGAACAGTTCCTTGCCCGGCACGGTGAAGTCCGCAAAGAGCGCGCCGCGGTAATCGGCCTCGGTCAATTTATAGCGCTGGATCATGGTGCCCATGGCGCCGTCCAGCACCAGGATGCGGCGGGACAATATCTCGCGCAGGATGGCTTCGGTCGGGGATGGCGGCAAGGCGGTCATGACGTTCTTTCGCTGTAATAAAAAACCCGGCAACGCACTAAAGACGGGGCCGGGTTCCTTGGTCCGCTTTAGCTGAATTTATCAGGGTACACCCGGGTTGGGTCCCATCGCGCCCGCAAGCTGGGGTTTGACTTGTTCAAAATCAAATCGGCGCGACAAAATTATAAGGCAGATCAAGGCTTTACGTAAAGCAAGGGGAGATTTGGAAGGACCCTGGCCCCTGAAAATCGTAGCGAGCGCCGATCGCGGCCCGGGTCAAGCTCGAGTCGAGAAGTACTGCCGTGCTGGAGCAAGGGGAGCACGTAGACTCGAGATTGAGTCGGGCCGCGCAGTAGCTTTGCAGGGGAGCCAAAAGAAAAAGGGCCCACTCAGAGAGTGAGCCCGAAGTCCATATCTCTTTGAAGACATGGAGGAGACAGCTGAACTATATGTTTCCAGCGATCATCTGACCACTTTCTTTTGGTCATACCCCATATTCACACGGTGAATATCACGAAACGAGATATAAGGAAAACGAGGCGCCAGCAGGGATTGCGGGAATTTGCGAGAATCCAGGCTTAACTTCTTGCAAAGGTAGAGCCATGCCTCTAATCACTGTCACGCTGCGCCCGGGCAAAGCCAAGGAATACAAGCACGCCATTCTCGGCGCCGTCCATCAAGCGCTGGTCAATGCGGGTGTGCCGCAGACCGACCGCTTCCAGCGCATCCTGGAACTCGATGCCGATCATTTTCGCTTTGACCCAGCCTACCCGGACCTGAGCAGTCCGCGTAACGAAGACTTTGTCTTGATCGAGATTCTGTTTTCGGTGGGCCGCAGCGTCAAGGTCAAGAAAAAGATCCTGAGCGACCTGATGGAAGGCTTGCAAAAGGACCCGGGCTTGCATCCGGAAAACGTGATGGTCTGCTTCAAGGAGACGGCCTGGGAAAACTGGTCGTTTGGCGGCGGGCGCCTGTTGCATACCTGAATCGCCGCTGAATCACAGCTGAACTTCAGTCGAAGCACTGTCCCGCGAGCGGGAATCCCTTGAGAAACTCGCCGGCGGGCAGACGTTTGCCGCCCGGTTTTTGCAGCTCCTCCACGCGCAGCACGCCGCTGCCGCAGGCAATCAGGACGCCTTCGCGCTCGTCGGCGGCCAGCACTGTGCCGGGCGCGGCGCTGGTCTCGCCGGGCGCGACGCGCGCACGCCAGAGCTTGATGACGACATTCCCAATATTGCCGTGCGCGCCCGGGAAGGGATTGAAGGCGCAAATCTTGCACGCCAATTCGGCTGCCGGCAGGGAAAAATCCAGCGCCGCTTCTTCCTTGAGGATTTTGGCGGCATAGGTGACGCCGGCGTCCGGCTGCGGCGTGGCGGACAAGCCGCCCTGCTCCAACTTCCTCAGGGCTTGTACGATCAGCCGACCGCCCATGACGGCCAATTTGTCGTGCAGGCTGGCCGTGGTGTCGTCGTCTTCGATGGGCAGGCGTTCGATCAGGAGCATGGGGCCGGTATCGAGCCCCTCTTCCATTTGCATGATGGTGACGCCGGTCTCGACGTCGCCCGCCTCGATGGCGCGATGGATCGGCGCGGCGCCGCGCCAGCGCGGCAATAACGAAGCGTGGATGTTGATGCAGCCACGGGGCGCGATGTCGAGCACCGAACGCGGCAAAATCAGGCCGTAGGCGGCCACGACCATGACGTCGTGCGGTGTTGCGCGCAGTAAATTATGTACTTCGCGTGCTATGTCCGGGTATTTGCCGTCCTGCCGCAGCGATTGCGGCTGGGCCACCGCCATGCCGTGCTTTTGCGCGTATTGCTTGACGGCGGAGGCCTGCAATTGCATGCCGCGCCCGGCCGGGCGGTCGGGCTGGGTCAGGACCAGAGGGATTTCGAAGCCGGCTTCATGGAGCGCTTGCAAGGCCGTAGCAGCGAATTCGGGCGTGCCGGCAAAGATGACTTTCACGAACCGCGCCTCAACGTGCCGCCGCAGATTTGTCGCGCTTGGACTTTTCCTTGATCAGCTCGCGCTCTTCCTTGACCAGCTTGGCCTTGATGCGGTTGCGCTTCAGGGGCGAGAGGTATTCGACGAAGACCTTGCCCTTGAGGTGATCCATTTCGTGCTGTATACAGACGGCGAGCAGGCCGTCGGCTTCGAGCTCAAACGGCTTGCCTTCGACGTCTTGCGCCTTGACCTTGACCTGGGACGGGCGTTCGACGCCGTCATAGATGCCGGGCACCGAGAGGCAGCCTTCTTCGTAGACTTGCCTGTCGTCGCTGGCCCAGACGATTTCGGGATTGATGAAGACGCGCAGGTCGGTGCGTGTGTCGGAGGTGTCGATCACGACGATTTGCTCGTGCACGTCGACCTGGGACGCGGCCAAACCGATGCCGGGGGCTTCGTACATGGTTTCGGCCATATCGTCGGTCAAGCGCTTCAATCGGGCGTCGAAAACCGTGACGGGCTTGGCAACCTTATGCAGGCGCGGGTCGGGGTAGCGCAGAATTGTTAGTAGTGACATACGGCTTTTGCGCAACAATACTTCCGGGAAAGAGCTTGGTTTTTCTTGCTAATTCAAGGATTTATGTGCAGAATTTGATTCAAATTGACAAGAGTTGTCACGCACGCCATTATGCAAGGACAACATTTTGTGGCGGAAATGCGTCAAAAGGGCTGGCGCGCTTGAATTCATCTCAAGCCACCCAAGCCACACTCATCGGACATAACATGAAAAAGTTTAGCACAGCTATCATCGTACTCGCTCTTGCCGCCGCTTTTTTGCCGCTGTCTGCGCAAGCTGCGACGCCTGCCGAGGAGGCGCGCGTCGATCCGAATTCGGTGCAATGCACGTTCCGCCAGGATGCTCCCGACCAACACGTGGTCGTGCGGGGCGATACGCTGTGGGGCATTTCGGGGCAATTCCTCGAGCATCCCTGGTGCTGGCCGCAAGTGTGGGGTTTGAACCAGGATCAGATCAAGAATCCGCACTGGATCTATCCCGGCCAGATTGTCTACTTTGACCGCGCTGCGGGCCGCTTGCGCCTGGGTACGCCGATTGGCGACAGCGGCGGCGGCTCGGCATCGGACCAGTCGGTGCAGCGCCACGTCCGCACCCAGGGGCTTGATGTACAGGCGATCCCGAGCATTCCGGCCAATGTGATCGAACCCTATCTGTCCAAACCGCTGATCGTCACCGAAACCGAACTGGACACGGCACCGCACTTGATCGCCACGGAAGAAGGGCACGTCAACGCCGGCAAGGGCGAAAAGGCCTATGTGCGCGGCGACCTGAAGGGCGAGACGCTGTTCCAGGTGTTCCGTCCCAGCCATCCCTTGAAGGACCCTGCCACCCAGAAGGTCATCGCTTACGAGGCCGTCTATCTCGGCACGTTGCGCATCACCCGTCCGTCGAAGAACGACGACACGGCCAGCGTGGCGGAAATCACCGAGGCGAAGGAAGAAATGGGCGCGGGCGACCGCCTGTTGCCGGTGCCGATCACGCCGTTCATCAACTACGTGCCGCATTCGCCGTCGAGCCCGCTGACGTCGCGCGTCGTCTCGATCTATGAAGGCGTCAGCAACGCCGGCCAGAACCAGATCGTCTCGGTCAACGTGGGCAAAAAGAATGGCGTGGACATCGGCACGGTGCTGCAACTGTACCGTTTCGGCCCGACCATTGTCGATCCCAGCGACAAGAAGAAATCGATCAAGCTGCCCGACGAAGAGTATGGCACCTTGTTCGTGTTCCGCGTGTTCGACAATATTTCCTATGCCTTGATCATGGAAGTGCGCAATTCGGTCGAGGTCGGCGACGTCGCCAAGACACCGGAGTAAGCTTGGCAGCATATGACGGGCCGGCCGCCTGGGTCCGGCTCGCCGGGACGCCCGGCGTTGGACGGGAGACGGCGCGCAAGCTGCTTGCCGCATTCGGTCTCCCTGAAAACATCTTTTCCGCTTCGCGCCGATCTTTGTGCGAAGTGGTTTCCGAACGCATTGCGGCCAGCCTTGCGGCAGAACCCTCCACTGAGCTGCACGGCCTGATCGAGCGCACGCTCGAGTGGATGGCACAGCCGGGCAATAGCATGGTCACGCTGGCCGATGCCGACTATCCGTCGCTGCTGCTCAACATTCCCGATCCACCCCTGCTGTTCTATGCCAAGGGCAATTGCGCGCTCTTGCATGCGCTGTCGGTAGCGATTGTCGGCAGCCGCAATGCGACTGCACAAGGTGTGCAAAATGCGGAGAAATTCGCCGCATCGCTTTCCACGGCGGGGCTGCATACGGTTTCGGGCATGGCCTTGGGCATCGATGGCGCGGCGCACCGCGGCAGCCTGCAAATGTTCACCGGCGGACATGGCGGCGGCTCGACCGTCGCCGTGATCGGCACCGGCATCGATATCGTTTATCCGGCACGCCACCGCGAACTGGCACATGCCATTGCCGAACACGGCTGCATCGTCAGCGAATATGCGCTCGGCACACCGGCGCTGGCGGCCAATTTCCCACGCCGCAACCGCATCATCAGCGGACTCGCGCGCGGCACGCTGGTGGTGGAGGCGGCGGTCCATTCGGGTTCGCTCATCACGGCGAGGACCGCCATCGAGCAGGGGCGCGAAGTGTTCGCCATCCCCGGCTCGATCCATTCGCCGCTGGCCAAGGGCTGCCACCAGTTGATACGGCAAGGCGCGAAGCTGGTGGAATCGGCACAGGATATTCTTGAAGAGCTGACGCCCTTTCTCGCGCATGCGCCTGCACCTGCAGCAGCCGCTGCGGACGCGCCGGCGGCAGACGAACATCCGCTTTTGGCCGCCATGGGCTACGATCCGGTGGATGCCGATACGCTTGCCGCGCGCAGCGGGTTTGACCTCGCCGCGCTTGGTGCCCACATGCTTGACCTGGAATTGGAAGGCTTGGTCGAAGTCTTACCGGGAAACACCTACCGCCGTCTGCATTGAGGCGTTGCGGCCGGTTCGATTGCCAACTATTACCGCACCACGCGACTTTTGCCGAAATCTGCGTCTATAATGGGGCGCAGGGGGGCATTGGGCGGTTTGCCTGTGCTCACTTAACAACCCGAACCTGTTTCAAAATGTGCAAGGCGCCAAGTGCGGCAAAGGTGGTGCGGCCACATGGCGGATGGCCGGCCCCGGCAACCAGGCCATGCGCATTTTGAAGCAGGTTCACAGGCGTAAAGAGAGAGCCATGTTCGATGTTCTAGTCTATCTCTACGAGACGTATTATCGACCCGACGCCTGCCCCGAACCCGAAGCCCTGGTCAAGAAGCTGGCGGCGGTCGGATTCGAAGACGAGGAGATCTCCAAGGCCCTGGGCTGGCTGACCGACCTCGCCGAAACCACCAACGAGTTCTCCGACCGCTATCCGCAGCAGGCGTCGTTCTCGTTCGGCACGCGCATCTACGTCGAGCGCGAGATGTCGCAGCTCGGCACCGAGGCGGTGGGCTTCGTCCAGTTCCTGGAATCGGCCCAGGTCATCAATGCGATACAGCGCGAGATCGTGATCGAGCGCGCGCTGGCGGTGGCCGAATCGCCGATGCCGCTCGACACGCTCAAAGTGATCGTGCTGATCGTGCTGTGGAGCCAGGGCAAGGAGCCCGATGGCCTGATGTTCGACGAATTGTTCATCGACGAAGACGACGACGCGGAACCACGGCTGTTGCATTAACGTCACAGGTGGGTGGCCAGCCACGTCTCGATCGAGTTGTGGCCTCGTCTTATTGTGCATCTTTGTCAATATTTTGACATCGCCGCAACAGCCCCTATATATAGGCAGAGGCCTTCCCCTTGCGAATTCTGGCGCAACGCGCTTATCATTGGCCCCTAAATTGCCAAGCAAATTGCCTGTTTGACAGGATGGTTGGCGGCGACACTGCTGTTTTATTTACCGGTTTGTACTATTTTGCCTGCGCCCGACGCGGGTCTATGCATTTTTCAGGATCACCGTTATGACCAAAACCCTCATCATCGCCGAGAAGCCATCGGTCGCGAATGACATCGCGAAGACGCTCGGCGGCTTTACCAAGCACGATGAGTATTTCGAATCGGAAGAATACGTCTTGTCTTCGGCGGTCGGCCATCTGCTCGAGATCGCCGTGCCCGAGGAATACGACGTCAAGCGCGGCAAATGGTCGTTCACCCACCTGCCGATGATTCCGCCGCACTTTGCGCTGAACCCGATCGCCAAGACCGAGTCGCGCCTGAAGGTGCTCAACAAGCTGATCAAGCGCAAGGACGTCACCGGCCTGATCAATGCCTGCGACGCGGGGCGCGAAGGCGAGCTGATTTTCCGTTTGATTGCGCAATACGCCAAGGCCAAGCAGCCGGTGCAGCGCCTGTGGCTGCAATCGATGACGCCCGGCGCGATCCGCGACGCCTTCGGCCATCTGCGCGAGGACAAGGAAATGCTGCCGCTGGCCGACGCGGCGCGCTGCCGCAGCGAAGCCGACTGGCTGATCGGCATCAACGGCACGCGCGCCATGACGGCCTTCAATTCCAAGGAAGGCGGCTTTTACCTGACCACGGTGGGACGGGTGCAGACGCCGACGTTGTCGATCGTGGTCGAGCGCGAAGAGAAGATCAAGAAGTTCGTGCCGCGCGACTATTGGGAAGTGCGTGCCGAATTCGTCTGCGCCGCCGGCATCTATGAAGGGCGCTGGCTCGACACCAAGTTCAAGAAGGACGAGACCGATCCGGAAAGACGTGCCGAACGGCTGTGGAGCAAGGCCGCGGCCGAATCGATCGTCGCGGCCTGCCGCAACAAGATGGGCGCGGTCACGGAAGAATCGAAGCCGACCACCTCGATGTCGCCCGGCCTGTTCGATTTGACCAGCCTGCAGCGCGAAGCCAATGCGCGCTTCGGCTTTTCGGCCAAGAACACGCTCGGCCTGGCCCAGGCGCTGTATGAAAAGCACAAGGTGCTGACCTATCCGCGTACCGATTCGCGCCACCTGCCCGAAGACTATCTGAACACGGTCAAGCAGACGCTGGAGACGATTTCGGAGAACCACAATTACCAGCCGTTCTCGTCGCAGATTCTGAACAAGAACTGGGTCAAGCCGAACAAGCGCATCTTCGACAACACCAAGATCAGCGATCACTTTGCGATCATCCCGACCACGCTGGCGCCGAAGAATTTGTCGGAGCCGGAACAGAAGTTGTACGACCTCGTGACGCGCCGTTTCCTGGCGATCTTCTTCCCGGCCGCCGAATTCCAGGTCACCACGCGTTACACGGAAGTCTCGGGCCACCAGTTCAAGACCGAGGGCAAGGTCATGACCAACCCCGGCTGGCTGGCGGTCTACGGCAAGGAAGTGGTCGACGAAAAGGATTCCGAAGACAAGGGCATGCTGGTGCCGGTGGCCAAGGACGAGAAGGTCAAGACCGATAAGGTGACAGCCAATGGCCTCGTCACCAAGCCGCCGGCGCGCTATACCGAAGCGACGCTGCTCTCGGCCATGGAAGGCGCGGGCAAGCTGGTCGACGACGAGGAATTGCGCGAGGCTATGGCCGGCAAGGGACTCGGCACGCCGGCCACGCGCGCGGCCATCATCGAAGGCTTGCTGAACGAAAAATACCTGCTGCGCGAAGGCCGTGAAATGATTCCGACGGCCAAGGCGTTCCAGTTGATGACGCTGCTGCGCGGCCTGGGCGTGTCCGAACTGACGGCGCCCGAATTGACCGGCGAATGGGAATACAAGCTGTCGCAGATGGAGCGCGGCAAGATCAGCCGTGAAGAGTTCATGCGCGAGATCGCGCAGATGACGCAGATCATCGTCAAGCGCGCCAAGGAATACAACAACGACACGATTCCCGGCGATTACGCGACCCTGAAGACGCCGTGCCCGAATTGCGGCAGCGTGGTCAAGGAAAACTATCGCCGCTTCGCCTGCACCAAGTGCGAATTCTCGATGACCAAGACGCCGGCCGGACGCCAGTTCGAGATTGCCGAGGTCGAGGAATTGCTGACCAACCGCACCATCGGTCCGCTGCAGGGCTTCCGTTCCAAGATGGGCCGGCCGTTCGCCGCGATCCTGAAAATCTCGCGCGACGAAGAGATCAAGAACTTCAAGCTGGAATTCGACTTCGGCCAGAACGACGGCGAGGGCGAAGATGGCGAAGGCGTCGACTTCACCGGCCAGACCTCGCTCGGCGCCTGCCCGAAATGCGGCGGCGGGGTCTATGAAATGGGCCTGGCCTATGTGTGCGAACACACGGTCGCCAAGCCCAAGACCTGCGACTTCCGTAGCGGCCGCATCATCCTGCAACAGGAGATTTTGCCGGAGCAGATGACCAAGCTGTTGAACGATGGCAGAACCGATCTGCTGCCCGGTTTCGTTTCGCAGCGCACACGCCGCCCGTTCAAGGCTTTCCTGGTCAAGGGCAAGGACGGCAAGGTGAGCTTCGAGTTCGAGGAACGCAAGGCCAAGGCGCCAGCCAAGGGCAAGGCGGCGAAGGACGAAGCGGAAGACGAGGCGCCCAAGGGCAAGAAGACGGCCAAGACGGCTGAGGCCGAAGAGGCGCCGGTGAAGAAGGCGGCGGCGAAGAAGCCGGCCACCAAGGCCGCGGCCAAAGCACCGGCCAAGAAAGCTCCGGCGAAAAAAGCTGCCTGATTCCAGCGGCTACTTCACGACCTTGATCCGTCATCCCCGTGAAGCGGATGGCCGCCCCATGGGACCCACTTTACAACCTGTAGCCTTGGCACTGTGGGTCCCCGCTTTCGCGGGGACGACGGGTAAAAATAGGGCTGGGCCTGCTTTACCGGCATCGCATTAAACAAATACCATCGGCATCTATTCAACCGGCTCGTAGCGCCGTTCGCCGGTCGATGCCTGGTAGTACACCTGCACCAGCTTGCCGCTTTCGGGGTCGATGAAACGCTCCTCGGTCGCTACCCAGCCTTCACCGGTGTGCTGTGCATTGGCGCGATAGCGCCAACGTTCGAAAATCGTCGCCAGGAACAGCACCACCCCCCAGATCAGGGCCGGCCAGATGACGTGCGCGCCATTGACGCAAGGCCAGACGCCGATCAGCATCAACCCGACCGATAACGCCAGTACGAAGGCGCGCAGCATTTATTCCACCTTGTCGATCACGACCGCCGTGCCATAGGCGACGATTTCGCTCATGGTCTGGCCGATTTCGGACGAATCGAAGCGCATCATGACCACGGCATTGGCGCCCATGCGCTGCGCATTCCTGACCATGCGATCGACCGCGTGACGGCGCGCTTCTTCGAGCAATTGCGTGTATTCGGTGATTTCACCGCCGAAGATCGAGCGCAAACCTGCCATGACGTTGCCGGCCAGCCCGCGGCTGCGCACGACGACGCCGAATACCTGTCCCTTGACTTCGCTGACCTTGTGGCCGGTCAGGTTTTCCGTTGTGACGACAATCATGATTTCATCCTGTTTTTTCAGCTTGTTTTTAAGTTTGTTGCTATCGCACTTGGCGGGCACCTTGCCCGCCCCCTCAATCTAGTCGCTGCACTGCAATAACGGTACGGTAATCCCCGGTAATTTTCACCAATGACAAGCCCGGGCGTTGGTGGGATGATGACCGTGCGAAATGATTAAGCAAAATATGCCCAATATGTGAAATATTGGTCTATGATTAATTTGCAAAAGTAGCAAACAACCGATCGACAACTATTCGACTTCAATTCAGGGGAACCCCATGAACGACATCGTTGGAACCGCTCCCAGCAAAGACGATTGCACCATGGCCATGTTGGCCCATCTGCTCGGCATCTTCTTCGGCTTTATCCCTTCGCTGGTCATCTGGCTGATCAAGAAGGACGATTCGGCCTACGTGGCGCAGGAAGCACGGGAAGCGCTCAATTTCCAGATCACCTTGATCATCGCCTATGCCATCGCCGGGGTACTGATCTTCATCCTCATCGGTGCCTTCCTGTTCCCCCTGATTTACATCCTGAACATCGTGTTTTGCATCATTGCGGCCGTGGCCACTTCCAAGGGCCAGGCTTATCGCTATCCGTTTGCGCTTCGCCTGATCAACTAAGCCGTCACGCGTAAGGTTTTACCCGCCAGCCTGGTTGATGCCAGGCTGGCGCGGCAGTTCGTGTTCAGCGTTTTTTGGCGCTCGCTTGACTGATCGCAGGCAGGCTACTTGGCCCTGGCGCGCAGCGCTTCCAGTGTCTTGGGCAGACTATCCTTGCCTAGCGAATCGACGATCCAGCCTAACCCCATGGGCACCGGGCCGGGATCGGAATAGACGTAATACTTGACCACACTCTTGTTTTTATCCGCCGCCAACGGCTGCAAATCCCAGTAGCCGCTGGTGTCGGCGATGGTGTCTTCCTGTTTCAGCTCGGGCTGGGGCACGAGTTTCCAGGCCAGGCGGCACAGGGCCGGCGTGTTCTTCGGTTCCATGCGCAGACGGTATTTCTTGATCTTGCCCATGGGGAGCTTCAGGGTCATGTCGACCAGCGCAAATCCTTCACCCGCCTGTACTACCCTGGCCTGTTCGGTGTTGGGCATGAAGCCGGGGTAGGCCGCATAGTCCTCAATAATGCCGCACAGCCTGGGCACGGGCGCGGCGATGATGGTTTGGGCGAGATAGGCCTTGCCTGGGACGCCGGGCTTGCTGACGTCGGCGACGCTGACCTGGGTTTCGGAAACCGGGTCGGCAAGGGCGGAAACGGCGACCAACAAAGAGGCGGCAAGCGCTGGCAGTCGGTTCATGGCTGGCGGGACGGACGGTTCGATAGTGTGAACATGACAAGCAGCCCGGCGATGCCGAACCAGTAGTCGGTCGGAAAGATGCCCAGCCAATGCTTGTGCCAGGCGATGCCGGCGGCGTTGAATTTTTCCAGCCCATAGGCCGGGTTGCAGACGAACCAGAGGAAGTCTTCGGTGGTCCAGAACAGCATGAAGCAGCCGAGCAGGCGGCATTCGGCGCGCCAGGACCAGGTGCCGCTGAAGACGAAGGGGAAATGGAACAGCAGGGCGATGAAGGGGAAGACCCAGGCGTGATAGCCGGTCATGGCGCGCCCGCCCCAGAAGATGTCGAGCAGCCAGTGATGTTCGATGCGCCAGGTGGGCAGGTTGGCGGCCCAGCCGCCGGCGCCTTCGATCTGGATTTCGACTTCGGCGAACAAGAAGCCCAAGAGCATGGTGAAGGCGATCAGGCCCAGCAGGTGTTTCCAGCGCAGCGGTGTATTCATATCAACTCCCGAGCATGGCATTGAGTACGGCATGGGCGGCGTGCGGCCGGCCCAGCGCCCTGGCTTTTGCGCCCATTTGCGCCAGACGCTCGGGCTCATTCAACAATAGGCGCACGCGATATTCGAGCGTGACGGCGTCGTTGGCGCGCAGCGCCACCCCCTGCTCGAGCAGAAAGTCGGCGTTGCGTTCTTCCTGGCCCGGTATCGGCGAGTTGACGATCATGGGCAAGCCCATGGCCAGGCATTCGGATACGGTCAGGCCGCCGGGCTTGGTGACGACCAGGTCGGCGCAGGCCATCAGGCGTTCGACCTTGTCGGTGTAACCCTGCGCCAGCATGCGGCCGGGATAGCGCAGGGCGATGTTCTGCAGGGCGGCCAGCAGCTCGAGATTCTTGCCGGCCAGGACCACCAGCTGGAAGTCGGGAGAGACGTCGAGCAGGCACGCCGCCACCGCATCGAGGCTGCCCAGGCCGGCGCCGCCGCCCATCAACAGCAGCGTGGTGCGCGCCGGGTCGAGGCCGAATTCGCGGGCGCAGCCGGCCCGGTCGTGCTCTTGCGCGAACACCGGCATGATGGGGATGCCGGTGACGTGCACGGTGTTCGCCGGCAGGCCGAAGGCGCGCATGCGGTAGGCGATTTCCTCGTTGGCCGCGAAGTAGCCTGCCATGTGCTTGTGCACCCACATGCGGTGCAGATCGAAATCGGTCACCTGGACCCATACCGGGCAATCAAGATTGCCCTTGCGCTTTTCGCGCGACAGCAACTCGGCCGGCAGGAAGTGGGTGCAGACGATGACGTCGGGCGCGAAATCGCGGATCTGCTTGAGCAGTGCGCGCGTGGAGAGATGCTCCACGCCGCGGCGGAATTTCTGCATCTTGCTGCCGGGTTCGGCATCGTTGGTCAGTTGATAGAGATAGCCCCATAGCGCGGGGTGGTGGTGGATCAGGCCGAGATAGAAATCGGTATAGAGCTTGCGAAAGCCGCCGGAGACGTAATTCATTACGTCGAGGTGCAGCGCCGTGTGGCCGACGGCGCAGGCGCCGATCGCTTCGGCGGCGCGCATGTGGCCGGCGCCGACGGAGACGCTCAGGAGCAGGATTTTCTTTGGCGGCATGTGTTGGGAAAATTCGGAGCAGACTTCGGGGAAGATCCCGGGCGAAGCGCTGAGTGTAGCGGAATTCGATGGCAGTTTAATGAATTGCAAAGCTGGTTTGACACATCGCAGCACGGCATGACGGTGCTGAAAATGGCGCATCGATCGTATATAAACCGCGCATGAATGACGCATTAACCGCACATAAGTGGTACGTCGGCGCATAAGACCACATCGGCCCTTGCTCCGAGTGGCTTGCTGGCGTCGGCCACATCTTCGTAGTGTCATTTCCGCATTGGCTTTTTGTCTGTCTGCGGGCGGCAATGTGGTCTGGTTTCTCGATCACAAGGTCTGCAAGTGGTATGGCAACCTAAAGACAAATAAGAAACCAGTTGACCTGTCAATCGGCGAGCGTAGGCTTGCTTCGATTTGTCGATGTGCGGCAAAGGATGGACGAGGACGAGGGATTTGAATAAGCAGAGCAGGAGGTTTGAACTTCCTGCCACCCATGACGAGGAGAGATGAGATGAGAAACGAGACAATAAGCAAGATCAACAACACGGTGGTGGCCGGCCTGGTCGGCGGCATGTTGGCGGCGTGCGGCGGCGGCTCGCAGGATTCGCTCGATGCGCAACAGAAGGTGATGACGCGTAGCGTCAAGGCCACGCTGCCGGCGTGTAGCGCCGCCTGGGTATCGAGCACTGCCTATAGCGGCGGCGCCAAGGTCAGCTACAACAGCGTGAACTATACGGCCAACTGGTGGACCCAGGGTAACAACCCGTCGACCAACAATGGCGGCTCGGGCACTGGTGAGCCGTGGACCTCGAATGGCGCGTGCGGCAGCGGTACGCCGACGCCGACGCCGACGCCGACTCCGACTCCGACTCCGACTCCGACTCCGACTCCGACTCCGACGCCTACGCCCACCCCTACACCGACACCGACGCCTACCCCAACACCCACTCCTACACCGACTCCGACACCAACCCCGACGCCTACCCCAACGCCGACTCCAACACCTACTCCCACGCCCACACCGGCGCCATCGGCATGCACGGCTTCGGCCTGGAGTTCGAGTTCGGTCTATACCGGCGGCCAGCAGGCGATCTATGACAATTACCTGTGGCAGGCTTCCTACTGGACCCAGAACAATACGCCGACAGCCGGCGGTTCGGGCCCGTGGAACCTGGTCGGCTATTGCGGCAGCTTGCCGGGCAAGGCGTCTTCCGCCTTGTTCGCGCCCTATGTCGACGTGACGATGAGCTATCCGCTGGCGACCAATGCGGCGCAGGTCGGGTATCACTACACGCTGGCCTTCATCATCGACAGCGGCGGCTGCACGGCGTCGTGGGCCGGTACGATTCCGCTGTCGTCCAACCTCTATGTGTCCGACATCGCGACAATCCGCGCAGAGGGCGGCGACGTGGTGGCGTCGTTCGGCGGCGCGGCCGGCAACGAGCTGGCGACGACCTGCTCGAGCGCGAGCGCGCTGCAGGCGCAATATCAGGCCGTGATCACGCAATACAACTTGAAGCGCGTCGACTTCGACGTCGAAGGCGGCTCGTTGGGCAACAGCTCGGCGACCTCGCTGCGCGACACCGTGATCGCGGCTCTGCAAAAGGCCAATCCGGGATTGGAAGTGTCGTTCACGCTGCCGGTGCTGCCCAGCGGCTTGACGTCGCAAGGCGTGAGCCTGCTGCAGGATGCGGTTGCCAAGGGCGTGAACATCACCAACGTCAACATCATGGCGATGGACTACGGCACCGCCTACGACAACAGCGGGCAGATGGGCCTCGATGCGATGTACGCGGCCTGGTCGACCATGAATCAGCTCGAGGCGCTCTACCCCGGCCAATCGCATGCCGCGATTGCCGCCAAGGTCGGCGTGACGCCGATGATCGGGCAGAACGACAACCCGGCTGAAGTGTTCACGCTGGCGCACGCGTCCTATCTGGTGTCGACGGCTGCCTCGAACGGTGTCGGCTTCCTCGGCTTCTGGTCCGAGACGCGCGACACGCCTTGCCCCGCAGGCACCCCGGCCACACCGGCTCTGGGCACCTGCAACGGCAATGGGGCGGCGCAGTTCGCTTACGGCAACGCGTTCAAGTCGTTCTAAGCAGTCGCAAGCGGTATTGAAGGGAGGGCGTTCACGCCCTCCTATTTTATTTCAGGCGGCCAGGCGCTCCTGGCGCGATTCCAGCTCGAGCAGCGTGCGTTTGCGTTCCAGCCCGCCGGCATAATCGGTCAGCGAGCCGTTGCTGCCGATCACGCGGTGGCAGGGCACGACGATGGAAACCGGATTGCGCCCGATTGCCGCACCCGCGGCGCGCGCGGCTTTGGGCCGGCCGACTGCGCGTGCGTGTTCGCCATAGCTGACGGTGGCGCCGAAGGGGATGCGCAATAGCTGCTGCCAGACTTCCTGCTGGAACGGCGTGCCATGCAAATCGAGCGGCAGGTCGAAGCCGGTGCGTGTGCCGGCAAAATATTCCTCGAGCTGATGCACGGCGGCGCGCACGATGGGATGGTCGGCGTCGTGGCGCCAGCCTTCCTTGCCCTTGAAGTGGCGGTGTTCTTCAAAGTAGATGCCGCACAGGCCGCGTTCGGTCGCGGCGACGAGCAGCCTGCCTACGGGGCTGGCGATGTCGGCGTAAGAGATCATGGCGTTTCCTTTTCAACGTGGTGGGAGTTCCAGAGCAAGAGCGCGGCATAGCCGCGCCAGGGCGACCAGCCGGCGGCGCGGGCCAGCAATTGTTTTTCGGACAGGCGCGCACTGCTGGCCGGGTCCGCTTGCGCTTCGCTCAAGGCCGCCGCCTTTTGCAAGCCGAGGTCGCCGGCCGGAAAGGCGTCGGGAAAGCGCAATGCCCGCAGTGCGACGTATTGCGCGGTCCATTCGCCGATGCCGGGCACCTGGCGCAATTGCTGCACGGCTTGCTGCAGGCTGGCACCGGGTTTGATGTCGAGGCCGCCTTCGCTGGCAAAGCGGGCCAGGCCGATGATGGTTTGCGCACGTTTGCCCGGCATGCCGAGCGGGGCGATGTCGTCCACCGTGGCGGCGGCGAGCGTTGCGGCACGCGGGAACAGATGCGTCACCTGCTCGAACGGGGTTGCTACCGTTTCGCCGAAGCGCCGTACCAGGCGCCCGGCGACGGTGCTGGCGCCGGCCACGCTGACTTGCTGGCCCAGCACGGCGCGCACGGCCAACTCGAAGGTGTCGAAGCAGCCCGGCACGCGCAGGCCCGGCGCGGCGGCGATATGCTTGGCCAGCATGGGGTCTTGGCAAAGATGCGCTTCGATCACTTCGGGGTTGGCATCGAGATCGAATTGCGTGCGTATGTGCGCCAGCAAGAGCATGAGGTGCGGCGCCAGATGCGGCGCGACTTCGAGTTCGAGTTGCTCGCGCCCGGCGATCTGGCGCACCTGCAGCCAGCCGGCATTGTCATCCGCATTGTTACCAAGGCGCACGCTGCGCCGGTAGGCCCCATCGCGCACCGATTCCACGCCGGGGATGGCGCGCCCGCCCAGGTAGGCCAGCACGCTGTTCCAGTTGTAGGGCGGACGATAGGCCAGGCGCAGCACGAGCGCATCGTCTTCGCCGCCTTCGCCCTTGCCTTCGCGCCGCACGGACGACGGCGCCAGGCCGTAACGTTCGGCAAACAAGGCATTGAAGCGGCGCAGGCTGCCGAAGCCGGCGGCATAGGCGAGTTCTGTCATGGGCAGGCGGGTTTCCTGGAGCAATTTCTTGGCGAACAGCAAGCGCTGGGTCTGCGCCAATTCCACCGGCGATACGCCGAAATGTTCCTGCAATACGCGGCGCAATTGGCGCGACGACAAACCGACTTCGCGCGACAGGCTTTCCAGGTCGCCATGGTTCAAGGCGCCGGCGGCGATGCGTTGCCACACGGCGTAGGCAAGGTTTTGCTGCAGGGCATAGGGCGCGAGCTCAGGCCGGCAGCGCAGGCAGGGGCGAAAACCGGCCGCTTCGGCGGTGGCGGCGTTGGGGAAGAAGGTGCACGAGGATGCGCGCGGCGTCTTGACGCGGCAGACGGGGCGGCAATAGATGCCGGTCGTCTTGACGCCGGTGAAGAACACGCCATCGAAGCGCGTGTCGCGCGCGAGCAGGGCGCGGTAGCAGATTTCGCGATTCGGGAGCGCTTCTTCGGGGTTGGGGTAGGCGATGTCCATGGAGACGTTATACGCCCCGGTCCGGAACGCGTCTAGCCGTTTTCGGACATGAAAGCGGACACGACCTGCGGTGTGAAATAGTTGGGAAAATAGTTGAGGAATTGCGATGCAAACGGGAAAAGCTTCACACTTTGTCAGGTGACGATACAATCTTGACCTTCGGCCAACCTACAAACGGAATCGCGCATGTCCTACTTCGACCATGCTGAACTCGCCAGGCTCGACACTGTCATCAAGGATATTGAGCAGGGTTCGTCGCATGACAATGACGAATTGGTGAAGCGCCTGGCGGAATTTTCGATCAAGATCCAGGGCGATGTTTCCGACATCCTCGCCACCGATCCGCAATCGCCCGCCTATATCGAGAAGATCAAGCGTGTGCATGAAGAGATCATCGGCAAGCGGCATTCGCGCGACCTCGAAGGCTTGCCCGGCTTGAATCTCGAGTACGAATCGAATTGGCCCTATCCCTGGGGTACGCAGTCTCCCGAGACGGTCGGGCGATTCCTGATCGCCTATGGTTTCCTGATCCGTTCGGCCAGGCTGCCGCGCGGCGCGCGGGTGCTCGAAGTCGGGTGCGGCATGGGCTCGCTGACCTGGAATCTGGCGCGCATGGGTTATCGGGTCGACGCAATCGATCCGAACCCGGTGCAATGCGAAGGCGTTCGGGCGTTCACGCGCGGCTTTCCCGTGCCGCCCACGGTGATTGCCTCGACACTCGATGAATGGCTGGCGCAGCGCGACGCGAACGACAAGTATGACGCGGTTATTTTCTTCGAATCCTTCCACCATCTGATGGACCACCAGGCCTGCCTGCGTGCGCTGCTCGATCAGCATATGCAGCCCGACGGCAAGGTCGTCCTCGCGGCCGAGCCGATCCTGCCCGACACCAGCGACATCCTGCCTTACCCCTGGGGGCCGCGGCTGGACGGGGAATCGTTGCGCGCAATGCGCAACTGGGGCTGGCTGGAGTTGGGCTATACCGAAGGCTACCTGCGCGCGTTGTTCCGCGAATTGCGCATGGGCTTCCAATGGTTCAAAAGCGCAGCGGCGGCGCCGCATTCGGAATTGGTGATCGGCTCGCGCGCGAGTTTCGACGACGCCAATCTCGACGTCGTGGCCGACCGCTATCCGGCCAAGCAGTCCGACGGCATCGATTTCGCCAGGGACGGTTTGCCGAGCTTTGTCTCGCACGTCTCGGGCCTTTCGCATTGGGAAGATTGGGGCCGCTGGTCCGAGGGCGAAACGATACGGATCGACTTCGCGCAGCCCTTGCCGGCAAACTTCACGCTGAATTTACGGCTGCACGCCGTCTTCGGCGCCAACATGCACAAGACGCTGCGCGTGAAAATCGGTGGGCAGGAACGCGAAAGCCGCTTGAAGGACCCACGCACGACGCCGTTGCATCAGTTCCGCTTCGAGTCGGTCGATTCCCGCGCCATCGATATTGTGATTCCGCGGCCGACGCGCCCGCGCGACCTGCCCGAGCTGAACAATCACGACGCACGTGAAATCGGCATCGGTCTGCGTTCGCTGACGATAGACGAAAACGACGGCGGCAGGGGCGGCTGGTTCGCCCGTTTGATCAGGTAGCGCGCAATATCAGCTTGCCGCAATGGCCAGCAATTCCTGCGCGAGCAGGGCCGGTGCATCGATCATGGGTGCGTGGCAGACCGGCAATTCGCGCCAGCGCCACCCCGGCTGCAGCTTGACCATATCGCGCACCGGCGCCAGCGGCGCATACCAGGGTTGGGTTGCGGCGATATAGGTCACGGGCAAGCCATTGCCCAGCGGATGGCGCAGCACCAAGGGTTCGGTGTAGGCATTGAGCGGATGGGGGCGCATGTGGCGCTTGACCCAGGCGACTTGTGCCGGTTCGACGACGCCGAACTGCGCCGGGTCGGGCACGGGCATGCGCAATTCTTCCGGGTCGTCGGTATGGCCGCGCTGCGCCTGCAAGGGCGGCGGCAGCACGGCAAGCGCCGATTGCCCATGTCGCGCCACGAGGCCATCGACCAGGATCAGGTGCCGCACCACTTGCCCCATCCGGTCTGCCACGGCACAGGCTACCATGGCGCCGAAGCTGTGGCCGACCAGGACGATGTCGTCCAATTCTTCGCATTCGATCAAGCCGGAAACGTCGTCGATGAAGGTCGACAGGCGCACGCCGGCATGCAGCAAATGCGCGCGCTCGCCCAGGCCGGTGAAGGTCGGCGTATGCACGTCGTGCCCAGCCTGGCGCAACAGGCGCGCCACGTCGCGCCAGCACCAGCCGCCCATCCATGCGCCGTGCAATAAGACAAATTTCATGATCGCTCCGGTTACAAGTTCCAGTGTAGCGCTTCGCGTAGAATAGAACCATGGACATCTCGCTGACCGAACTCGAAGAAGCGATCAATTATTGGCGGCAACTGCGGCCTTCGCAAGGCGAGGAACGCGCGTTGTCGCCCGAAGTCAATTCGCTGGCAACGGTTTACGCGATGATGATTTACACCCAACAACGCTCGCTGCCGCTGGACAATATCGGCAATTCCAGCCGGCAATTGATCGAGGGCTGGCGCCAGCAAAAGGCCTGATCAGGCGGCCAGATGGCGGGCCTGGCGTTGCGGCAAGGCAGCCTTTTCCTTTTCCGCCATCAGCGCGGAATTTTTTCCTGCATAGTCGCCGGCAAGCACGCAATCGGCTTGCGGCTTTTCCATGCCTTGCAAGCACAGCCACTGCGCGACCAGACCGGCAAGACGATCGAGCGCGATGCGGTGCGTAGCATCGGTCTTACCGTAGAGCCAGTCGGAAAACGCCAGGAAATTGGCGAACGGCGACTCGCCCAGCAAGTGCGGCAAGGTGTGGGCGAAGCGGCCCGAGTTGGCGACCAGATCCCAGTAACGCGAGAAGCGCACCAGGCGTTGCATGTCGGCAAAGCCGATGCGGTCGGTGGCGAGTATCGCGTAGGGCGGATGCGGATCGAAGGCTAGTTGGAACGCTTCGGTATGGCGGATGATGGGTGTGCCGCGCAGGCGCTTCAGGATGCCGAACTGGATTTCGTGCGGCCCCAGGGCGACGAGCCGGTCGAAGCCGCGCGCGAAACTGTGCATGTCTTCGCCGGGCAGGCCGGCGATCAGGTCGACGTGCAGGTGGGCGCGCGAATGCGTACGCAGCCAGCGGATGTTGTCGGCGGCCTTGTCGTTGTTTTGCTTGCGGCTGACCAGGGCCTGCACGTCGGGGTTGAAGCTCTGGATGCCGATCTCGAACTGTAGCGTGCCGTCGGGGAAGCGTGCGATGGCTTCCTTCAAGGCGTCGGGCAGGTGGTCGGGCACGACTTCGAAGTGGGCAAACACCGGGTCGTGCGGTACAGCTTGCAACTTGTCGAGGAAGAATTGCAGGATGGCGAGGCTGGCCTTGACGTTGAGGTTGAAGGTGCGGTCGACGAATTTGAACAGCCGCGCGCCGCGCGCGTGGAGCGTATCGAGTTCGGCGAGGAAGCGCTCGAGATCGAACGGCCAGGCGGTCTTGTCGAGCGAGGAGAGGCAGAATTCGCACTTGAACGGGCAGCCGCGCGATGCTTCGACGTAGAGCGTGCGGTGCGCGATGTCGGCGCCGCTGTAGAGCGCGTAGGGCAACGCCAATTCATCGACCGGCGGCTGTACGCCGGCGTGGATCTTCATCAGGGGCTTGGGGCTGTGCAATATCTGGCGGCACAGTTCGGCGAACGTGAGATCGCCCCAGCCGGTGACGACGTAGTCGGCCAGGCGCACGATTTCCTGCTGGTTCGATTCGTACGAAACTTCCGGGCCGCCCAGCACGATGACGATTTCCGGCGCGACGCGCTTGAGCAGGGCCACCAGCTTCGCCGTTTCCTCGACATTCCAGATGTAGACGCCGAAGCCGATGATGCGCGGCTTCGAGGCCAGCAGCTTTTCTGCAAGGTCGGCGATGCGTGTGCCGATGACGAATTCCTGCAACTGCGTCTGCTCGCGCAGTTCGCCCATGTTGGCCAGCAGGTAGCGCAAGCCGAGCGAGGCGTGCGCATAGCGCGCGTTCAAGGTGGACAGGACGATGCTCATGTCCGCTATTGTAACGACTCTATCCGGCTGCCCGCTCCTTTTCCTGCAAGGCGCGCCACATGACCTTGCCGGTGGCCGATTTGGGCAGGGTTTCGACGAATTCGACCACGCGCGGGGTCTTGTAGGCCGCCATGTGCTCGTGGGCCCAGTCGATCACGGCTTGCTGGGTCAGCTCGCTGCCGGCCTTTTTGACGATCACGGCCTTGACGGTTTCGCCGCGATACGGGTCTTGCGCGGCGATGATGCAGCATTCCTGGATGTCCTTGTTTTGGTACATCATGGCCTCGACTTCGGCCGGCCAGACCTTGAAGCCGCTGGCGTTGATCATGCGCTTCAGACGGTCGGTGAAGAAGAAGAAGCCTTCGTCGTCGACGTAGCCCAGGTCGCCCGAGCGGAAGAATTTCTTGCCGTCGATTTCGATGAAGGCATCGGCGGTCTTTTGCGGGTCGTTCCAGTAACCCTGGAACACTTGCGGGCCGTGCATGACGATTTCGCCGACTTGGTTGGGCGGCAGCGGCTGCAAGGTGACGGGATCGATCACGCGCGAATCGACGTTGAAGATGGGAATGCCCAGGCATTGCTGCTTGAGCAGTTGCGGCGGATTGGTGTGGGTGGCGGCGATGGTTTCGGACAGGCCGTAGCCTTCCATGTATTGCTGCCCGGTCAGGTCTTTCAGCTTTTGTGCAATCGCCGCCGGCATGGCGGCGCCGCCGCCCGAGACGCGCTGCAGGCTGGTGATGTCGTATTCGGCCAGGCGCGGGTTGGACAGGAAATCGATCATCATGGTCGGGATGCTGGTCCACGTAGAGACCTTGTAGCGCGTGATCAATTGCCCGGCCACGTCGCGGTCCCAGCGCGGCAGGATGACGATGGTGCCGCCGCCGACGATGGGCGCATTCATGCTGACCTGCATGCCTGTTACGTGGAAGAACGGCAGCACGGACAGGCTGACCTGGTCAGGCACGGTCGGCGTCGACCAGGTCGGGCTGGCCACGGCGGTGAACATCAGCGAGCGGTGCGTATGGATGCAGCCCTTGGGCTTGCCGGTGGTGCCCGAGGTGTAGGGCATGCAGGCCAGGTCGTCGGGCGTGGCCAGGTGCGGCAGGGGCTTGTGGCCTTGGGCCAGGGCGTCCTTCCAGGGCGTCACGCCGGGCATGGCCGGTACGTCGCGCGCGGCACGGACGAATTCGGGAACGGTGAGTTCGGTGGCGGCGGTCAGGTAGTCGGAATAGGTGGCGACCACGGCATGCTGCAGCGTGCTTTTGCCGACCAGGGGCGCGAGGCGGGAAAAGATTTCTTGCGAGGCGAGCGCAGTCTGTGCGCCGCTGTCTTCGACGTAATGCGCCAGTTCGTCGGTCAAGAGCATGGGGTTGACCGGCACCACCATCGCATCGGCGCGCAGGATGGCGTAATACGAGATCACGAATTGCGGGCTGTTCTGCATGTCGAGCAGCACGCGGTCGCCGCGCTTGACGCCGCACACCTGTTGCAGATAGCCGGCCAGCGCCTCGACGTCGGCATGGAGCTGGCTATAGCTGATGACCGAGTCATAGAAGATGATGGCGGCCTTGCTCGGATAGCGCCGCGCCGAGATGTCGAGATTGACGTAGACGCTGGTCTCGGGCACGGTAAGCTGGTGCGGCAAATTTGCCGGCCAGTGCCGGTAGTGTAGTGTGTTCAAGTCTCCGCCTCTGGTTTATCGATGTGGGCGAATAAATTATACGGTCGTTCGCAAAATCTGTGTGACTGTTGGAAACACGGCACGTCGGCTGCGCCTGCACAAGGCATGTTGCGGCGCGCCAACAATCGGAATTGCCAATGAAGCTGCGAGGCAAAACCGTTATGATTAGCGTGCATTGGGCCGCGACGAGCACAAGCCGACTAGGAGAAGATCGATGAGACTGTATTTCAGCCCGGGCGCCTGTTCGCTCGCTCCGCACATCATTTTGCGCGAACTCGGCGGCCATTTCGATCTCGACCTGGTCGACCTGAAGGCCAAGAAGACGGCGGAAGACCAGGATTTTTACGCCATCAATCCCAAGGGTTATGTACCGGTGTTGCAGCTTGACGACCACCAGATACTGACCGAAGGCCCGGCCATCATGCAATACCTGGCCGACCGTGCGCCGGAAAAGGGCCTGGTGCCGCCGCCGGGCACCATCGAGCGCTATCGCCTGGTCGAAGCGATGAATTTCATCTCGTCCGAAATCCACAAGACCTTCACGCCGCTGTTCGGCGAGGATACGCCCGAAGAAACGCGCCAGGAATATCGCGCCACGCTGACCAAGCGCGTGGCGATCATCGCGGCGCAACTGGAGAATTCGAGCTATATCCTGGGCGACCATTTCAGCATTGCCGACGCCTATCTGTTCACCACGCTATCGTGGGCGCGCTACGTGGCGTTCGATCTCGAGCCCTGGCCCGCGGTAGTCGCCTATCTGGGCCGCATCGCGCAGCGCCCGAGCGTGCACGAAGCCATGGCTGCGGAAGGCTTGATCAAGCAATAGCGGCACCAACTGGCTCACAATACGCCGCGTGCGCGCCGGTTCGACAGCAGGATATTGTCGCGCGCAATCGGCGCCCCGGCCTGCAGCGCGGCAATCCATTGCGCCGTCGGCACCGCTGCGGCGAAGCTCGAATGGAATACCACGCTAAAAGCGCGATGGATTTCTTCCGCGCTGACACGGCCCGCGTCGTTGGCATAGGGCAGCGAACCGCTGGCGTCGGACAGGAATTCGACCGCGATGCCGGCATGGCGCGCATGGATCACGGTCGATGCGTCGCAGTTGTGCGTCATGTATCCGGCGACGGAGAGCGTATCGATTTCATGCTCGGCCAGCCATGCGGCGAGGTCGGTACCGGCAAATGCGCTGGCCATGCTCTTCTTGATCAGATGCGCGCGGGGCTTCCCGGCCACCGTACTGTGTAGTTCCCAACCATGCGAACCCCTGGCGAACAAGGGCGAATCCTCACTTTCTTCATGTTGAACCACGACCACCGGAACGCCGGCCGCATTGGCCGCGTCGATGGCCTTGGCGATGTTGGGCAGCGATTGCGACAGCGGCGGATATTCGATGGGCAAATTGCCGGTGACGTATTCGTTTTGCACGTCGATGACGAGCAGGGCGCGGCGTGGTGCGGACATGATGTGTTCCTTTTCAAGTGGATGACGTGAAGCCATTGTGCGATTGGCGACGCCGAAGCGACAGTGGCCCGAGTGACAATTTTCGTTATAATTGGGCCAAATACAGGCCAAATACAGACCAAACACGCTTTCCATCCCTGTCATGCCGACGCCAACCTTGCCAACCAAGCCCGCCACGCGTCCCCTGTGCGTTGCCGTGCTGGCGTTCGACGGCATCAGCCCGTTTCATCTCTCGGTTCCCTGCATGGTGTTCGGCGAGGATTGGCGCGAGCTTGGCGCGCCGCGTTTCGATCTCGCGGTCTGTGCCGAGAGGAAGGGCAAGCTGTCCAGCGCCGCCGGCTTCGGCATCGCCGTGCAGCATGGCTTGGAGGCGATGCAGCGCGCCGACATCGTCATCATTCCATCGTGGCACGACGTGACGCAGCAACCCAGTGCCGCGCTGGTCCATACCTTGCTCAAGGCACGGCAACGCGGCGCGAAGCTGGTCGGGCTCTGCCTGGGCGCCTTCGTGCTGGCCCACGCCGGCCTGCTCGACGGCAAACGCGCCAGCACGCATTGGCGCTGCGCCCCGGCATTCGCCGCACTGTTTCCCAAGGTGCGGCTCGACGCCGACGTGCTCTACGTCGACGAGGGGCAGGTGCTGACTTCGGCCGGCACGGCGGCGGGAATCGATTGCTGTCTGCATCTGCTGCGCCGGCTTTGCGGCGCCGAGATCTCGAACCGTGTCGCGCGCCGTCTCGTGGTGGCGCCGCACCGGGATGGCGGCCAGGCGCAATTCATCGAGCAGCCGTTGCCGGAATCGAAGAGCGACGACAGGCTGGCACAAACGCTGGCCTGGGTTGGCGCCAACCTGAGCCAGGTGCACAGTGTCGACGCGCTTGCGGCACGCGCGGCCATGAGCCGGCGCAGCTTCACGCGTCATTTCCGTCAGGCGACCGGCAGCTCGTTCCTGCCCTGGCTGCTGCACCAACGCCTGGCACGCGCGCAGCGTTTGCTCGAGATCGGTACCCAATCGATCGAGGCCGTCGCCGCCGAAGCCGGCTTCGGCAGTGCGCTTTCACTGCGCCTGCACTTCCAGACGGCGTTCGACACGACGCCTTCGAGCTACCGCAAACAGTTTCGCGGGTAGCCTCGCGAATCATCGTATCTTTTGCTTGACCGATTCAATTACGCGTGTAATCATAAGCAATCGATTACACGTGTAAGCGAATATGAAGGCAACCATCTCCATCAGTGAAGCAGAGTCCGTCGTCATGGAACAGTTGTGGCTGCGCCATCCGCAATCGGCCGAGGAAGTGCTTGAAGCACTGGCCGACGCGCAAGACTGGCAGGAGGCGACGGTCAAGACCCTGCTCAACCGCCTGCTGAAAAAAGGCGCCGTGCGTGCCGAAAAAGACGGGCGGCGCTATCTCTATATTCCCGTGCTCAAGCGCGAACAATGGGTGAATGCCGAGAGCAAGAGCTTCGTCGACCGCATGTTCGACGGCCGCATTGCGCCATTGGTCGCACACTTCGGCAAGCACCGCAAACTGTCGAAGAAGGATATCGAAGAATTGAAGCGCTTGATCGAGGAGATGGAAGATGGCCAATGACATCATGGTCAAGCTGTCGCTGCTGACCCTGGTCGGTTCGGCGGCGCCGATCGCCGTGTTGCTCTTGCGTCTGCCGTTGCGCAAGCTGTTCGGCGCCAACGTGGCCTACACCGCATGGGGCCTGGTACCGATTGCGTTGTGCGCGGCGTTGCTGCCGGCGCGGCTTGCCCCTTCGACGGCGTTGCGCATTCCCGCTGCTGCGATGAATCTCCAGGCCGCCTTCCCCCATGCGGCGGCGGCGGGTCCCGACCGGTTCACTATTGCGCTTTGCTTATGGCTGCTGGGCGCGGGAGCGTCGGGACTGTACTTTTTCCACCTGCACCGCGCTTTCATGAAGAAGCTGGGGCGGCTCAGTGAAAGACAGGACATCCACTACGCACAGGCCGAAGAATGCGGCCCGGCATTGATCGGCATATGGCGCCCTCGCATCGTGGTGCCGGCCGATTTCGACACGCGCTACGACGAATCGGAACGGCAATTGATCGTGGCGCACGAGCGCGCGCATCTGCAACGCGCCGACGCCGCGGCCAATCTGTTATGTGCGTTGCTGCAGTGCCTGTTCTGGTTCAATCCCGTGTTGCACTTCGCCAGCCGCGCTTTCCGCTTCGACCAGGAGCTGGCCTGCGACGCCACGGTCATGCTGTACCACCCGCATTCCGGCAAAACCTACGCCGACGCCATGCTGAAAACGCAGTTGGCGGCAAGCGGTTCGCCGGCCGGATGCTATTGGCAACTCAACCATCCTTTAAAGGAGAGAATCATGAATCTGAAGTACGCAACGCCGCCCGTCTTGAACCGCATTGCAGGCGCATTCGTCGTCATTGCATTGACTGTCGGCGGCGCCTTCAGCGCCTGGGCGGCGCAGGCGCCGCAAACCGGCGCAAAGGTCTATCTTCTGACGATGGAATTGAAGGACAAGTTCGGTACGATCACGCCTGCCCTGCAAGCGCGCGAGGGCGAGGAGGCGGCGGTGGTGCATGGCGAGGGCGACAAACGCCTGCGCTATTCCTTCATCGTGCACTCCTTGCCGACGGGCATGGTCAATGTCGAACTGAATACCCGTGTAGGGGAGCAGTTGTACAGCGAACCTCGGCTTATGTTGCCGCTGGGAGGGCAGCCCAGCACGATCGAAACCAGAGTCAATCCGGCGAACGATGGCGACTACAAGATTTCGTTGACGATTACCGACGTCACCCCCTCCCAATCGCCAGCCCAACCCGCCGGCAAGTAAGCCCAGGCCTGCCCGGCCGGAAATCCCGTTTGCTGCGATAATGACGATGCCCGGTACGCCGGGCATCGTCCTTTTCTCTACGCCCAAACTTTCATTCCAACTTTCGTCCCATTATGCAGCTTGGCATGCTTTTCGCCGCTTCGGCCTATGTCCTCTGGGGCCTGTTTCCGCTTTACTTCCGCGCCTTGCAGCAGGTTGCGCCGCTGGAGATCCTGTTTCATCGGATTGCCTGGGCGCTGCTGTTTCTCGTCATCGTATTGACGGTGCGCCGGCAATGGGGCTGGGTGCCGAAGGTTGCGCGCCAGCCCAAGGTGTTGCTGGGTTTTGCTGCGAGTTCGGTGCTGTTGTCGGTCAACTGGTTCATCTATATCTGGTCGGTCAACAACGGCCACGTGATCGATTCCAGCCTCGGCTATTTCATGAATCCGCTGGTGAACGTATTGCTGGGATTTTTGTTCCTGCACGAACGCATGCGGGTGCTGCAATGGGCGGCTATCGCCGTGGCCGCCGCCGGCGTGTTGTGGCTGACCTGGACGGCGGGGCATCCGCCGTGGATCGGGTTGGCGTTGGCGTTTTCCTTCGGCAGCTATGGCTTGCTGCGCAAAACGGCGGCGCTTGGCGCGCTGGAGGGTTTGTCGCTTGAGACGATTTTGCTGTTTCCATTTGCCCTGGCCTATCTGGGCTGGCTGGCGTATCAAGGGCAAAATGCCTTCGTGCAAAGCGCCCTGCCGGCCAAGTGCCTGATCGCGGCGGCCGGGCCGATCACGGCGGTGCCGCTGCTGCTGTTTGCCGCCGGGGCGCGCCGTATCCCGATGTCGACGCTGGGCCTGTTGCAATACATCGCACCCTCGCTGCAATTGATGTTGGGTGTGTGGCTCTATGGCGAGCCGTTCGGCCCGCGCGCGCCGGGTTTCTTTGCCATCTGGGCGGCGCTGGCCCTGTATTCGCTCGAGAGCCTGTGGCAGGCCTGGGCCATGCGCGAGCGAGCCAAAGCGTCAGGTAATGCGACTTTTGCCGACAAATCTGGCGTATCCTAACGTCTCTTCTTTTACCAGCAATCACCGGACCCCCATGGCCAATTACGTCTACACCATGAACCGCGTGGGCAAGATCGTCCCGCCCAAGCGCCAGATCCTCAAGGATATTTCGCTCTCCTTCTTTCCCGGCGCCAAGATCGGCGTGCTCGGCCTGAACGGTTCGGGCAAGTCGACGCTGCTCAAGATCATGGCCGGCATCGATAAGGACATCATCGGCGACGCCGTGCCCATGCCGGGCTTGAATATCGGCTACCTGCCGCAGGAACCGCAGTTGGACCCCGAGCAGACCGTGCGCCAGGCTGTCGAAGGCGGCCTGGGCGAAGTGTTCGAAGCCAAGGGCAAGCTCGATGCCGTGTATGCCGCTTATGCCGAACCCGATGCCGATTTCGATGCGCTGGCGGCTGAGCAGGCGCGCCTGGAAGCGATCATCGCCACTTCGGCCGGCGACAACCTCGACCAGCAACTTGAAATGGCCGCCGATGCGCTGCGCCTGCCGCCGTGGGACGCCAAGATCGGCGTGCTCTCGGGTGGCGAAAAGCGCCGCGTTGCGCTATGCCGCTTGCTGTTGTCCAAGCCTGACATGCTCTTGCTCGATGAGCCGACCAACCACCTGGACGCCGAATCGGTCGACTGGCTGGAGCAATTCCTGCAGCGCTTCCCCGGCACCGTGGTCGGCATCACCCATGATCGCTACTTCCTCGACAATGCCGCCGAATGGATACTCGAACTCGACCGCGGCCACGGTATTCCGTGGAAGGGCAATTACAGTTCCTGGCTTGAGCAAAAGAACAACCGCCTGAAGCAGGAAGAAGCGACCGAATCGTCGCGCCAGAAGACCATTGCCAAGGAACTGGAGTGGGTGCGGCAAAACCCGAAGGGGCGGCAAGCCAAGAGCAAGGCGCGCCTGGCCCGTTTCAATGAATTGTCGGAATACGAATACCAGAAGCGCAACGAGACGCAGGAAATCTTCATTCCCGTGGCCGAACGCCTGGGCAATGAAGTGATCGAGTTCAAGAATGTCTCCAAGGCGTTCGGCGACCGCTTGCTGATCGACGATCTGAGCTTCCGCATTCCGCCGGGCGCCATCGTCGGCATCATCGGCCCGAACGGCGCAGGGAAATCGACGCTGTTCAAGATGATCGCCGGTGTCGAGACGCCCGATTCGGGTGAGGTCGTGGTCGGCACCACGGCGAAAATCTCGCTGGTGGACCAGAGCCGCGACGAGCTGCAGAACACCAAGTCGGTGTTTGAAGACGTCACCGGCGGCGCCGATATCCTTTCGGTCGGCCGTTTCGAAATGCCGTCGCGCGCCTACCTGGGCCGCTTCAACTTCAAGGGCTCGGACCAGCAAAAGATCGTCGGCAATCTGTCCGGCGGCGAGCGCGGCCGGCTGCATCTGGCCAAGACCCTGCTCAAGGGCGGCAACGTGCTGCTCTTGGATGAACCGTCGAACGACCTCGACGTGGAAACGTTGCGCGCGCTGGAAGACGCCTTGCTCGAATTCGCCGGCAGTGTGCTGGTGATCTCGCATGATCGCTGGTTCCTCGACCGTATCGCGACCCACATCCTGGCTTTCGAAGGCAATTCGCAAGTGACGTTCTTCGACGGCAATTATCAGGAATACGAAGCCGAGAAGAAGAAGCGCCTGGGCGAGGAAGGGGCGAAGCCCAAGCGCATTCGCTACAAGCCGCTGTCTCGTTGAGCCGGCGCCGACCATGCTGCGCGCATTGACAGTTGCCGCGCTGGCTTTGCTGCCCGTGTTGACGCGGGCGGCGGAGCCTGTGCTTGACGTCGATCTTGGCGTGGGCGTACAGCATTACGAACGCGCCGCGTTGTTGAAACGTGCCGAGGTGCGCACGGTGAACGTCGCCGACGACGTGGCCTATCATAAGTCGATGCGTTACCGCGCGCTGCCCTTGTCGGCGCTGCTGGGCAAGGGCAAGCTGGGCGGCGAAGTGCAGTTCACCGCCACCGATGGCTTCGTTGCCAATATTCCCTCTGCATTGATTGAAGGCGCAGGCGAGCCTTGGCTGGCGATCGAACCGGGGGATAAGCCCTGGCCCGCCCTGAAGGCCGGCAGCCCGAGCGCGGGGCCGTTTTACCTGGTGTGGCTGGCGCCGCAAAAAGGCGGGGTCTCGCAGGAACAATGGCCTTACCAGATCGCGAAGATCGCATCCTCCCAGCCGCTCGTGACGCGCTATCCGCAGATCGCGCCGAAGAACGTTGCCGCCGGCGGTGCAGAGGAGCGTGGCTTGAAGGTCTATAGCGCCAATTGCGCGAGCTGCCATCCGATCAATGGCGCCGGCGATGCGGCAGTAGGCCCGGACTTGAATCTGCCGGCCAATCCGACCGAGTATTTCCAGGAAGCGTCTCTGCGCAAGCTGATCCGTGATCCGGCTTCGGTGCGCAACTGGAAAGGCCGCATCATGCCGGGCTTTTCCGAAGCGGCATTGGGCAACGCCGATCTCGACGATTTGCTGGCTTACCTGCGGCAAATGGCCAAACAGCGCTAGAGCAATCCACGACGCCATGCCCTTAGCCGCCGCGCCCCTGCCCTGGCAAGTCCGCTCCGACATGTTTGCCCAGTTGGCGGCGATGGAAAAAGCCGGCTTGCCTGCCGCACAGGCGTTCGGCCTGCTGAAAATTCCCCCCAAGTTGCAGCCGCGTGTGAAAGCCGTCAAACGTCTGCTCGGCCGCGGCGTACCTCTTGCGCGGGCGGGGCTGCAAAGCGCCTTGTTTTCCGATCTCGAAGGGAGCCTGGTCGAGGCGGCAACGCAAGCGGGCAGCCCGGCGCCGGTGTATAGGCGCCTGGCCGAATACTATATGCAGCGCGCGGCCCAGGCGCGCGCCATGAAGTCGCGCCTGGCGCTGCCGGCCTTCATGCTGATCGTGGGTTTGCTTACGCAGCAGTTGCCGCAGCTCGTGGCGGGCAACATCTCGCTGGGTTCCTATGCTTGGCATTCGATCCGACCCTTGCTCTTGATCGCCCTGCTGTATTTCGCGCTCACCCGGATCTATCGCGTCATCGAAGGAGAAGAAACGGAGCTGCGCATTGCGTTAGATCGCGTGCTGATGCGCTTACCGGTATTCGGCAAGATGCTGGTGCGGCGCAATCTGCGCGACTTCTTTGAAAGCCTGGCCTTGCTGGTCGAAGCCGGTATGCCGATATTGGACGCGCTGCCGCGCGCGACGGCCACGATCAAGCTGGTGCCGGTGCGCGCGCAGTTTGAAGTCATCGCACCGGGCATCGAAGCCGGCGCAACGCTGGCCACCATGCTGGAACACTTGCCGCTGATGGCCGGCAGCGCGGCGCCGACCCTGATCGGCACGGGGGAAGCCAGCGGCACGCTGCCGGAGATGCTGTTCCGCTTCGCCGACATGGAAACGGCGGCGATAGCGCACTTCAACAAACAGCTTGCCGATTGGCTGCCGCGTATCGTCTATGCCATCGTTGCGGCCTGGGCTGCTTACGGCATTCTGACCAGCGGCGCCTTCATGCCGCACGTGCCCGACGATTTGAAGTGAGGCGATGACGCTCGACGCAATGAATCTCGAATCATCCGCTTCACGCGCGCCTTCGCGTTTGCGACAGGCTGCTGCGCCTTATCTGTTCTTCCTGTTGGGCATTGTGTTTGCCACCTGGGCCGCACGCATTCCGGCGATCCGCGATGCGCTGCAATTGAGCGCCGCCGATCTTGGGCTGGTGCTGCTGTGCGGCGGCATCGGTTCGGTGCTGTCGTTCCCGCTTGCGTCCTTCCTGATCGGGCACTATGGTGCGCGCCGCGCGGCGCTGCAGTCAGGATCAATCCTGCTTGTGATACTGGCGGCCCAGGCCTGGATGCCGAATCGCCTCTGCCTGATGGCCGGCATGACGGCGATGGGCGCGGCGGCATCGTCGTTCGACGTGGCGATCAATGCCATCGGCGCCGAGCTGGAAAAGAGCGGCGGCCGTTCGATCATGTCGCTCCTGCATGCCTGGTTTTGCGTCGGCACGTTCGGCGGCGCCCTGCTGGGCAGCCTGCTCGCCGGCGCGGAACTCGACGTGCACTGGCATTTCGGCCTGATCGCTGCGCTGCAGGCTGTGCCGCTGTGGCTGGCGTTTGAGGCCTTGCCGCGCGATCATCCCGACGCCGCGCTGGGTAAGCGCAGCTTCGCCCTGCCGCATGGACCGCTGGTGATGCTGGGCGTGATCGGCTTTTGCGGCGCGATTGCCGAAGGCTCGATCGGCAGCTGGAGCGGGGTATTCCTCGAAGACCGCCTGCACGTGGGTGACGGCGTGGCGCCGCTTGGTTACGCTGCCTTCGCGGCGCTGATGCTAGCCGTCAGGCTGATCGGCGACCGCTTGAAGGACCGCTTCGGCGCGCGCGCCGTGGTGGCGACGGGCGCCTTGGTCGCGTCCATCGGCACCTATGGCGCGGTGGCGGCGCCGAACGTGGCGTTTGCCATCGCCGGCTTTGCCCTGGCGGGGGCCGGTGTGGCCACGGTGTTCCCGTTCGTGTTCAGTTCGGCGGGCCGTCATGGCGCAACCGCCTTGGCCGGCGTAGCGACGATGGGCTATAGCGGAAGCTTGATCGGACCGCCGGTGATCGGCTTTGCCGCGCATCACTTTGGCATGGCGGCGGGGATGGCGCTGGTGGGCACGTTGAATTTGGCTGTTGCTGCGGCAGCGCTCAAGGCCCGCGCCCTTGATTAACCTTGCTCGTCGCGAGCCTGGTAAGTGAAATCGGTGAACATGATGGCTTGCACGACGTGATTGTTGAACGTCGAGTCGCAGGTCTTCATGATGGCCTGCTGCAGCGCGCCCAAATTATTGCGTGAGCGCACTACCTTGGGATCGGCATCAGCCAGGACGCGCTTGAAAACCACGTCGAGGTCCTTGCGGTTCTTTTCCGGCCAATCGGAATCGTCCAGGCTGGTTTGCACCACCAGGCTGGCATTCATGGCGAAGGATTGCGATTCGATCTGGTAAGGCCCGAACTTGGCGTAGGCCACGTGCGGCTTGGTCACGTCATGCGCGGCACGCACCTGGTTCCAGGTAAACAGGAAAATCGCCGCCAGGCAGATCACGACCGCCGCGGCGATGTAAGCGACGAAATTATCCTGGGTGCGCGCTTGCGCTTTGACTTGGGACTTGGGCATGTTGATTAATTGCTACCGGCAACTATTGCGCAGCATTAATCATGCCTCAAAACGGAAAGCTCCGCACGATGAGGCCGAATGCCGTCCCGCCCATCAATGCGAAAATAGCAAGTGCGGAAAGCGTGAATCCGGCGCTGCGCTTTTTCGGGTCCTGGTAGTAGCCTAGCGCGTACATGATGCGGGCAATCACCCAGACCGCGCCACACACCGCGGCAAATACGTCGTTGTAGAACACCGCGCAAGTCCATAGCGCAGGAAAAAACGCCACCATCTGCTCGACGGTATTGGCTTGCACGCGCAGCACGCTCAAGAATTCAACCGGCCCGTCGCATGCCGGCGCATGGATGCCGAATTTACCCCTGGCCTTGCCGACGTTGTACAGCACCCAGGCATACATCAGCAGCGCTGCAAGCGTAACCCATGCGGTCCAATGCGATCCCATGACATCTCCTTATCGGTTGTGATGCGGAGATGATACTGGGGTGCAGTCGCTAGGCAAAGAACTCTTTGAATGCCGTAATTGATTGCTGGATTTGCGTTGCCGACACATCGAGATGCGTCACCAGCCGCGTCTTGGGCCCAATCAGCGCGATGATGCCGTGCTGCGCCAGGTGCTCCTGCAAGTCCTTGCAGCGCGCCGCCGGGACGTGAGCGTAGACGATATTGGTCTGCACCGGTTCCAGCCGCAATTCGGCAATCTCGGCCAGGCCACGGGCCAGGTTGGCTGCATTGTCGTGGTCTTCGGCCAGGCGTTCCACGTTGTATTCGAGCGCGAACAAGCCGGCCGCCGCCAGCACGCCGGCCTGGCGCATGCCGCCGCCCAGCATCTTGCGCCAGCGGTGCGCGTCCTTGATCAGGTCGCGGCTGCCGCACAGGACCGAGCCGATCGGCGCGCCGAGGCCCTTGGATAGGCAGACCGACACCGAATCGAAACCGAGGCATAGCTCCGCGCCCGAGATGCCGAGCTTGACCGCAGCGTTGAACATGCGCGCGCCGTCGAGGTGATAGCCCAGGCCGCGCGACTTGGCGAGCTTGCCGGCTTCTTCGAGGTAAGACAGCGGCAATACCTTGCCGCCTATGGTGTTTTCCAGGGCCAGCAAGCGCGAGCGGGCGAAGTGCACGTCGTCGGGCTTGATCGCGGCGGCAATGTCGGCCAGGGCCAGGCTGCCGTCGGGCTGGTTGGCAATCGGCTGCGGCTGGATGCTGCCCAGCACGGCGGCGCCGCCGGCTTCATAACGGTAGGTGTGCGCTTCCTGGCCGACGATGTATTCGTCGCCGCGCTGGCAATGCGCCATCAGCGCGGTCAGGTTGCTTTGCGTACCGCTGGCGCAGAACAGGCCGGCTTCGAAACCGAGGCGTTCGGCCAGCGTGGCTTGCAGCCGGTTGACGGTGGGGTCGTCGCCGAACACGTCGTCGCCCACCGGCGCGTCGTGCATGACGCTACGCATGGCGGCGCTGGGGCGGGTGACGGTGTCGCTGCGCAGGTCTATGGTTTGGCTCATCTCTGCTTCTCTCAGCTTTGCGGCAGGACCTTGACCAGGAAATCGTATATGCCGTCGTCGCCCATCTCGCGTGCATTGGCCAGTTCGCCGGCCTTGGTCGAGTACAGCACGCGGTTGTCGGGGCTGATCAGGACGGCGGCAGGAATACCCTTCTTGATCGGGTTGCCGTAGCTTTGCGCCAGTTCGAGGTTCTTGTCGAAGTGCCCGACGTCGATCTTGACCACGACGAACTTGCCGTCGATCAGCGCCTGGCTCTTGCCATGCAGGGCTTTGTCGAGTTGACGGCAATCGGGGCACCAGTTGGCGCCGAACACGAGCAGCACGGGCTTTTTCTCTTGCTGTGCCGTGGAGAGTGCCTGGGTGACCTGGGCTTGGGCGTTGGCTTGCTCGTCGTAGGGCAGATCGGCGGCCAAGGCGGTGTGCGCCAGGGACAAGCCGAGAAGCGAGGCGACGACGAGGGTAAAGAATTTTTTCATGTCATGACTCCGATACTTGTTATTGACCGTTGGAAAACAGGCCGGGCGAAATTGCAGTATGCTGATTTCCTCATCCGCCAGTATCGGCGAAAACAGATTTTCTTGCACAAACCATGGCTTTATCGACAGAACAGCTACAGCAATTTCAGTCCGACGGTTATCTCGTCATCCGACAACTCGTGTCCCGTCAAACATGCGACGCCATGTTGGCCGTGACGCGCGCACAATTGCAGGCTGAACAAGCACCGGTCGAGTACGAAACCGTGCTCGGCTATCCCGGGGCGCCGGCCTCGTTCGATGCACCCGGCGGCAGGACCATACGGCGCCTGCGCGGCGCCTACGAGCGCGATGCGATTTTCCGCGATTGGGCTGCCGATCCGGCGCAAGTGGAACGCATGGCGCAATTGCTGGGCGAGCCGGTCGTGCTGACGCTGGCGCACCATAATTGCGTGATGACCAAGCATCCGCATTTCGGCACGGCCACGGGCTGGCACCGCGACATCCGTTATTGGTCGTTCGCCAAGCCGGAGCTCGTGATCACCTGGCTCGCGCTCGGTCCGGAAAACGGCGCCACCGGCGGGCTGCGCTTCATTCCGGGTTCGCACAAGCTGGATATCGCGCCGCATCGGCTCGATGCGCTCGATTTCCTTCGGCCCGAGGTGGCAGAAAACCAGGTGTTGTTTGCTTCAGGCATACAGCTTGATCTCGACCGTGGCGACGTGGTGTTTTTTCATAGCAAGCTGTTCCACGCGGCGGGGCGTAACGACAGCGAGGCGATCAAGATGTCGGTGGCATTTGCCTATCGCGGGGCGAGCAATCCGCCGGTGCCGGGGGGCCGTTCGGCGGCTGCGGGGGAAGTGGATTTGAGCACCGGCAAAACATACGCCGCGTAACGCATTTAACCCGCCCTCCTCGCGAAAGCGGGGACCCAAAATTAACCGATATAGGTAACGCTTCTGGGTCCCCGCTTTCGCGGGGACGACGATGCATTTAACCGAACAAGGTATTGCTCAAACCGGCGCCGTCCTCTTCTCCAGCCATTCCTTGGCCGCGCCTTCCACCAGCGGCGAGAGCCGTGCACGCACCGTCGCGTGGTAGTTGTTCAGCCAGGCGATTTCGTCGGCGCGCAGCAGCGACAGGTCGAAGCAGCGCGTATCGATCGGGCACAGGGTCAGCGTTTCGAATTCGAGGAATTCGCCGAATTCGGTCGTGCCGGCCGGCTGGTTCATGACGAGGTTTTCGATGCGCACGCCCCACTTGCCGGGCCGGTAGATGCCGGGCTCGATCGAGGTGATCATGCCGGCTTCCATGGCTGTGTGTGCTTCGGGCTGGGCAAAGCAGGAAATCACTTGCGGGCCTTCGTGCACGTTCAAGAAGTAGCCGACGCCGTGGCCGGTGCCGTGGCCGTAGTCGATGCCGGCGGACCAGATCGGCGCGCGCGCGATGGCGTCCAACATGGGTGACTTGGCGCCGCGCGGGTAGCGCGTGCTGCTCAAGGCGATCACGCCCTTCAGCACCAGCGTGCAGTCGCGCTTGACCTCGTCCGCGATATGCCCGATGGGCAGGACGCGGGTGATGTCGGTGGTGCCGCCATGGTATTGCGCACCGGAGTCGATCAGGAGCAGGCCGTCCGGTTCGATGACGGCGTGCGATTCTTCGGTGGCGCGGTAGTGCGGCATGGCGCCGTTGGCGCGGAAGGCGGCGATGGTGCCGAAGCTGGGGCAGACGAAGCCGGGCCGGCGTGCGCGCGCAGCAGTGATCTTTTCGTCGATGGTCAGTTCGGTGATGGCTTCTTTTCCGATGCTGGCCTCGAGCCAGGAAAAGAATTCGCACAATGCGGCGCCGTCCTGTTCCATCGCGGCACGAACGTGTTTGGCTTCCTCCGCGCCCTTTTTCGATTTGGCGAACGTCGTGGGGTTGATCGCTTCCTTGACCACGACACTGTCTGCAATCGCATTGCGCAAGCCCAGGGTGACGCGGCGCGGGTCGAGCAGCAGGCTGCTGCCGGCGGGCAGCTTGCCCAGCGCACCGGCGGCTTCGCCATAGGGGCGCACGTCGACGCCATCGGCAGACAGCACGGCGGCCAGGGCGGCATCGATCTTGCCGTCGGCGACGAACAGGCTGACGCGCTCGGGGCCGACCAGGGCGTGCGCGACGAAGATCGGGTTGTAGTTGACGTCGGAGCCGCGCAGGTTGAACAGATAGGCGATGTCGTCCAGCGTGGAGATGAAATGCCATGTTGCGCCATAGCCGTGCATGGCTTCGCGCACGGCGGCGAGCTTGGCGGCGCGGCTCTTGGGCGCGTGCGGCGCGACGTGTTCATAGACCGGCTGCTGCGGCAGGTCGGGGCGGCCGCTCCAGATGTCGTCGAGCAGATCGCAGTCGGTGCGCAGCTTGGCGCCGGCCGAGGTCAATGTTTGCTGCAGCAGGCGCGCGCCCGCCAGGCCCAGCACGGCACCATCGACGCCGACGGTTTGCCCCGCTTTCATGTTTTCACCGAGCCAATCGATGTGGTGCGTGGCCGAGCCGACCGGGATCTTCATCAAGGCAACGCCGGTGCCGGCCAACTGCGTTTCAGCCTGCGACCAGTAGCGGCCGTCGGCCCACAGGCCGGCGAAGTCTTCGGTGACGATCAGCGTGCCGACCGAACCGGTGAAGCCGGACAGCCATTCGCGGCCTTGCCATCGGCCCGGCAGGTATTCCGAAAGATGGGGATCGGCGGATGGGACGATGTAGGCGTCGAGTTGCTGCGCCTTCATCGCGGCACGCAAGGCCGCAATGCGCGCACGGGTAGTAGCTTGAGCTCCGATTAGGGTGTCCATGATATGAACTTTCTAGGTTTAATAGTCCTGCAATGATACCGAAAGCGGCGGGACAATATGCGAACCGGCCCATACCAGTGGGCCGATTTCACCTTATTTTACTTATTGGCAACAATAGTCAACGCGGACTGGTGACAGCTGGTTGCCTTCAGTTACCGAAGGTCCGCAAGCCATCCACATCGAGGATGGTGATGCTGCCGTAATCGACCCTGAGCAAGCCGGCCTTTTCCAGCACCTGCAAGGCCTGGTTGGCACGCTGGCGTGAGGTACTGCAGAGGTAGCCGATTTCCTCCTGGGAAATTTGCAGCGTGCGCTGCCGGCCTGGATTGAAGTAGGGGTTGAACAGGGTGCCCAGGCAGCGCGCCACGCGCGTATCGGTATCGAGCATGCGGTCGTACTCAACCAGCGAGATGAACACGCCGAGCCGCTCGTTCAATTGCAGCAGCAGGAAGCGGTTGAAGGGGATGCTGTTGTCGAGCAGCCATTCGAAGGTGGTGCGCGGCATGAAGGCCAGGCGGCTGTCGCGCAGGGCGACCACGTCGTATTTGCGCGGCTCGGTCTTCAATACCGAGCCTTCGCCGAACCAGCCGCCGTTCAACATGCCGGTGAAGGTGACGGTCTTGCCTTCGGGTGAGTCGCTGCTCATTTTGAGCAAGCCATCGACCACGCCGATCCAATGGTCGACCGGATCACCCTTGCGACAGACGTAGCTGCCGGCCGGTGCAAAGCGCTCGGCGACTTCGGCTTCGACGCGCGCCATCTGCTCGGGCGTGAGTGAACCCGCCCAGACGGCCCGGCGCAGCATTTCAGTCAAGCTGATGACGTTTCCCTGTTCCATTTGTGCGATGCAATACCGATTTATTGCAAATATGCCGCAATTGTCTGCCGGATGACAACACACGAAGCAGTGTGCATCTAGTATTCTCAAAAAAACCAGCCCGCGCCATTGTATGCGACGCGGGTAGCCATGAGGACATGCTGCCCATGATGGAGACGAAGCAAATCGCGGAAGGGGAGACTTTTCCGCGCCTGCTGCTGCGCCACGCCCAGGTGCGCCCCAAGCGCCCGGCCATGCGCGAGAAGGATCTCGGCATCTGGCAATGCTGGAGTTGGGCCGAGACCAATGCCGAGGTAAGGCAGCTCGCCTGCGGCTTGGCGGCGCTCGGTTTCAGGCGCGGCATGACGCTGGCCATCGTCGGCGACAACCGGCCGCGGCTGTATTGGGCCATGGCGGCGACGCAATGCCTGGGCGGCATCCCCGTGCCGTTGTATCAGGACGCCCCGGCAGCCGACATGCGCTACGTGCTGGAAGATGCCGAGATCGATTTCGCTGTGGCGGAGGATCAGGAGCAGGTCGACAAGTTGTTCGAGATCAAGGAAGGCCTGAACCGCATCTCGCACATCATCGTCGACGACCAGCGCGGCTTGCGCCACTATGGCCAACCCGAGTTGCATGCTTATGCCAGGCTCGCCGAACAGGGCGCGCAATTCGATCGCGAGCACCCCGGCTTTTTCGACGCCGAAGTCGCTGCCGGCAAGGCAGAAGACACCGCCGTCATCCTCTACACCTCGGGCACCACGGGTAAGCCCAAGGGCGTGTGCCACAGCCACCGCGCCATGATCGCCACGGCCCAGACGCTGGTCGATTTCGACGGCTTGAATGAAGACGACAATATCCTGTGCTACCTGCCGCTGGCGTGGATCGGTGACTTTCTCTATTCGTATTCGCAATCGATGCTGGCCGGGCTGTGCCTGAACTGCCCCGAGTCGCCGCAGACGGTGATGACGGATTTGCGCGAAATCGGCCCGAGCTATTATTTCGGCCCGCCGCGCATCTATGAAAACATCCTTACGCAAGTGATGATACGGATCGAGGACGCCGGCTGGATCAAGCGCACCATGTTCCATCGCTTCATGGCGCTGGCGCGCCGCGTGGGCTTGCGCATCCTCGACCGGAAGGGCGACGTGGCCTGGCATGACAGGCTGCTGTATGCGGCAGGCGAACTGTGCGTCTACGGCCCCTTGAAGAACGTTCTGGGCCTGTCGCGCCTGCGCGTGGCCTATACCGGGGGCGAAGCGATCGGCCCCGACCTGTTCGATTTCTATCGCTCCATCGGCGTGAACCTCAAGCAACTCTACGGCATGACCGAGACTTGCGTCACGGTGTGCATGCAAAAGTCCGGTGAAGTGAAGCTCGACGCCGTGGGCAAGCCGATGCGTAACGTGGACGTGAGGATTTCGCCCGAAGGCGAAGTGCTGGTGCGCTCGCCCGGCATGATGCAGGGCTACTTCAAGCGGCCCGACGCCACGCTTGAGGCCATCATCGACGGTTACTTCCACACGGGCGATGCCGGCTTCTTCGACGAAGACGGCCACCTGAAGATTATCGACCGCGCCCGGGACGTGGGCCGCATGGCGGACGGCTCGCTGTTCGCGCCGAAGTACATCGAGAACAAGCTCAAATTTTTCCCCTTCGTCAAGGAGGCGGTGGCCTTCGGCGATGGGCGTGACGAATGCATGGCCTTCATCAACATCGATATCGAAGCGGTCGGCAACTGGGCTGAGCGGCGCGGCATTTCGTATAGCGGCTATACCGATCTCGCAGCCCAGATCGCCGTGTACGACCTGATCACGGGCTGTGTGGAACAGGCCAATGCCGATCTGGCGCGCGATGCCAAGCTATCGGGTTCGCAGATCCGCCGCTTCCTGATCCTGCACAAGGAACTCGACCCCGACGACGACGAGCTGACGCGCACGCGCAAGGTGCGGCGCGGCTTCATCGCCGAGAAATACGCGGTGCTGATCGACGCGCTGTATTCGGGCAAGGCGTCGCAATATATCGAGACGCAGGTGAAGTTCGAAGATGGCCGGCAGGGCAAGATTGCCGCCGACCTCCGCATCCATGACGTAAAACCGCGCGACGTCGGCGCTGCCGCTTGAGGATGACCATGTCCAGGCAACGCACCATCGGCGAGGTGATTCTCGACCTGCAAAATATCTCGCTCTCGTTTGGCGGCGTGCGCGCGCTCGCCGATATTTCCTTCGACGTGCGGCAGCACGAGATTCGCGCCATCATCGGGCCGAATGGTGCGGGCAAGAGTTCGATGCTCAACGTGATCAACGGCGTCTATCACCCGCAGCAAGGCAACATCGTGTTCCGCGGACAGACGCGCCACCGCATGAATCCGACGCGCGTGGCGAAGGGCGGCATTGCGCGCACCTTCCAGAACATTGCGCTGTTCAAGGGCATGAGCGTGCTCGACAACATCATGACCGGACGCAATACCAAAATGAAGCGCGGCCTGCTGGCCAATGCGCTGTGGTGGGGGCCGGCGCGCAATGAGGAAATTGCGCATCGGCACAAGGTCGAGGAAGTCATCGATTTTCTTGAGATTCAGCACATCCGCAAGACCCCGGTCGGGCGATTGCCCTATGGTTTGCAGAAGCGCGTGGAATTGGCGCGCGCGCTGGCGGCGGAACCCGAGGTGCTGTTGCTCGATGAACCGATGGCCGGCATGAATGTGGAAGAGAAGCAGGACATGTGCCGTTTCATCCTCGATGTGAACGACCAGTTCGGCACCACCATCGTGCTGATCGAGCACGACATGGGCGTGGTGATGGATATCTCGGACCGCGTGGTGGTGCTCGACTATGGCAAGAAGATCGGCGACGGGACACCGGCGGACGTGATGCAGAATCAGGATGTGATCGATGCCTATCTCGGCACTTCGCACCAGGAGATGTAATGCAATTCTTCTTTGAAGTCGCGATCAATGGATTGTTGTCCGGCTTGATGTACTCGCTGGTCGCACTCGGTTTCGTGCTGATCTACAAGGCTTCGGGCGTATTCAACTTCGCGCAGGGCTCGATGGTCTATTTCGCCGCGCTGGCGGTGGTCGGCTTGATGGACAAGGGCTTGCCAATGTGGGCCGCGATCATTGGCGCGTTCTTCGTGATGCTGGCCGTGGGCTTGGGCACCGAGCGGTTTGTGCTGCGCAAACTGGTGAACCAGCCGCCGATTGCGTTGTTCATGGCGAGCATTGGGCTGAGTTTTTTCCTCGAAGGCTTGGGGCCGCTCTTGTTCGGCAGCGAAGTGCGCGCCATCGATCTGGGCATTGTCGACGAGCCCATCGAATCGATCATGAATGCGACCGGTATCGGCATATCGAAGTTCGACCTGTTTGCCTCGGGCATGGTGATCTTGCTGGTGGCGGTATTGAGCGCCTTTTTTCAATGGACCAAGATCGGCCGTGCCTTGCGCGCGGTGGCGGACGACCATCAAGCAGCGCTGTCGCTGGGCATTCCGCTGCAGCACATCTGGGCCATTGTGTGGGGCGTAGCGGGCTTCGTGGCGCTTGTGGCCGGCTTGCTCTGGGGGTCGCGCAATGGCGTGCAATATGCCTTGACCATGACGGCCTTGAAGGCCTTGCCCGTGCTGATCCTGGGCGGCTTCACTTCCGTGCCCGGTGCAATTGTCGGGGGCTTGATCATCGGCGCTTCGGAAAAGCTGGCGGAAATTTATTTGCCGCCTATCATGCAAGATAGCTTTGGCGGGAATTTTGGGGGGATTGAGGGGTGGTTTCCTTATGTGTTTGCGTTGTTGTTTTTGTTGGTGCGGCCTGAGGGGTTGTTTGGGGAGAAGCATATTGATCGGGTGTGACTCCCCTCGCTCGCAGGCGGGAGAGGGACGTCATGATTTGGCTCGATTCGCCAATTCAAAAAGAACATTGTGATCCGATTGTGTTGAACTCATGCTCAACCAGATCGCAACCTCCCTCACCCCCGCCCCTCTCCCGCCTGCGGGCGAGGGGAGTGTTGGGCTCCAGATGCTATGACTGAACTAGAAACGGGGTAAACATGTTCTACCGCGAAGCCGGACAATTCAAGACGAGCTACATCGCCGACGGCCAGATCTTCCCGATCCGGCAGGATCGCATCGCTTTCGCCTTGCTGCTGTTCGTCGCTTTCATCGTGGTGCCCGTGATCGGCAGCGAATACTGGTTCAGCGCCATCCTGATTCCCTCGCTGGTGTTGGCGCTGGCTGCGCTCGGCTTGAACCTGTTGACCGGCTATGCCGGCCAGCTCTCTCTCGGTTCGGCCGCCTTCATGGCCGTGGGTGCCTACGCGGCCTATAACTTCCAATTGCGCATCGAGGGCATCCCTATCCTGCTTTCCTTCGTGCTGGCAGGCTTATGTTCTGCGGCGGTGGGCGTGCTGTTCGGCCTGCCTTCGCTGCGCATCAAGGGCTTCTACCTCGCCGTGGCGACATTGGCGGCGCAGTTCTTCGTGGTGTGGGTGCTGACCAAGTTCGCCTGGTTTTCCAACGATTCGTCTTCAGGCGTGATCAGCGCGCAGAAGGTGGTGATTTTCGGCTACGTGTTCAATACGCCGGTGAAGAATTATCTGCTCGTGTTGTCCATCGTCTCGCTCATGGCCTTGCTGGCCAAGAATATCGTGCGCTCGTCCACGGGCCGCGCCTGGATGGCGGTGCGCGACATGGACGTGGCGGCGGAGGTGATCGGCATTCCGCTCATGACGACCAAGTTGCTGGCGTTTGCCGTCAGTTCGTTCTATTGCGGCGTGGCCGGTGCGCTCTATGCGTTCTGCTATCTCGGGTCGGTCGAGCCGGATGGTTTTTCGCTCGACCTTTCGCTGCGTATCCTGTTCATGATCATCATCGGCGGCGTGGGCAGCATCATGGGCGCCTTCCTCGGTTCAGCCTTCATCCTGCTGTTGCCGATCCTGTTGGATCACTGGCTGCCGCCGCTGGCCGCATTGCTGCACCTGCCGATGCGCAGCGAATCGATTTCGCATATCCAGTCCATGCTGTTCGGCGGGCTGATCATTTTCTTCCTCATCGCAGAACCGCACGGGCTGGCGCGCCTGTGGCAAATCGGCAAGGAGAAGTTGCGCCTGTGGCCTTTCCCTCATTAAAACATTTGGAGACGACATCATGAAACCGCTGCAAAGATTGCTCTTGTGTTGTGTCGCGGCGCTGGCCGGCCTTGCCGCCTTGCCGGCGCAAGCCGATGATCAATTCATCGCGCTCGCGGACTACCGCGTCGGCCCTTACGGCGCAAACGGCCAGGCCTTCTATGGCGGCTTCATCGATTACCTGAGCTATGTCGATTTGAAGGAAGGCGGCGTCAACGGCGTCAAGCTGACCTGGGAAGAATGCGAGACCGAATACAACAACGCCAAGGGCGTGGAATGCTACGAACGCCTGAAGACCAAGGACCCGGTGACCAAGGGCACGGCCTACAATGTGATGGCGACCGGCGTGGCCTACGCGCTGATCGACAAGTCGGCCGAGGACAAGGTGCCGCTGATGATGGTGGGCTATGGCCGCACCGACGCGGTCGACGGGTCGGTGTTTCCCTGGGCCTTTCCGCTGGTGACGACTTACCAGATGCAGGTGTCGGCGATCGTCAAATATCTGTCGTCGAAGAATGGCGGTTCGCTGGCGGGCAAGAAGATCGTCTATCTCTACCATGATTCGGCCTACGGCAAGGAACCGATCGTCGCGCTCGAAGCGGAGAGTGCGATCGGCAAGTTCAAGCTGGTCGAGATTCCCGTGGCGCATCCGGGCAACGAGCAGGGCGCGCAATGGCTGCGCATCCGCCAGGAAAATCCCGATTACGTGATCTTCTGGGGCTGGGGCGTGATGAACCAGACCGCATTGAAGGCTGCGCAAAAGGTCGGCTTTCCGCGTGACCACATGGTCGGTTCCTGGTGGGCCGGCTCAGAGGAAGACACCGTGCCGGCAGGTGAAGCCGCCAAGGGTTACATGAGCGCGACCTGGAATGTGGCCGGCACCGGCGTGCCCTTGATCGCCGACATCGAGAAGGTGGTCTACGGTGCAGGCAAGGGCAACATGCAAGACAAAGCCAAGGTCGGTACGGTGCTGTACAACCGCGGCGTGTCGGTGGCGGTGGCCATGGTCGAGGCGATCCGCACGGCCCAGGGCAAGTACGGCAAGGGCAAGGTCGTCAGCGGCGAGCAAATGCGCTGGGCGCTGGAGAACCTCAACATCACCAACGCACGCCTCGGTCAGTTGGGCGCCACCGGCCTGCTGCCCGAGATCAAGACCTCGTGCGCCAATCATGAAGGCTCGGGCATGGTGAAGATCCAGCAATGGGATGGCACGAAATGGAACATCATCACGCCCGACTGGATCGAAGGCAACAAGGCGCTGATCCACCCGCTGTTCATGGCCAATGCCGCGAAATATGCCAAGGAAAAGGGCATCACGCCGGCGTGCATGAAATAGGGAAACGGCAATGAAGGCACTTCTGGAAATCGTAGCGAGCGTCCCAAGTTCAGGCCGAGAAGTGCAACCGTACGGCTGTACGGTGAGCATCGCAGGCTTGAGATGGCGGGCCGCGCAGGCTCGCGCAGTAGATTTGGAGAGGTGCCCATGAGCGCCGGGCTGGAAGTCAACAATATCGAGGTGATCTACGATCACGTCATCCTCGTGCTCAAGGGTGTCTCGCTCGCGGTGCCGGAAGGGAAGATCGTCGCCCTGCTCGGCGCCAACGGCGCGGGCAAGAGCACGACCTTGAAGGCTATCTCGAATCTGTTGGCGGCCGAGCGCGGCGACGTGACCAAGGGCAGCATCAGTTGGCGCGGGCGGCGCGTCGAGAAATCGACGCCGAACGAGCTGGTGAAGCAGGGCGTGATCCAGGTGATGGAGGGACGCCACTGCTTCGCCCATCTTTCGGTGGAAGATAATCTGTTGACCGGTGCCTACACACGCAGCCTCAATGCCGGCGAGCGGCGCATCGAGCTGGAAAAGATATATCACTATTTTCCGCGCCTGAAAGAGCGGCGCAAGTCGCTGGCGGGC
>Ga0302314_10001144_pt1 | contig 49468 bp, 34 predicted proteins | sample III_Palsa_N2_3_FD_200533 | JGI IMG/M metagenome (GOLD analysis project Ga0302314, IMG submission 200533) | Peat permafrost microbial communities from Stordalen Mire near Abisko, Sweden - III_Palsa_N2_3 | ecosystem: Environmental > Terrestrial > Soil > Palsa > Peat permafrost | place: Sweden... | reverse complement strand
CATGACCTGGGTCACCAGCTCATCACCCGCCGCGACCGCACGACGTGGGTCGTCGATGAATCCTTGTTGCACCACGATCCATCGGGCGCGGTATTGCTCAGCCAGGTCCGCGGTGAAGAGGGGAGCGAGCTGCGGGGCACTGTCCGCGGGTGGTGCATTGACCGGATCAGCGACCGCCTCGACGCGAGGCTGGTCAGCGCGGGCCTGCGCTCCTTGCACCGGTGGTGGTTCGTTGCCTGCGACGGAGTACGACAGCGTCATCTTCCCGCTGTTGGCGGAATCACTGCTGAGCGACGGATTCATGACTGCACCGAAACCTGCCGTACCTTCGGCGGTGGCACCGGCTTCTGCTCCACCTTGTTGACCTCCAGCAGATCGGCGAACAAGGCCCGGTAATGCACCACGGCCTTGCGCAGGTCCTCGGTGCTGGCGCTGCCGGCCTTGTCCTGGACGGCTATGGCCCGGGCAGCCCGGTAGTTCGCCACGACGGTGGGGTGATCGACCGAGATGTCGGCCGCGCGACTTTCGAAGTCGCCCACGGGGTAGTTGCGCTTTGCCATCACTTCACCGACCAGGCGATCCGCTTCGATCACGACCCCCTTGGGATTGTCGACGAAGCGGCCCTGCAGGGTGGTCCACTCCTGGGTGAAGCGGGCGGCGTCGGCCGCCGACAGCGGCAGGATGTTCAACCGCTCGACCCGTTTTTCGCGCGCCAGCAGGTCCGCCTCCGCCTTGCTCTGGTTGCCGAGCCGATCCACGGTGTGGGCGTACTCGGACCCGTAGTGCTGTTTGAGCCGCTGCGAGCGGTTGCGGCGTTGGATGTACACAAAAGCGCCGATGGCAACCAGGGCCACGAGCACTATGATCCCAATCACGACCCAGTTAGGGTTGGCCGAAGTCATATCCGTCTCCTCGTGATCGGTTTAACTGGGCAAGAACTTTCCGACATTGCGCATGCCAGCGCAGCCCCCAGTGAACCGGGCTTGGCGTAGGAGGCTACTCACGAGACCGGCGGCGAGTGCTTGGCGGATAATAAATATCCGGGCAATCATCGACGCGTGCGCGACTTTTTGATAGTTATCATACGGTTCGAAATAACAGCTCAAAACAACGAGGATGAGCGCAAGTGTCGAGCAAAAAAAACAAGCCCGTCGCAATGTTGGATGCGAGCGGGCCTCTCACCCGCGAACTGACCTCGATCAAAATGCTGCGGCTGGTGGAGACCATCCATCGCTCCGCACAATTGGCTTTTACCCGCGTCAGCGGACTGTCGGACTTTCAGTGGCGCGTGATCGCGCGGGTGAACGAGGTGTCGCCGCTCTCGATCAATCAGTTATCGGATATGCTGCAGCGGGATGTCGGACAGGTCAGCAGGACGGTCAAGGGGATGGTGGAGGCCGGACTCCTGCACCGGGCAACCCGCAAGGGGGGGCCCGGGGTTCTCATCACCCCGACCCAGGCCGGCCGCGCCGTCTACGGGCCCGTCAAACGCCTCGCGCGCAAGCGCAATCAGCTTTTCCTCAGTGGCCTGAGCACCGAAGAAGTGGGGACGTTCGAACATTTCCTTGGGGTCGTGACCCGCAACGCCAAGATTCTGCTGGCCCAGGAGGTCGCGCTGGCGCGGCGGGAGAGTCCGGGATCCGCCAACAGGCGCACCCGACGTGGTACGCCTGTTGCCCTCTAAGGGTTACTCAGAACGTGGCGCGAACGCCGAACTTCCAGGTCATGCCGAAGGTGTCAAAGTAAACGGGGTTCGTCGGGTACCCGTTGCCGCCCGGCGCCACCGGCGGGGACTTGTTGAGCACGTTGTCGATCGTTGCGAATACCTGCACGTTGTGGGTGATGTCATATGACCCGGAAAGATTCAGGTATACGACCGAGGCCACCGAGTTGTCGTTGATGCTGTTCGGATTTGTCGGCGTATAGCCCGGCTGACCCGGTGAAATCGCGACGCCACCAAACGCCGTGACCGTTTCGTACGTTCCTTGCCCGATGTAGCGCAGCTGCACGGTCCCTGTGTACGGACCGTTGCCGTAGGTCACAAAGAAATTCGACTGCCAGCGCGGAGAGGTGTTGAAGCCACCGAATGCCGCCGTCGGGCCGGACTGACCCGCGTAGTCGATCGGCGGTGCGCCAAGACCGGCATTCACCGTCATGTTATAGAGCAGCGAAGTCAGCCAGCGGAACTGCAGGTTGCCGTTCAGATTGCTGTTCAGGTTCTGCAGCGGCAGGCGATAGCTGGACTCGAAGTCCACACCCCGGATCTCGTAACTGCCGAGGTTCACCGCAGTGTTGTTCACCTCGGTGATCTGCTTGCCACCGCCCGGGGTGTTCTCGAAAGTCACCCGATCACAGTAAGCCTGAACGCCTTCAAAGCAGAGGTTCACGATGTTCTGGACGCCGAGGCCGAAGGGCGGTCCTGAGATCGGATCGTTGATCACGATCCGATACCAGTCGGCCGAGAACTGGAACTGCTCGAGGGGTCCTGACTTCGGGGAGAACACGGCGCCGATCGTGGTCGTGTCGGCCTTTTCCGGTTCGAGGTTGATGTTACCGCCGGTGAGGGCCGTGATCGGCTCGGAGGTGTTCTTGCTGTAGGGATCACTGATGGTGCCGAAAGGACCGCCACCCGTGACGGCGTAGGTTTCATACAGCTCGCGGAAACCCGCCGCGCGTACGTCGCGCGAACGCGTGCCGCGCAAGCGGAACCAATCCGTCAGATCCCATATGGAGCTCAGCTTCCAGCTCGGGATGTTGTGCTTGATCTCCGCGCCATCGGTCGCGGAACCGTAGGTCTGATTTTCGTTTTCGTTCTCGGTCTCCCGGTACGCGCCGTCGAATTCCACGTACTTTGCGAACGGCAGGTCCTTGACCACCGGCACGTTGATTTCCGTGTTGCCTTCCAGCGCGACGATCGTGCCCGCGTAATCCAGGCCATAGCTCAGGAAATAATCGTCGTACCAGGGCTGATCCTGCAGATCATGGGTGACATCGGCCGTGTCGCGACGCCCCTCCACGCCAAACGAGGCTTTGACCGGGCCGGCGCCGAAGCCGCTGAAGAGATCGCCCTGGACGTTGCCCGAGATCACTTCCTCCCGCAGCGTCGAGTACTCGTGCAGCGTGCGGAATGCGTACGCCAGTGCCGCCGGATTGGCGTTATTGCTGCCGAACAGATCGAGCGGAACGCAGCCGGCGGCCGCGGCGTTGTACGCAGGTCCGGGGAGCGTCGCCGCGCAGGCGACCTGGCCATTGGCCGGATTGACGACGGCGTCCAGCGCATAGGACAGGAAGGAGCTCACGACATTGTTATAGAGCGCCTGGGTGTTCTGGTTCTGTCCCCACTCGAAGTAGCTGTCCCAGGTCCAGCTGGAGTTTATGGTGCCCTTGAGTCCGCCGGTGATACGCACCACGTCATTTTCAGTCTGGTTGCGGGCCGGATCGATGGCATTCATGTTGTAGCCGAGGAGGGCACCGCCGGCCGGCAGCGCGTTGGCGCCACCGGGCTGAAACTGGGGGGGCAGGTAGGCATTGTTGGCCGCGATCGAGCTGCTGACAGGAACGAAAACGCCCGGGGAGACCTCAAGCCCGATAGGGCCGATGGCACCGTTCGCGAGCGGGTTCACCGCCTCACTGCGCGCGTAAGACACCTGCGCGAAGGAGGACACGTTGTCGGTGACCTTGAAGTCGATATTCGCAAGCCCGGTGTAGCGCTTGACCGCGGGCCGCAGCGTGGTGTCGTCGTAGGCGCCCACCCCGGTCGCACCCGCTCCCTGGCTGTACCCGCCGAAACCGGCGCCATCCGAATAGAGGCCGGGATTGTAGGGGGTGGCCGCAGTGCCGGCATTGTTGAAGATGTACTGCGGCCCGAACGGAATACACACCGGGGTCGCAACGTTGCAGGGCGTCAGCACACCCGTCAGACTCTGGTTCGCCTGCGTAGCGTTGGGCCCGATGATGTAATGCGGCTGACCGTTCGGTGCAACGGCCGGCGTGGTGCCGGTCGCCGCAGCACCCGCATAGCCGCTGTTCGTGTACATGGCGTCTTCCTGCTTACACCAGGAGCGCACCTCACCGCACACGCCGATGTCCTCCTGGTTCTGGTACTCGGCCCCCGCGATGTAATGGGCCCTCCCGTCAGCCAGGTCACCGCCATAGGCGACGGAGAAGTGCGGCGAGCCGCCGTCATGGGATTCGGTCTGGCCGTAGTCGGCCTGGCCTTTGAATCCCTCCAGCTTGTGATCGAGGATGATATTGACCACACCGGCAATCGCATCCGAGCCGTAGACCGCCGATGCGCCGCCGGTGACCACTTCGGTCCTGGCCACCAGCATCGAGGGGATCATCGTCACGTCCACACCGCCACCCGTGGCCTGCGGTACGACCCGCTCGGTATCCAGCAAGGTCAGGGTGCGGGTGCCGAAGAAGGGATTCAGGCCGCGCAGGTTCGCCAGTTGCGCCCCGACGTTGAAGTTACCCAGGCCGACGTTGGCCGAAGAGAAGAAGTTCGAGTTCTGGGGAATCTCGGCCAGCACATCACCGACGTTGACGAGCCCCAGGTTCTGGATGTCCTGCTGGCCCACCACCGTGACCGGATTCGGCGTGGTGAAGGTCGAACGTGAGACGCGTGAACCTGTGACGACCACCTCATCCAGCGTGTCGCTTTTCGCCTGAGCTCCCGAGGTACCCGCGTCCTGGGCAACGGCGACGGCGCCCCCGACCATGCCTGCCAGAATTCCCGTGCTGCAGCACACCGCGAGCGCCAGCGCCCGCGCCGACCCCACCACCCGCTTCAATCGCAATTGACGACCCATGGAAAGACCCCCTGTCGATGGGCACACCGCGCTCACATGGAATGCGAGATTCGGCGTCTTGTGCGCCTGCACCTCGCTCCCCCCTACTTCAATCGGTCGGTGCGATATTGGGGGTTGCGTTTGAACAAGTCAAATAGGTGCGCCAGGAGCTGTTGACTAAGTGTTGATCTTACAACCCGACGTGGTTTGAGTCGATGCAACAAACACGATTGATGCCGCTGGCTGACAGCGGTTGTTGCATTGCAGTGGGGAACGGGTGTGCAGGGCAGCAGAATTGCTGCCGGCAGGTGCGGGAAACGGCCCCTAGCGGGCCGCGCGGCCGAGCGGTTCCAGGGCCTGATCGAGGGAACGCTTAAGGATATCCACCAGCTCGTCGATTTCGTCGTGGGTAATCACCAGCGGCGGGCTCATGACGATGGTGTCCCGGACCGAGCGCACCATGAGCCCGTTCCTGACGCAGAAATCGCGCACGATCGCGCCTGCCGTACCCTCCTTGGGCCCGAACCGGTGGTTGGTACCGCGCTTGCTCACGATCTCGATCGCCCCGAGCAGGCCCAGTGAGCGGACCTCGCCGATCAGTGGATGGTCGGCCAGTCGTGCCAGGGCGTGGGCCAGATAGGGCCCGAGGTCCGATTCGACCTTCTGCACCAGATCTTCGCGTTCGATGATCTCGATGTTCTTCAGGGCAACCGCCGCGGCGGTCGGATGACCGGAGTAGGTGTAGCCGTGCGCGAAATCCTCGTTGGTCTCGCGTATGGCCGTGAAGATCCGCGCGGATATCGCGGTGGCCGAGATCGGCACGTAACCGGAGGACAGCCCTTTCGCCATCGTGACGATATCCGGCGTGACGCCGAAGTGCTGGTAGCCGAACCAGCGGCCCAGGCGCCCGAATCCGCAGATCACCTCGTCGCTGATCAGCAGCACCCCATGGCGATGACAGATGTCCGCCACCCGCTGCCAGTATCCCGGGGGCGGGATGATGACCCCACCCGCGCCCTGTACCGGCTCGCCGATGAAGGCGGCGACATTCTCCGGGCCCACCGCCAGGATCCGCTCCTCGATCGCATTCGCGGCGCGCTCAGCGAAGGCGTGCGGATCCTCCCCGAAACCCTCACCGAAGGAGTAGGGCTGCATCACGTGCTCGATGCCCGGAATCGGCAGACCGCCCTGGGCGTGCATGTGCTGCATGCCCCCCAGGCTGGCCCCGGCCACCGTCGAGCCATGATAGGAATTCCAGCGACTGATGAAGATCTTCCGGCGCGGCTGCCCCACCACATTCCAGTAGTGACGGACCAGGCGAAAGACGGTGTCATTCGCCTCCGATCCGGAATTGCTGAAGAAGATATGGCTCAGGTCGCCGCCCGTGAGCTGCGCCAGTTTTGCCGCCAGGCGGATCGTCGGGACCGAGGCGGTGCGGAAGAAGGTGTTGTAGAAGGGCAGCTCCAGCATCTGCTCATAGGCCGCCCGCGCCAGCTCCTCGCGCCCGTAGCCCACGTTCACGCACCACAGGCCGCCCATCCCGTCGAGCAGCATCGAACCGCTGGCATCGTAAATGCGGCTGCCGGCGGCGCGGGTGATGATCCGGCTGCCCCCCAGCTGCTCCATGAGCTTGTAGTTCTGCTGCGCGGGCAGATGATGCGCAAGATCGAGCTTGCGCAGGGCTTCGATGTCAGCGGGGGAATTCTTCATAGGCACCTCTTTCACGAGCCGCGCGCACGCGACCGGTCCTGCGCGGCGAACCACAGCATACCCATGATATGCAACAGCGGCCGCAACCGCTCGCCACCCGGAAAAGGCGGCGGCGCGATGCCGGCCAGCAGCGCGAATTCCCTGGAACTCTCCCGCACTTCAGCCGCGAGCAGCTTGCCGGCGAGGGTCGAGAGAATCACACCGAGCCCGGAATACCCGTGCGCATAAAGGATGTCGCCCTTGCGTCCCACATGCGGCAGGCGCGTGCGCGTCACCGATACCAGGCCGCCCCACGCATAGTCCAGGGCAACTCCCCGCAACTGGGGAAAGACGCGCGTCAGATGCTGACTGACGAACGCCCTCATGTCCGCCGGCGGACGGGTCGAATAGCGCTCCCCGCCGCCAAACAGCAGGCGGCCGTCGGCGCTCAAGCGAAAATAGTTCACGACGAAGCGGCTGTCCGAAACCGCCCGATCGTGGGCAATCAGCGCCTCCGGCTCCCGCAATGGCGTCGTTGCGCCAATATAGTTGGCAACCGGCATGATATAGCGACCGATCCCCGCACCGATCTCCTCGAGCAGCGCATCACCGGCCAGGATGCAGCTCCTGGCGCGAACTTCCCCCGCGGGCGTCCCGATCAGCACCCCGCCGGCGGTGGCGACACGGACTGCGGGGGACTGCTCGAAAATCTGCACCCCGGCGCGCGCCGCCGCCGCCGCAAGCCCCAGGGTGTAGTTCAGCGGGTGCAGATGACCCCCCAGCGAATCCAGGATGCCACCGTGGAAATCGGCGGCCACCTCCGCGTGCGTCTCCTCTACCTCGAGGAACCGCACGCTCGGGTAGTTCATCACCCGGTGCAGAACCTCGACCTCTTCGCGCATGTGCGGCAGATCAGCACGTGCGGCGGCTGCGTAGAGGTGTCCGGTCAGCTTCAGGTCGCAGTTGATCCGATGGCGTTCGATCAGCTCCAGAACCAGAGTGCGGGCCTGCAGCGAGAGATCGAATAACTGCCGCGCACGCTCCGCTCCATACAGCCCGACGAGCTCCGGGGCGTTCTTGCGCAGCCCCGGTATCATCTGGCCGCCGTTGCGACCCGAAGCGCCCCAGCCCAGCTTCCCGCCCTCGAGCAGCACCACACGAAGTCCGCTTTCGGCAGCGTGCAAGGCCGCGGACAGGCCGGTGCAGCCACCGCCCACGACGCACACATCCACATCGATCGACCCGTCGAGAGGGCGGAACGCCGTCGACTGATTTGCCGTCGCGGCGTAGTAGGACTCCGGCATCCCCAGATCTGAGTTGAACGGCGCCGGGGTCATGCCTTCAGCAGCAGATGGTCACGCTCCCAGGAACTGATCACCCGTTGATAGTGGGCGAGTTCCGCCTGCTTGATCGTCGTGAACGCGCCCATGAATTTCTCGCCCAGGTGCGCGCGCACCTGCGTGCATTCCGTGAAGCGCTCCAGGGCCTCCTCGAGGGTCCGCGGCAGGGTGCGCGCCTGCTGGTAGGCATTGCCGGTGGTCATCTCGCCGGGTTCGAGTGCTTCCTCCACGCCGAGATATCCCGACAACAGCGTCGCCGAGAGCGCCAGGTAAGGGTTCGCGTCAGCCCCGGGCAGGCGATTTTCGATGCGGCGATTCTTCGCATCCGAGGTCGGGACCCGCAGTCCGCAGGACCGGTTGTCGTGCCCCCACTGCACATTGATGGGCGCGCTGTGGCTCGGGCGCATGCGCCGGAACGAGTTCACCGTCGGGGCGAACAGCGGCGCGATCTGCGGCAGGTAGCGCTGCAGACCGCCGATGAAATGCCGGAACGTCGGGCTCAGATCACCCGAAGGAGCCGAGAACAGATTGCTGCCTGAACTGTCCAGCACCGAGACGTGCACGTGCATCGCGCTGCCCGGCTGATCCGCCATCGGCTTCGCCATGAAGGTGGCATACATGCGGTGTTGCAGCGCGACCTGGCGGACGATGCGCTTGAAGACCAGTACCTGATCGGCCAGCGACATCGGATCGCCGTGCTCGAAGTTGATCTCCAGCTGCGCCGTGCCGGCCTCGTGGATCATCGTGTCCACATGCAGCGAGGCGATCTCCGCGTACTCGTAGATCGTCTCGATGATGTCCTCGTATTCGGTGATCGATTCGAGGCCGTAGGGCTGCGGGGAAGTCTCGGCGCGCCCAGAGCGGCCGATCGGGGGAACCAGCGGCAGATCCGGGTCGGTGTTGATCGCAGTCAGATAAAATTCGAGCTCAGGTGCGACGATGGGCCGCCAGCCGCGCGCCTCGTACATCTGCAGCACCTTGCGCAGCAGGTAGCGGGGCGAGGCTTCCCACGGCTTGCCGTTCGGATGCAAGGTATCCGCGAAGACGAAAGCGGTGGGCGTCTTGGACCCCGGCGCCACACACAAGGTGAGCGGATCGGGCGCGAGCACGAGGTCCGGATCGCTGTAGTATTCCTCGTCATCACCGGCATACTCGCCCGTGACCGTGACCGCGAAGACGCTGCTGGGCATCCGCAGCGAGCCTTCGCGCTGCGAGTTGAGAAACTTCAATGCCGGCAAGACCTTGCCGCGTAGGACGCCGTTCATATCCGGCACGAAGCACTCGATTTCGCTGATTTTACGCGCGGTGATCCAGGTCTCGAATTCGCTCTTCATGGGGCACCGTGCAGGTCATTATTGATTGTAAGGGCCGCAGGATGGGCGCGGACCTGCGGCAATCTTAACCGCTTTGTCCCCCGCACGGTTACCGACCTGCGCAGTCCTTGGCATCATAGCCACCAGGACCAACCCCCGGCGCCAAGGAGCAATCATGACCACCAAGACCGTACCCCTCAAGCGGCGTGCCGCCTGGAAGAAGTTGCAGGCTCACTTCAAAGCGATCGGCGGCCGTCATCTGCGCGAGCTCTTCGCCGAGGATCCCGAACGTGGCGAACAGCTGACCCTTGCGGCCAGCGGAATCTATCTCGACTACTCGAAGAACCGCATCACCCGTGAAACCCTCGCACTGCTGGTGGAGCTGGCCGAGGAATCGGGGCTGCGCGAGCGGATCGATGCGATGTTTGCCGGGGAGCCCATCAACGTATCCGAACATCGCTCCGTGCTGCACGTGGCACTGCGGGCGCCGCGCACCGAATCGATCAAGGTTGACGGCCACGATGTCGTCCCCGATGTGCACGCAGTGCTCGACCGGATGAGTGCATTCGCAGATAAGGTCCGCGGCGGCACCTGGCACGGGCATACGGGCAAGGCGATCACGGCGGTCGTGAACATCGGCATCGGGGGATCGGATCTCGGCCCGGTCATGTGCTACGAGGCACTCAAGGCCTACAGCAAACGCGATATGACGTTCCGCTTCGTCTCGAACGTCGATGCGACCGACCTCGTGGAGGCGGTCCGTGACCTCGATCCGACGCAGACGTTGTTCATCATTTCATCAAAGACCTTCACGACCCTCGAGACGATGACCAATGCCGCCGCCGCCCGCGAATGGCTGCTCACGGGCCTCGGGGGTGATGCGAGCGCGGTCGCGCGCCACTTCGTCGCGATCTCGACGAATGCCGCGGAGGTGCGCAAGTTCGGGATCGACACTGCGAACATGTTCGAGTTCTGGGACTGGGTCGGCGGCCGCTATTCCACCGATTCGGCAATCGGACTCTCGACGATGCTTGCCATCGGCCCCGAGCACTTCCGCGAGATGCTCCAGGGATTTCATGCCATGGACGAGCATTTCCGCAGCGCGCCGTTTGCCTACAACCTGCCGGTCATCATGGGGCTGCTGGGTGTCTGGTACGCCAATTTCTTCGGCGCCGAGACCGTCGCGGTGCTGCCCTACGAGCAGTATCTGAAGCGCTTCCCCGCGTACCTGCAGCAGCTCACGATGGAGAGCAACGGCAAGCACGTGACGCTTGCGGGCAAGCCCGTTGACTACCGCACCGGCCCGATCTACTGGGGCGAACCCGGCACCAACGGTCAGCACTCCTTCTATCAGCTGATTCACCAGGGCACGCACCTCATTCCATGCGACTTCATCGGATTTGCCGAGCCGCTGAATCCCTTGGGCGAACAGCACAAGCTGCTGCTCGCGAACGTGCTGGCCCAAGGCGAGGCGCTGGCATTCGGCAAGACGTTGCAGCAGGTCGAAGCCGAGAAAATTCCCCCGGAGCTCGCTCCGCACCGGGTCTTCGAAGGCAACCGACCGTCCAATACGCTGTTCCTGCAACGGCTGACCCCAGACGCGCTCGGCCGACTGATCGCGCTGTACGAACACAGTGTGTTCACGCAGGGCGCGATCTGGCAGATCGACTCCTTCGATCAGTGGGGTGTGGAACTCGGCAAGATCCTGGCAAAGCGCATCGTCCCCGAACTGCAGCCGGATGCGACCGCGGCGCTTGCCCACGACAGCTCCACGAACACACTGATCCGGTGGCTGCGGCACGCATGGTCAACGGCTCCCGCAACGAAGCCTTAATCAGCCGCCGCAGATAAGATCGCCGCGAGGCTGCGCTCGACATCAGCCGGCGTCGTTGCCCAGGAGGACACGCTGATGCGCATCGCCGTCTGGCCCTGCCAGACAGTGCCACCGCACCAGCAGGTCCCGGCATCCTGGATCCGTTTGATCACTTCGCGCGTGCGCTGCGCAGCGCCGAAGGAGACCAGGACCTGATTGAGCACGACATCGTTCAGTACCTGGTGGCCGCCGGCTTCAAGTCCCTGCGCAAACCGGGTTGCGTAACGGCAGGTGCGTTCGATGAGGTCCGCGAGGCCCGGGCGTCCCAGTTGGCGCAACGCCGCCCAGATCTCGATGCCGCGTGCGCGGCGTGAAAATTCGGGGGTGTACTGGTAGGGGACTCGATCCTCGTCCTGTTTCAGATAGGCCCCGCCGACCGACATCGCGGCACGCAGCGCGTCGGGATCGCGCGTGAGAACCAGACCACTATCGTAGGGAACGTTGAGCCACTTGTGTGCATCGGTCGCCCAGGAGTCGGCATCCGCGACACCCCGAGTGAGGTGGGCGCGCGCGGGCGCGGCGGCGGCCCACATACCGAACGCACCATCCACATGGACCCAGGCCCCCTGCGGACGGGCGAGCGCGCAGATATCAGCAATGGGATCGAACGCGCCGGTATTGACGTTACCCGCCTGCACGCAAACGATGGTCCGGTCATCCACGGCCGGGAAGTCCTCCAGACGCATCCGGCCCTGGCCGTCGACCGGCACCCGCACGACCCGGTCACGTCCGAACCCCACCAGCGACAGGGCCTTCTGCATGCTCGCATGCACTTCCCCGCCGACCACCACCTGCAACGGTGGCGCACCAAACAGTCCCTGCGCTTCGACATCCCATCCGGCCCGCCACAACAGGGCATGGCGCGCCGCCGCGAGGGCCGAAAAGTTGGCGGTGGTCGCACAGGTCACGAAGCCGCCCGCACTGCCGGCGGGGAGATGCAAAGCTTCACTGACCCAGCTCAAGGCGACCCTCTCAAGGGCGGCGTTGAGCGGCGATGAAACGACCATGCTCGCGTTCTGATCCCAGGCCGTGCCAAGCCAATTGGCGGCCACGGTCACCGGCAGCGAGCCGCCGGTCACGAACCCGAAGAACCGACCACCGGCCGATGCCATCGTGGCCGGTGAACCCAGCCGGTCGAGCTCCTCGATGACGGACTCTGCGGACGAGCCGTGTTCCGGAAAGGGCCGTTCAAATTGGACGAGCGCCGCAAGGTCCTGCGCAGCAGGTGCCACCGGGCGGGTGGCAAGGGATTCCAGATAATGAGCGGCGCGGCGCGCCGTATCCTCGAATAACTGACTCATGGTGGTGAAGTATAGGCATCTACGACTGCCGGGCGGCCAGTTTGACGGGTGCGCTTTCCGGCATCAGAAACAGCGCAATCTGTCCGATCGCGGCTGCGCCCGTCAGGTACCACGCGGGCGCCACCGGGTTGCCGGTCACGTGGATCAGCCAGGTCACCACCAGCTGCGTCGTGCCGCCGAAGGCCGCAATGGCAACCGAATAGGTGATGCCAAAGCCGCTGCCGCGGATCGATTTCGGAATGCTCTCGGCCAGGGCCGCGTAGAAGGCCCCCACCGGAATGGAGAAGAGCACTCTGAGCACCGACAAGCCGATGATGAAAGAGAGGCTGGACCGTTCTGCTGCGATCCACGCGAACATGGGATAGATCATTGCCAGGAAAACCAGGTTCCCCAGGATGAGCAACGGCCGGCGCCCACAGCGGTCGGATGCCCACCCGGAGAGCACCGCCACCGGGATGCCCAGCAACGTTCCCAGGGTCGAAGCGATGAAGCCGACGCGGGCGGCCAGATGGATCGAGGACTGCGCGTAGGTGACGATATAAGTGAAGATGTAGGTAGCGATGGTCCCGGAGCTCAGGTACGTCAACCCGACCACAAAGATGCGCCAGTGGCGACGCGCGAGGTCCAAACGGGTGTCGGGCTGCTGGTCCGACGACTGCGCGACGGTGGTCTGCGGCTCCGGTGCGTGCAAGGTCTCCGGGAGACCCATGCGCAGCCATAAACCGAAGGGCACCGTGACGGCGCCGAGCAGGAACGCGATGCGCCAGCCGTAGGCATCAAGCGCCGGCGGCGGGAGCAGGGCGGTGATCGCGACACCGCACAACCCGCCGAAGACGAGGGCAATACCCTGGCTCGCGCTTTGCCAGGACACGACCATGCCGCGGTTGTCGGGGCGCGCTGCCTCGCTCAGATATGCCGTATTGGAGCCGATCTCTCCGCCCAGTGAAAATCCCTGCAGCAGACGCGCGAGCACCGCGAGTATCGGCGCGGCCACCCCGATGGTCGCATAGCCCGGGATGAGCGCCAGGCTGATGATCGCCACGCCCATCAGCACGAAGCACAGCATCATCGCGGCCCGGCGGCCGACGCGATCGGCGAAGTTGCCGATGAAGAAGGCGCCGATCGGCCGGGTCACGAACCCGGCGCCGAAGGTCGCCAACGACAGCATCAGACTGCCGTAGGCACTCTGCGCCGGGAAGAACGTGTGCCCGATCTGGATCGAGAAAAACGCGTAGACCCCGAAGTCGTAGAATTCGAGGGCGTTGCCCAGCGTCACCGCAACGATGTGACGGCGCTGCAGTTGCGGCGCGCCGGGCATCGGCCGCCCTTACTTGCCGACTTTCTTGGCCGCCTCGACCTCGATCTCAACCAGTGCGCCGGGGCCGGCAAGGCCGGCGACCTGCACCGCCGAGCGAGCCGGCGTGTTGGGCTGATCCGGGGTGCCGAAATACTGGGTATATCCCGCCATGAACCCGGTGAAGTCCATCTTGCCGTCCTTCGGATCGGCGACCAGGAAGACGTTCATCTTCACCACATCCTTGAAGGTCAGACCCAGCTCCTTCAGCGTGTCCTTCATCTGTTCGAAGACCGAGACCGTCTGGGTCTTCGTATCACCCATCGCCTCCTTGGCTGCCGTACTGCCGCTGAGGAAATAGATTTCATAGCCGGCCGGGATGGCGACGGCGCGTGAGATGGGGAACTTGCTCGCCATCGGCAGGCGCGTGATGTCCGCTGTCTGACCGGTCGCGCCCACCATCGAAATGCTGGCCAGCGCGGCCAAGCCCCAAGACTTCTTCATGCGATCGATCTCCTTAGGTTGTTGTAGAAAGGGGGGACATCAGTACACCGGAGGGCGCCCGGTTTGCAACGTTGCGGACGGAAGGCCATCAGCCAGCACCGCTTTGCCTGATTTCGGTGCGCAGCGCTCAACAACGATCCAAATGTGGGCGCACTCAAATTGAGTGCGTTAAGCGTGCATCGGCACTCGCGCGGCGCATGCACCTGTTGCTTTTACGCCAACGCGGCCTCCCTCGCGGATTTTTCGCGACAGGTGAGGGTTCCTTCATGATGCTCCAAATGCCTCAAATTGCAGGCTCCCGTGCCGAAGCGTTACGGGTCTTCGCATCAGAGCAACAAATTGAGACGCAGTTGGCAAATTTATTGCAGAGGACATACGCACCAGAACACCAGACCCGGGAGATGAACAAAAAATGATCATGCGCAAGGCATACCTGCCCCAGATTGCCACCGCGGTGGCCCTGATCCTCGCAGCTGCGGCTGTACATGCAGACCAAACGACCGTGGCGGCAGACGCAGCGGACACCGACACCGACATCAACCCCTCGGAAGTCATCGTCACGGGTACCCGCGTGAAAGGCGTTGCCGTAGCCGAAAGCGCCGCACCCATTCAGATCGTCAGCGGCGATCAGCTAGCCGCGACCGGTAAGTCAACTCTCGTCGACGCCCTGGCGCAGCTCGTGCCGTCCTTTGAGGCACAGGCTTACGGCGCCGACATGGCCGGCCAGACCCAGCAGGCCCGTATCCGCGGCACCTCGCCCAATGATGTCCTGGTGCTGGTGGACGGCAAGCGCCGGCACACCACCGCCAACCTGGCGGTCGATGGCGGGTCGCCCTATTCGGGTGGTGCCGGTGTCGATCTGAACTTCATTCCGATGGCCGCGGTCGACCACATCGAAGTGCTGACCGAAGGCGCTGCGGCGCAGTACGGTTCGGATGCCATCGCGGGCGTCATCAACATCATCCTGAAGCATAATTCCTCAGGCGGCTCGGTGGATGCGACCTATGGCGGCTTCTTCGATGGCGGCGGTGAGACGACCAAGGTCGAAGCCGAGGCTGGTTTCGCACCCGTCGAGAATTCCTTCTTCGACATCACGGCGCAGATCTCCAACCACGGTCACACCGACCGCGGCTACCCCGACCCGCGCACCAATCCTGCCTATTTCGACGGGGATTACCCGAACAGCAACATCGCGCTGGCCCCGGGCTATCCCAACATCAACCAGATCCAGGGCGACGCCGAGACGCACTTCAAGCTGGTCGCGTTCAACACCGGCTTCAATCTGCCCGGCGACGTGCAGATCTATGCCAACGGCACCTACGGCGACAAGATGGCCGAGTCCTTCGAGAACTATCGCGTGCCGGACAAGGTCTCCTACGATCCGGCCACGGCGGCAGCCTCGGCCGCCGCAGACGGCCTGACGCCGCCGGCTGCCGGTACGGTCATCGCCACCTATCCGTACCCGCTGGGCTTCAACCCGCTGGAGCAGAGCAAGGAACAGGACTTCCAGCTGGTGGCGGGCGTGAAGGGCGCGATCTTCGACTGGACCTGGGATCTCGCCCAGGCGTATGGCGAAGATCACATGGACGTGTACACGATCAACTCGTCGAACGCGTCACTGTACGCGGACACGGGTTCCTCGCCGACGAACTTCTATGACGGCAAGTTCATCTCCACCCAGTCCACCACGACCCTTGATATCACCAAGGACTTCAACCTGGGACTGGCTGCTCCCCTGACGGTGGCGTTCGGCGGCGAGCATCGTCGTGAAACCTGGATCCTGGGACCGGGCGACCCGAGTTCCTACATCGGCGGCGGCGCGCAGTCCTTCCCGGGCTACGCGGCGGTGGTGGCGACCAATGCCTCCCGCCACAGCGATGCCGGGTATCTCGACCTGTCCTCCAAACCCATCACGGGTCTGACGGTGGACCTCGCCGGTCGCTACGAGGCTTACTCTGACTTCGGCGATGCGACCGTCGGCAAGTTCACGGCCCGCTATGACATCAACCCGGAGGTCGCCTTCCGCGGCACCGTGAGTTCCGGCTTCCGTGCACCGACCCTGGCGGAAGAGCACTACACCAACGTCAACGTCGGCCCGACCACGGCCTACGTGCAGCTGGCGCCGAACAGTGATGCCGCGGGCCTGCTGGGCCTGGGTAGCGGCCTGAAGCCCGAGCGCTCGACCAACCTGAGCTTCGGCACCGTGCTGCGCCCCATGCCGGATCTGACGGCAACGATCGATGTGTATCAGATCCTGATCACCAATCGCATCGTCGCCACCGGAAACATCAATGGCTCGATCAATGGTGTCCTGTATCCGGGTGCCGCGGACGTGAACGCCGCCATCGCAAACAGCGGGCTGTCCATCGATCCGGGCGTGCTTGCGACCGGCAGCACGGGCATCAACCTGTTTGCCAACGGCATGGACACCCGCACGCGCGGCGTGGACTTCACGTTGAGCAGCCCGCAGGACTATCCCTTCGGACACATCGACTACACGGTGGGCATGACCTACAACTACACGGTGGCCACGCGCGTGCTCGGCGGTACTGCCCAAGAGGGAGGCCAGCCGCTGTTCGATGCGACGGCGGTGTCCTCGGTGACGACCGCGTCACCACGGCTGGTGCTGAACCTCGGTGCGCATTGGACGATCAGCCAGTACTACGTCGACCTCCACGAGATCATCTACGGCAAGAGCTCCTCCTGCGACAGCGAAGCGGGTGACGGCAACGGCACGCCGGTTGCGTCCATCTGTTCGTCCATCAATGGCGGCGAACCGTTCTACTACGAGGATCACATCGGCACGGTCGCGATCACGAACCTGGAAGTCGGCATCAACCTGCTGAAGCAGTTCACGATTGCGGTCGGGGCCACCAACCTCTTCAACCGCTATCCCAACACGATCAACGGAGCCATCACCTCGGTGGAAGCGGCGGCATTTGACAACGCCGCGGTGGCGAAGTATCCCTCGTTCTCGCCGTTCGGCATCGACGGAGGGTTCTACTACCTGCGCGCCGCCTTCAAGTTCTGAGGAACGCCCGGGGCGCCCCGCAACGGGGCGCATGAACAGTCAGTCGCTGAAGAAGCCGGCATGGACGTGAAGCGTTCATGCCGGCATTCACGCTTACAAAACAGAGGAATTCTATGGGCAATCAGCACAACGCGGGTGCCATGAACCGCCGCGGCCTGCTGCGCATGATCGGTCTGACGGCCGGCGCAGGCGCGATGTATCAGGCTATGAGTACCCTCGGCCACGCAGCGCAGACCTCCTACGAAGGACCGCCGGACCTGCAGGGCGCGCCGCCCGGCACCTCGGTACTGGTCTTAGGCGCGGGCATCGCCGGCATGACTGCCGCGTATGAGCTCCAGAAGGCCGGCTACAAGGTCCAGGTGCTCGAGTACAACAACCGTGCCGGCGGGCGCAACTGGAGCGTGCGCGGCGGTGACACCTACACCGAACTGGGGGGTGCGACCCAGCATTGTGAGTTCGGCGAGGATCAGTACATTAATCCGGGGCCGTGGCGCCTGCCTTATCACCACCAGGGGATGCTGACCCTGGCCAAGCGGCTGGGTGTGAAGCTCGAGCCGTTCTTCCAGGTCAACTACAACGCCTACGTCCACAGCAGCAAGGCATTTGGCGGCAAGCCGCAGCGCTTCCGCGACATCAAGATGGACTATCACGGTCATGTCGCCGAACTGCTGGCCAAGGCCACCAACACTTCGGCGCTCGACAGCACCGTCTCGGCCGAAGACAAGGAAAAGCTGTTGGAGTCCCTGCGCGATTGGGGCGCTCTCGACAAAGACTTCAAGTATGTGTCGAGCGATACCGTCAGCAACCGCCGCGGCTGGAAGAAGGACCCAGGGGGCGGTCTTTCGGCCCGGCCCATTCCCTCGGATGTCATCGGACTGTCTGACATCCTCAATTCGGGGCTCTGGGCCGGCATTCCCCAGGGCGACGAGTACGACATGCAGACCGCGCTGTTCCAGCCGGCCGGTGGAATGGGCCGCATCGGCGAGGCGTTCGGCCGCGAACTCGGTCCGATCATCAAGTACCACTGTAAGGTCACCGACATCCGCCAGAACGACAAGGGCGTCACGGTGACCTATGACGACCAGGCCGGCGGCGCCGGCAAGCAGACCGCCACCGCAGACTGGTGCGTGGTGACCATACCGCTGCCGATCCTGGCGCAGATTCCGATGAACGTGAATCCGAAGCTCACCGCCGCCATCGGCGCGATCCCCTATGCTTCGGCGATCAAGACCGGACTGCAGTTCAAGCGGCGCTTCTGGGAGGAGGACGAGCAGATCTACGGTGGCATCACCTACACGGATCTGCCCATCAGCACCATCGGCTATCCCAACTACAACTACTTCAGCAAAGGCAAAGGCGTGCTGCTCGGATGCTACATCTGGGGCCAGACGGCCATGCAGTTCACGTCCATGACTCCCGCACAGCGTCTGCAGGAGGTCCTCAAACAAGGTGCCCTGATTCACCCGCAGTATCCCAAGGAGTACGAGACCGGCTTCGCCATGGCCTGGCACCGCTCTCCGTTCACCCTGGGCTGCATGGCGCTGTGGACCGATGAGACGCGTGCCGAACACTACGACAATCTGTGCGCCATCGACGGTCGCATCGCGCTCGCCGGCGAGCACGCCTCGTTCATCGGTGGGTGGCAGGAGGGCTCGGTGACTTCCGCTATCGATTGCATCACGCGCATTCACCAGCGCGTTACCGCGCAGGGGGTGAAGTCGTGAGACTCGCAACGCTCGGCATGGCGCTGGTCGCCCTGTCCGCCTCTGCCTCCGCCGCCTGGGCCGACGATGCGCCAACGGGCGACGTCGGCGAACACATTTACACCACCATCTGCCAGGGTTGTCACATGCCCGGCGGCCAAGGCGCGGTCGGTGCCGGGTTCTACCCGAAACTCGCCGGTGATCCGGCGCTCGTGTCCTGGCAGTACGTCGCTGTCACCGTTCTCAACGGCCGCCACGGCATGCCTTCCTTTGGCTCCACGCAAAACGTCACGATGCATGCCTCGCGCATGGATGCCGAACTCTCCGATGAGGAGATCGCCGGCGTCGTGAACTATCTGCGCACCCACTTCGGCAACAAGTACAAGGACAAGGCCTCCGTCAAGGGCGTGTCCGAACTGCCGCATCCGGGTGCGAAGGGTGCGGGCCACGCCGGCTGAGCCGGCGAGTCGGCCCATCCTCGAGGCTGCTGCTGATCGCGTCGCGTGACCGACGCGATCAGCGGCAGCGCCAGTACGGGCACCCCGGGTTCCGGCGTTCTCGAGAATGCTCCTCAATCGGGTTTATTGCTTAATCATGGTGGGGAGTCGGCGGGCGGATGCATCGCCGACACCTCCAGCGGGGTACTATTGGCCCAACTACAGGGGAGCAGTTAAGAACAATGAAGATAGACAGGCGGTCCTTCGTGAACGCGACGCTCGCTGCTGCCGGCGGCATGCTGTTACCCGTTCGCTCCCTGTGGGCAGACTCCAATCTGCCGGCCATCACCGGTTCCGGGAAACACGTGACCTTGAGTCCCGCGGATCTCAAGGATCTGCGCGCGGGCCTGCATGGGAAGCTGCTGCTGCCCACGGATCAGGGGTACGACGCGGCGCGCCAATACTGGGATTCGGCCTTCGAGCGCCGCCCGGCGCTCATCGTGATGGCGGCGAACTCAGATGACGTCATCAGGGCCGTCCAGTTCGCCCGGGCCCACGACCTGCTGACCGCGATCCGGGCCGGCGGGCACTGCCAGCAGGCGAAGTCCACTGCGTGTGACGGCGGATTGATGATCAACCTGTCGCTGATGCGGGAGGTACAGATCGACGTGGCGGGCAAGCGCATCCGGGCTCAGGGCGGGGTGCTCCTCGGGGAGGTCGACCGCAAGACCCAGGCCGCGGGCCTTGCGACCACGCTTGGGACCGCAACGGACACCGGGATCTCGGGACTGACGCTCGGCGGCGGCATCGGCCGACTGATGCGACCCTTCGGTCTTTCCTGTGACAATGTTGTCGCCGCGCAGATCGTGACCGCCGACGGGCAACTGCGGCACCTGAGTGAGTCCGAGAACGCCGATCTGTTCTGGGCCATTCGCGGCGGCGGTGGCAACTTCGGTGTAGTGACCGCCTTCGAGTACCGTCTGCATCCGCTTGACCACCCGGTGCTGGCGGCCAACGGTTCCTACGCCTACGAGCAGGCGTACAGCGTCCTCAAGGCCGTCACCGAGCTTGCCGCCAGCATGCCGGATGAGATGACGCTGGGCGTCGAACTCTCCAATGACGAACGTGGGCGTCAGGTCAGTTGGAACGCGTTCTATGCCGGTGATCCGAAGGAAGGGGAGCGGCTGCTCGAACCCCTGGAGAAACTCGGCAAGACGGTGCGCGACCGGATGAAGTCGGAAAGCTATCTTGCGGCGCAAGGCGTTCCGGACAATGCGCCGTTGGCCGTTCCGCAGGGGCCCGCCAGTTACGAGCGCCACGGCTACATCCATGGTGAACCGACCGACGCCTTCTTCAATGAGCTCGTCCGGCGCTTCGCCACCGTGCCGCCTACCCTGGAGTGTTTCGCGAGCCTGGGCCAGTTCGGTGGTGCAGTCGGTCGCGTCCGTCCCGATGCCACCGCCTACTTCAACCGCACGGCAACCTACGGCCTGCTCCTCGGCGATGACTGGAAGGGCCGCCTGCAGCCCGAGGCCGACCAGAAGGCCTACCGCGAGGTCTGGCATGGTCTCGAGCCCTTCACTAAGGGCTACTACATCAACGGTGACTCGGAGGTGATCGACCAGCGCGTGCGCGCCACCTATGGCGAGAATTACCCGCGCCTGGCGCGACTGAAGACCCAGTACGACCCGACCAACCTCTTCAGTTTGAATACCAATATCAAGCCGGCACGCGGCTGAGGAGTGCGAATGGCAGATCCAGGAGCAACCCCGAAAACCATGCCACTGAGCGCCATGATCATCATCGGCGCGATCGTGGCGGTCGTCGCACTCGCCTTTGCATATACCGCCGGGTGGCTGTCGCCGCAGCGGGTAACGCCTGAAAAGATCATCGCGGCAATGCAACCGCCGAGCGGCCCCCCGTTGGGACACCGGCGCAATCATGCCAAGGGCATCTGTTTCACGGGCACCTTCACCGCCAACGGCCAGGGCGCAACGCTCTCCACGGCACCCGTCCTGGTGCGCGGTGAATATCCCGTCGTTGGACGTTTGAACATCGCGGGCTCCGATCCGCACGAGCCGGATCCGATGGCGCAGGTGCGCGGCCTCGGAATCCGCATCACGGCACCGGACGGGCAGGAGTGGCGCAGCGCAATGATCGACGCGCCGTTCTTTGCCGCGCCGACGCCGCAGGCGTTCTTTCAGTTTCTGACGGCAGCGGGGAGCAAAGATCCCGATGCGATGAAGAACTACAGTACCGCGCATCCGGAAATTCTCAACTTCATCGGCTGGGTGCAGAGTCATCCGCGAACCGAAAGTTGGGCAGAGAACCGTTTCAACAGTCTCAACTCGTTTATTTTCACCGACGGGTCCGGGGTCAGCCACGCGGTACGCTGGTCGTTCGTTCCGGCAGCAGCGGCGGTCAACCTCGCTCCCGAGGAGCTGGCCAAAAGCGATCCCGACTTTCTGATGAAGGACATCACGCAACGCGTAGCCGCGGGTCCGCAGAGCTGGAACCTCGTGATATCCGTGGCCAACCCGGGTGACCCCACCGCGGATCCGACCAAGGCGTGGCCAGCCGATCGTCGTACCGTCGATGCCGGTACGCTGACCGTGCAGCAGATCGTGCCCGAGGCGGACGGTCCCTGCCGCGACCTCAACTTCGATCCCACCGTTCTGCCTGCCGGCATGTCGGTCTCGGATGACCCGATGCCCGCCGCCCGTTCGTCCGCATACGCAGTCTCGTACGACAGTCGCACGGCCGAATCCGCGGATTACCCGCGTACGCCGGAGGGCAAGTAATGAACGTCCTACGCACACGCTTCGCGGTGCCACAGCGAGTGATTCACTGGCTGATGGCGCTGTGCATTCTGACCATGCTCTTCATTGGTGTGGGCATGGTTTCCACCGTAGCGGCCAGTTACCTCACCCTCGTCCAGATCCATAAGCCACTGGGCATCACGATACTCGTGCTCGCCCTCATCCGATTGGGGCTGCGCATTCGCTATGGTGCGCCGGCGCTGCCGGCCGACCTGCCCGTACCGATGAAACTGGCCGCGCAACTCTCGCACTGGATCTTCTACGCATTGATGATCGCCATGCCGCTCCTGGGCTGGGCCATGTTGTCGGCGGCGTCGTACCCGGTCGTGCTGTTTGGCAGCGTGCGCCTACCGCCCATTGCGCCCGTTAGTCCCACACTGCATGCCACGCTCTGGCACGCTCACTTCTTCCTGGCCTTCGCCTTCTTCGCACTGATCCTGATGCATCTCGCCGCGGCGCTGTATCACAGGCTGGTCCGCAAGGACGGGGTCTTCGAGGCGATGGCGTAGGCATCGGCGCCCTTTCCATACAGCGCGGGCCTGCGCGACGCACTGTATAAAAGGTCGGGACTACCCGGCTGCGCCGGGCTGTATATAATTACAGCGTGGAGCTTCCGGAAAAACTCGCAATTCTCGCGGATGCGGCCAAGTACGACGCCTCCTGTGCCAGCAGCGGCGGCCCGAAGCGCGCCGCCGGACGCGGCGCCGGAATGGGGTCGACGACCGGCATGGGGATCTGTCACAGCTATACGCCCGATGGGCGCTGTGTCTCGCTGCTGAAGATCCTGCTGACCAACTTCTGCCTGTACGACTGCATCTACTGCGTGAACCGTCGCTCGAGCGATGTGCCGCGCGCGCGCTTCAGCATCAATGAAGTCGTCAATCTGACGCTGTCGTTCTACCGGCGCAATTACATCGAGGGTCTGTTCCTGAGTTCCGGGATCATCCGCTCGGCCGACTACACCATGGAACAACTGGTCGAAGTAGCGCGACGGCTGCGGGTCGACCACGGATTCGCCGGCTACATCCATCTCAAGACCATTCCCGAGGCCAGCGCCGAGCTGATCGCCGCAGCCGGCCACCATGCGGACCGCCTGAGCGTCAATATCGAGCTGCCGAGCGCTGATGCGTTGACCATTCTCGCACCCGAAAAGTCGGTACATTCCATCAAGAAGGCCATGGGCGCGATCCGACTGAACCTCGATGAGGCCCATGAGGGCGGTGCGCGGGCGCCGCGCTTTGCACCGGCCGGGCAGAGCACCCAGATGATTGTGGGCGCCGAGCCCTCATCGGACATGAACATTCTGGAAACCGCGGACACCTTGTATCGGTCCTATCGGTTGCGCCGCGTCTATTACTCCGCCTTCAGTCCGGTCCCGCATTCCTCCACCCGATTGCCGAATCGCGCGCCACCGCTGCTGCGCGAGCATCGCCTCTATCAGGCCGACTGGCTGCTGCGCTTCTATGGCTTCTCGGTCGGCGAACTGTCCGAATCGCGGCCCACCGGCGACCTGAGCCTGGCGGTTGATCCGAAAACGGCCTGGGCGCTTGCGAACCGCGCGCGCTTCCCGGTCGATGTGAATACGGCGGTGCGGGAGCAACTGCTGCGGGTCCCCGGCCTGGGTGTAAGGGTAGTCAATCGGCTCATCGCCTCACGGCGGCAACGCCGGCTGCGGTGGGCGGATCTGCAGACGCTCGGCGCCAGTCTCAAGCGTGCGCGGCATTTTCTGATCGCCGCCGATTACTCGCCTCCCGATGTCGATCGAACCAGGCTCATGGCCGAACTTTCGCCGCTGGGCGCGCAGCAGTCGCTGTTCTGAGCAGATGGCCGAGCCATCCGGACCCCTCAGCTTCGAGTCGTGGCGCGATACCGTCCGCCCGCTGCTCGCCGCGGGTACGAGGCCCGATCGGCTGTCGTCGCCGCCAGGGCCGAATGCGGAATCGTCCGACGCCGCCTCGGAAGGTGGGGCGACTGCCGCGGGCGGGGCAGAGCGGGGAACACTACGCTTCCCGCGCCCTATGATGGCGCTGCTGGAGAACCTGGCGTGCTTCCGCCACGAATCCCGTTGGGAACTGATGTACCGGCTGTGCTGGCGCGCCCTGTTCGAAAATCCGCGGCTGCTCGAAGACGCCGCGGATACCGATGTCGCGCATGCAAACTCGATGGATCGGGCGGTGCGTCGGGATCTGCACAAGATGCATGCGTTCGTGCGCTTCCGCGAAGCGATCGCGCGGGGCGGCGAGGCATCCGGCTATTTCGCCTGGTTCGAACCTCAGCATGAGATTCTTCGCCAGGGCGCGCGGTTCTTCGCCAGGCGCTTTCCCAACATGCGCTGGACCATTGCGACCCCGGATGGCGCCGCCGTGTGGGATCTGAACTCGCTGCAGTTCGTGCCGGCGCAGGCGTATCGCGAGCGGCCGCGGCAGGATGCACACGAGGATCTGTGGCGCACCTACTATCGCTCGATCTGCAACGTCGCGCGGCTCAATCCGGTGGCGATGCAACGGGAAATGCCGCAGCGCTATTGGCGCAACCTGCCGGAAGCGGCCGATATCGCGCCACTGCTGCGCGAGGGCCAAGCGCGTTTCGCGGCGCGTCGGCAGCAAGGTGATCATGAGCGCTTCAGCGCCGCCAAGGCGGTGCAGCGTTCCTTGCAGAGCCTGCCACCGACTCCCGGGGGGCTGCAGGCCTGTCGTGCGTGCGATTTGTGGAAGCAGGCAACGCAGGCCGTTGCCGGACGCGGCTCCGAACGCGCCGGCATCATGGTGGTCGGTGAACAGCCCGGCGATGAGGAGGATCTGCGCGGCGTGCCGTTCGTCGGGCCAGCGGCCAAGGTGCTGCATGAGGCGCTCGCGGCCGCGGGACTGCGCGCCGATGAGCTCTTCGTGACCAACGCCGTGAAGCATTTCAAATGGGAGCCGCGCGGCAGGCGTCGCCTGCACAAACGACCCGGCGCCGGGGAGATCCGCGCCTGTAACATCTGGCTGCAGGCCGAGATCGAGGATGTCAAACCGCGGGTGATCGTCGCTCTTGGCGCCACTGCGTTGAGCGCGCTGTGCGGACTCACGGAGTCGATCGAAACTGCGACCCGGATGGAGCTTCATCACCCGAATGGGACGCGCATTCTCGCCACCTATCACCCCGCCGCGATCCTGCGGGCCCCCGACGGTCGCGGTGAGACGCTGCGCGCGGCACTCATCCGAACCCTGCAGCTCGCCGCAGAGTTCGCGGCTGCGCGCCGCGACTCATGACTTCCACGGCGGACCTCATCGTCGCCACGCGCCGTGGACTCTACTGCCCCGCGGGCGAGTTCTACATAGATCCGTGGCAGCCGGTCGATACCGCCGTCATCACGCATGCACACGGCGATCATCTGCGCGCCGGCAGTGCCCGCTACTATTGCGCCGCCGCCGGGGAAGCCGTCACCCGGACCCGACTGCCGACCGACGCCGTGGTGACGCCATTACCCTACGGTCAGCCCGTGACGCTCAAAGAGGTGCAGATATCGTTGCATCCGGCAGGTCACGTGCTCGGCTCTGCGCAGATCAGGATCGAGCGCGACGGCATCGTGTGGGTGGTCTCGGGCGATTACAAACGCGACCCGGATCCCACCTGCGCACCCTTCGAAGTCCTCGCCTGCGATGTGTTCATCAGCGAGGCCACCTTCGCGCTGCCGGCCTATCGGTGGCCCGACACCCGCGCCGTGGCAGCAGACATCTTCGCGTGGTGGCAGACGAACAAGCGCGCGGGCGCGGCGAGCATCCTGTTCGTCTATGCCCTCGGCAAGGCGCAACGGGTTCTGGCCGAGCTCACCCGCTTTACCGAAGAGCCCGTGTACCTGCACGGCGCGGTCGCTTCGCTGGTCGAGGTCTACCGGCAGTGCGGGGTGGCGATGCTACCGACCCTGCCGGCGACGGTGGCCGCGAAGGCGGACTACGCCGGGGCGCTGGTCCTGGCCCCGCCGAGCGCCGCGGGTTCCACCTGGCTGCGTCGCTTCGGCGAATCGCGGACCGGTTTCTGCTCGGGGTGGATGCGGGTACGGGGCAACCGGCGGCGGCGTGGTTACGATCGCGGCTTCGTGCTGTCCGATCATGCCGACTGGCCGGGTCTCATCCGCACCATCCGCGAGACCCGCGCCAGCCGGGTGCTCCTGACCCACGGTCACACCGAGGCCCTGTGCCGCTACCTGGTGGAGCAGGGCATTGTCGCCGCCGCGCTCGAGACCGAATACGGCGCCGAGGAATAATGCGCCGCTTCGCCGCCCTCTTCGAAAGTCTCGACACCACCACCTCGACCCGGGCCAAGGTCGAGGCAATGGCCGATTATTTCTCCACCGCCCCCGCGGCGGACGCCGCATGGGCCGTGTACGTGTTGATGGGCAGACGCGTGAAGCGCAGCGTGGGCGCGGTCCTGCTGCATGCATGGCTGAGGGAGGAAGCGGCGCTGCCACAGTGGCTGGTGGAGGAGAGCTATGGGTCGATCGGTGATCTTGCCGAGACGATCGCGCTGTTGGTCGCACCGGAGCGCGACACGGTGAATCCCGCTGCCGCCGCGCAGCCGGGTCTCACCGAATGGTTCGAGGAGCGGATCCTGCCGCTGGCCCGGCAGGACGCCATAGCGCAGCGGGACGCGGTCGTCGGCTGGTGGCACGAGCTGCCCTATCTCGAGTGCTTCCTCGTCAACAAACTGCTCACCGGCTCACTGCGAGTGGGCGTGTCACGGGCGCTCGTCACCCGGGCGCTGGCCGAAGTCTTCAAGCATGCCCCGACGCAGATCGAACGGGCGCTGATGGGTTCCTGGCACCCGAGTGCTGAGTTCTGGACGGCACTCGCGCGCAACGAAGGGCACCGCGAGGTGAGTCATCCCTATCCCTTCTATCTGGCATCGCCGCTGGAGGTACCGGTCGAGTCACTGGGACCGCGCACTGACTGGCTCGCCGAGTGGAAATGGGACGGCATCCGCGGCCAGATCGTCCGACGAGCACACGAATCCACCCTGTGGTCCCGGGGCGAGGAAATCATCACTGAGCGCTTTCCCGAGATCGTCACGGCCGCGCGGGCGCTGCCGCCCGGGACGGTGCTGGACGGCGAGGTGCTCGCCGGGGGGCCCGGGGCGCTTCTGTCCTTCGCACACCTGCAGAAACGCATCGGCCGTCGGACGGTGTCCGCGGCCTTGCTGAAGGACATCCCGGCGCGGTTCGTCGCCTATGACCTCCTCGAATGGCAGGGCGAGGACTGGCGGCCGCGCCCCTTAAGCGAACGACGTGCACAGCTGGAGCGCTGTGTCGGGGCATTGGCCGCGAGCGCGATCTCGGTGTCGTCGGCGCTCGATGCGCCGACTTGGGAAGCTCTCGCGAAGCTGCGCGAGGGCTCGCGGGCCGAGGGCGTCGAGGGCCTGATGCTCAAGAACCGGCAGTCCCCCTACGGCACCGGTCGTCAACGCGGTGCGTGGTGGAAGTGGAAGATCAGTCCCCTGCATTTCGATGGCGTGATGCTCTATGCCGCGCCTGGTCATGGACGGCGTTCGAATCTCTATACCGACTATACTTTCGGGGTCTGGGATGGGGAGGCGCTGGTGCCGGTGGCCAAGGCCTATTCGGGGCTGACCGATGAAGAGATCCGGCGCCTGGACCGATGGATCCGGTCGAACACGCGCGAAAAATTCGGCGTGGTGCGCAGCGTCGCACCGGATCTGGTGTTCGAGCTGGCGTTCGAAGGCATCGCACGCTCCACGCGTCACAAGTCCGGCGTCGCGCTGCGATTTCCGCGCATCGCGCGCTGGCGCGACGATAAGCCGGCACGCGAGGCCGACACGCTGGCTGATCTGCAGCAGCTGCTGCTCTCATAGCACCCCCGTGTCGGGCGAGATCGAAGAGCGTCTGGATCGCGCCCGCAGCTGGTTCGCCAGCCGAGGCCGCACGCCGTTCGATTTCCAGGAAGCGCTGTGGAGCGCCTACTGGCGGGGTGAGTCGGGATTGCTCAACGCCGGTACGGGCACGGGCAAAACCCTGGCCGCATGGCTGGGACCGTTGCTCGAGCCGGACGCGCGCGCGGGCGTGCCGGGCATCCGGGTCGTGTGGGTGACGCCGCTGCGGGCGCTGGCACGCGATCTCGTCAGCGCGCTGCGCGAGCCCCTGAAGTCGCTTAACCCTCACTGGCGGGTCGAGGAGCGCACCGGCGACACTTCCGCGTCGCGGCGGGCGCGGCAGACCACCAAACCGCCGCACGCGCTGGTGACGACGCCGGAGAGTCTGTCGGTGATGTTGAGCCGCGGCGCTGCGGCAGGCGTGCTCGCCAACGTGCAGGCACTCATCGTCGATGAATGGCATGAGTTCCTGGGCAGCAAGCGCGGTGTGCAGCTGGAACTGGTTGCGGCGCGGCTACGGGAGCTATCCCCGTCGCTACGTGTCTGGGGCATGTCCGCGACACTACCGGACCTGCCCGCCGCCATGCAGACGCTACTCGGGCCGGCGCGGCCGGGAACCCTGATCCGGGCACGGCAGGCGAAGCACTATGACATCCGACCGATCCTCCCGCCGACGCTCGCCCGCTTCCCGTGGGCTGGTCACCTGGGCCTGGCGCTGCTTCCGGAGGTGCTGACGATCATCGAACGCGCCGCCACGACGCTGGTCTTCTGCAACACGCGCGCGCAGGCGGAGCTGTGGTTGCAGGCGATCATCTCGGCACGGCTCGACTGGCTCACCACGACCGCTCTGCACCACGGCTCAATCGATGCAAAAATCCGCCGCCGCATCGAAGAGGGGCTCAAGGACGGTACTCTGAAGTGCGTGGTCTGCACCTCCTCGCTCGATCTCGGGGTCGACTTCCCACCGGTCGACCAGGTCGTGCAGATCGGCAGTCCGAAGGGTGTCGGACGACTGCTGCAGCGGGCCGGACGCAGTGGCCATCAACCGGGACAGGTCAGCCGGGTGACCCTCGTGCCCACCCATGCCTTCGAACTGCTCGAATGTGCCGCCGCGCGTCTGGCCGCGGCCGCCCACGACATCGAGCCGCGGATCGGCTTGCGCCTGTCCCTCGACGTGCTCGCACAGCACCTGGTCACGCTCGCCTCCGGCGGCGGATTCGAGGCAGAGGAGCTGTGGGCGGAAGTGCGTACCACGCACGCCTTCGCGCAACTCACTCCCGACCAATGGCGCTGGACCCTGGACTTCATCACCCGCGGCGGCTCAGCGCTGCAGGGCTACCCGCAGTTCCGCCGCGTGGTACTGCGCGACTCGCGCTACGTGGTCGCCGCCGAGGACATCGCCCGCAGGCACCGGTTGGCGATCGGCACGATCAGCAGCAATGCGTCGGTGACCGTGAAATGGGCAACCGGCGGCACGCTGGGCTTCATCGAGGAGTCGTTCATCGGGCGACTGCGGCCGAAGGATGTATTCGTCTTTGCAGGCCGCACCGTGCGGCTGGTCGCAGTGCGCGATTCGGTGGCCCTGGTGAGGCTCGCCGCCAGCCGCAGCCGCTACGTGCCACGCTGGCAGGGCTCGCGGCTGCCGTTGTCGGCAACCCTCGGACTAGGGCTCCTCGACCTGCTCGGCAGCTACGCGGCGGGCCTGGCGCAGGAGCCCGAGGTGCTCGCGCTCGAACCACTGCTGCGCGTGCAAAGCGAATGGTCGGCGGTGCCGACGCGCGAGAGCCTGCTGGTGGAGTGTTATGAGACACGCGAGGGTTTTCACCTCATGCTCTATCCGTTCGCCGGTCGGCGCGTCAACGAGGGCATCGCCACCGTCCTCGCCGCGCGCCTCGCACGTGAGTCGCCACGCACGTTCTCCGTCGCCAGCAACGAATACGGGTTTGAATTGCTGTGCGAGGAGCCGCTCGAAGTTGATGGGGAGGGCCTGCGGCAGCTGCTGAGCCTGGAGGGATTGTTGCCCGATGTGGTGGCCAGCATCAATCTGTCGGACCTGGCCCGGCGACAGTTCCGCGACATCGCCCAGATCGCCGGACTGGTCGATGCCGGCAGACCCGGTAAACGCAAGTCATCGCGGCAGCTGCAGGTATCCAGTGGTCTGATGTTCGACGTGCTGGAACGCCACGATGCCGACAACCTGCTGCTCTCGCAGTCGCGCAGCGAGGTCCTGGAAGCGCAGCTCAATTTTCGCGAGCTGCGTGCGGCGCTGGAACGGCTGGCGCGCCTGCACATCAGCTTGCGGCGGCCGCCACGCCTGACGCCGCTGGGCTTTCCGCTGTGGGCAGACCGGCTGCAGACCCAGACTGTTTCGACCGAGACCTGGCGGGCCCGCGTCGAGCGCGAAGCCCGACGCCTCGAGCGGTGGGCCACGTGAGCGGCGAGGCGACGCTGAGCATTCACGGGGAGATCCTGCTGCTGCATCCGGATCGGGCGGTCATCTGGCCCGCGCGTCGCACCGTGATAGTCGCCGACACCCATTTCGGCAAGAGCAGTGTGTTCGGGCATCACGGACTGGCGGTTCCGGCAGGCGCTGACGAGCTGGATCGCGAACGCCTGCGGCGGCTGATCGGGACCTTCGATCTCCAACGCCTGATCGTGCTCGGTGACTTCTTCCACGCGCCGTTGGCGGTGGAAGCAGTCGAGGCGTGTCACCTCGAGCGCTGGGCCGACTCGCTTGCCGGCATCCGGATCCAAGTCATCGCGGGCAATCATGATCGCGGTATCTCGAGCGGCTGGCGAGGCCCGCTCGAATGGATCGACGGCGAGCATGCCGAGGCACCCTTCCGTTTCGTCCATGACGCGGCGGTGCAGAGCGGGGCTGATCGTCCGTTTTCACTCAGCGGCCATGTGCATCCGGTGGTGGCGATTCGCGCTCTGCGCAAACGCGCGTTGCGCGTGCCGGTGTTCTGGCTGCGCGAGCAGGGCCTGGTATTGCCGTCCTTCGGCGTGTTCACGGGTGGACACCGGATCAATCCGGGTCCCGGCGAGCGGGTCTATGCGATCAGCCCCGACCGGGTGGTGCCATTCCCGGGCCGCTGATATCGTACCCGGATGGCTATCACACATGCCTGGTGGCAACACGGCGTCGTCTACCAGATCTATCCGCGCTCTTTCCAGGACTCAAACGGGGACGGAGTCGGCGACCTGCCCGGCATCATCGGTCGCATCGACTATCTGCGCTGGCTCGGCGTGACGGCGGTATGGCTGTCGCCCATCTTCCCCTCACCGATGGCCGATTTCGGCTACGACATCTCGAACTACACGGACATCGATCCGGTCTTCGGCTCGATGGCCGACTTCGACCGGCTCGTGAGCGAGATGCACCGCCGCGACCTGAAGCTGATCCTGGACTTCGTCCCGAACCATACTTCGGACCTGCACCCCTGGTTCCTGGAGAGCCGTGCATCGCGTGCCAGTGCCAAGCGCAACTGGTACGTCTGGCACGATCCGGCCCCCGATGGTGGCCCGCCGACGAACTGGGCCAGCGAATTCGGCGGGCCGGCCTGGACGCTCGATCAGGCCACGGGTCAGTACTATTACCATGCCTACCTGCGCCAGCAGCCGGATCTGAACTGGCGCGAGCCTGAAGTGCGCGCGGCAATGCATGACGTCATGCGCTTCTGGCTTGCCAAGGGTGTGGATGGCTTTCGCGTGGATGCCATCCACATGCTGGTTGAAAACGAAGCGCTGACCGACAACGAGCCCAACCCCCAGTGGCAACCGGGCCAGTCGCCGGCGCGGCGGCTGTTGCGCACTCACACGGCCGACCTGCCCGAAACGCACAGTCACGTCATGGGCATGCGCAAGGTGGTGGATGAGTTTCACGACCGGGTACTGATCGGCGAGGCGTATCTGCCGATCGAGCGCATGATGATGTACTACGGCGATGAGCTCTCGGGCTTTCATCTGCCGTTCAACTTTCATCTGATCCGCGCACCCTGGAAGGCCCGGGCGATCGCTGATCTTGCCACCGCATACGAGGCTGCCCTGCCGCCGGGCGGATGGCCGAACTGGGTGCTGGGCAACCACGACAAGCCGCGGGTGGCAACGCGCCTGGGCGGCCAGCCGCAGGCGCGCCTAGCGGCGCTGCTGCTGCTGACCTTGCGGGGCACCCCGACCCTCTACAACGGGGAAGAGATCGGGATGGTGGACGGGAAGATCCGTCCCGATGAGGTGCGCGATCCGTGGGAAAAGAATGCTCCGGGCCTGGGCCGGGATCCCTGCAGGACGCCGATGCAATGGTCGGATGCAGCCGGCGCCGGGTTCACGAGCGGAACGCCCTGGCTGCCGATTCCCGCGACGGCGACCCTGTACAACGTCGGCGCGGAGTCAGACGATCCGCAGTCCATGCTGTCGTTCTATCGGCGGATGATCGGGCTGCGTCAGGCGGAGCCGGCCTTGTCGGTAGGGGATTACCGGCTGCTCGAAGTATCGGAGTACATGCTGAAATTCGAGCGCAGCATCGCTGAGCGGCGCCTCGTGGTGGTACTGAATTTCGCGGATCAGCCGCTGGATGTGTCGCTGGTGGGGACGCAGCGGTTGCTGCTCACGACCCATGAGCGATCCGAGGCGGCGCTTGCCGGGCTCGTGACGCTCGCGGCATTCGAGGCAATCGTAACGGCATCGTGAGACCTGCATTCGTGAATAAAGTTGCGCCACTGCTCCTGGGATTTCTCGCCATCGTGCTGCTGGTCGCGTCGGGCCATGCGCGGGCGCAGCAGGAGGTACAGACCGAACTTGCCTACCAGGCCAGCCTGCACCAGGGACCCGAAGCCCTGCGGATGTTTCTCACCGACTTTCCCAAGGGCGCTGACCTGCACGTGCATCTCTCCGGCGCCGTGTACGCCGAGACCCTGCTGCGGGAGGCGGGGCAGGATGGGCTATGCGTCGATCCGGTTGCCTTGAGCATCGTCCGGCCTCCCTGCTCGGGCTCGCTGCTACCCGCCGCAACCCTGACCGGAACCCGCGACGCGGCTGACCAGGTGCTGTACGACAAGCTCATCGACTCAATTTCCATGCGTCACTATGTGCAGAGTGCCGATTTCGGTGGGCACGACCAGTTCTTTGCCACCTTCGGCAAATTCGCTGCCGTGAGTTCCAGCCATATCGGTGAGTGGGTGGACGAGGTGGCGGCGCGCGCGGCCGAGCAGAACCAACAGTATCTCGAACTGATGGAGACACCCGCTTTCGGGAAAGCGGCGCAGCTGGCCCGCGCACTGAGTGGCCTCCCCGAGCTGGCAGCGCATGATGACTCCGGGTTCGCGGCCCTGCGGCAGGCGCTGCTCGACCACGGGCTGCGCGAGGAAATAGTGGCCGGTCGCGACCACGTACTCGCAGCGGAGGTGGACCGCAAGCAACGGGAACACTGCCACAGCGCGCAGGCCATACCGGCGTGCAAGGTTGAAACCCGCTACATCTACCAGCTGCTGCGGGGTGCAGAGCCGCAGCGTGTGTTTGCCCAGGCGCTGCTCGGCTTCGAGACCGTCGCGGCAAGCATGCAAGCCAAGGACGACACCTGGGTCGGGATCAACATCGTGATGCCGGAAGACGGCTTCATTTCGATGCGCGATTACACGCTGCACATGCGGATGTTCAACTACCTGCACTCGATTTATCCGCAGGTCCACATCTCCTTGCATGCGGGGGAGCTGGCCCCGGGCCTGGTAGCGCCGGAAGGACTGCGTTTTCATATCCGTCAGGCCGTCGAGCTGGGCCATGCCGAGCGGATCGGGCACGGCGTGGACGTGATGCAGGAGGACGATGCTCCCGGACTGCTCCGTGAACTCGCCGACCGCCACGTGATGATCGAAATCAATCTGAGTTCGAACGCCGGCATCCTGGGCGTCGCGGGTGTCCGTCACCCCTTTCCCAAATACCGTGCGGCGCATGTGCCGGTGGCGCTGTCGACCGATGACGAGGGCGTGAGCCGCATCGACATAACTCACGAATACGTCCGCGCCGCGCTCGACTATGGCTTGAGCTACCGTGATCTGAAGGAGCTCGCGCGAACCGGTATGGAACACGACTTCCTGCCGGGCGCCAGCTTCTGGGCCAAACCGGATGCTTACAGTCGATCGGTGAGCGCCTGCGCGGGACAATCGGCCGGCGACAAGGCGCCTGCGGCGAAATGCGCCGCGTTTCTCGCCGCCAGCCAAAAGGCGAGCGCACAGTGGGAGCTGGAACGGCGTTTCAACGCCTTCGAAGCGAAGTTCGCACCTCCCTAGACCAGCACCCGCTCGATGCCTCCGGCATTCGCCCGACCCACATAATCGACCAGCCAGTCCGGCCCCAGGATGTGGCGGGCCAGTTCCACGACGATGTAGTCCGCGTCGGTGCCGTCTTCGTCGTTGTACCGTTTCAGGCCCTGCAGACAGGACGGACAGCTGGTCAGCACCTTCACCTCTCCCGTGAAACCATCCGCGCGCAGGGCCTCCGCACCGGTTCTCATCTCCTGTTCCTTGCGGAAGCGCACCTGGGTCGAGATATCCGGGCGCGTCACCGCGAGCGTCCCCGACTCGCCGCAGCAACGATCGTTCTTGGCGATGCGGCCGTTCTGTGCGGAGTTCATCAGGGAGTTGACGAGTGTGAGGGGATCCTGGGTCTTGATCGGGGAGTGACACGGGTCGTGGTACATGTACCGCACCCCCGTGACCCCTTCCAGGCGTACACCCTTCTCGAGCAGATACTCATGGATGTCCAGCATGCGACAGCCGGGGAAGATATCCTCGAAACGATAGCCCTGGAGCTGATCAAAACACGTGCCGCAACTGACCACGACGGTACGGATGTCCAGGTAGTTGAGCGTATTGGCAACGCGATGGAAGAGGACGCGGTTGTCCGTGATCATCTTCTCGGCCTTTTCGAACTGGCCGGTGCCGCGCTGCGGATAACCGCAACAGAGGTAACCCGGCGGCAGCACGGTCTGGGCGCCGACGTGCCAGAGCATCGCCTGGGTCGCAAGGCCGACCTGGGAGAACAGGCGCTCCGAACCACAGCCGGGAAAGTAAAACACGGCTTCGCTTTCAGCCGTGGTCGTAGCGGGATTGCGAATGATCGGCACGTACTCGGCATTCTCAATGTCGAGGAGGGCACGCGCCGTTTTCTTGGGTAATCCCCCCGGCATGCGCCGATTCGTGAAATGGATCACCTGCTCACGTACCGGGGGTCGGCCACCGCTGGTCGCAGGCGGACGGCTGTTCTGGGCGCGCCCGAGGGGACGCAGCAGCGTGCTTGCCAGCCGCTGACCCTTGTAGCCCCAGTCGATCAGGGCCTTGCGGGCCAGGCGGACGGCCTGGGGGCGTGTCGCATTGAGAAACAGCATTGCCGAGGCAGTGCCCAGATTGAAGCGCTTCTTGCCCATCCGCCGCAGCAGATCGCGCATGACCATCGAGACATTTCCGAAGTCGATGTCGACCGGGCAGGGCGTGAGGCACTTGTGACACAGCGTGCAGTGGTCCGCGACGTCCTCGAACTCGCCCCAGTGCTGGACCGAGACACCACGCCGGGTCTGCTCCTCGTAGAGGAACGCCTCGACCAGCAGCGAGGTCGCCAGGATCTTGTTGCGCGGGCTGTACAGCAGATTGGCCCGCGGCGCGTGGGTCGCGCACACGGGCTTGCACTTGCCGCAGCGCAGGCAGTCTTTGATGGCGCCGGAAATGGAACCCAGATCCGACTGCTGCATGATGAGGGATTCATGCCCGAGCAGATTGAAGCTCGGCGTGTAGGCCTTGCGCAGATCACCCTCGGGGAGCAGCTTGCCGCGATTGAACCGTCCGTCCGGATCGATCCGGCTCTTGTAGCTGCGAAAATCCTGGATCTCCTCCTCGTGAAGAAATTCGAGCTTCGTGAGACCGATGCCGTGTTCCCCGGAGATCACGCCGCCCAACTCGCGCGCGATGCGCATGATCCGCTGCACGGTCTGCGTGGCCGTGCGCAGCATCTCGTAGTCGTCCGAATTGACCGGAATATTGGTATGGACGTTGCCGTCACCTGCGTGCATGTGCAGGGCGACGAAGAGCCGGCCGCGCAACACCTGTGCGTGGGCTGCCTCGCACGCCGCCAGCACGGGCGCGAAGGCGTCACCGACGAACATCTCCTGCAGCGGTGTGCGGCATTCCCGCTTCCAAGAGACGCGGATCGCGCGGCTTTGCAGGAGGTGGAACACCTGCTGCGAAGTCTGGGGTTCGGGGCTGCCGTTGGCGGGGTAGGCGCCCAGCGCGTCCAGGTCGGAACGGGCCTCGGTCAGGGGGGTGTCCATATGATCATAGAGCCACTGCCAGCGCCGCCTTACCCGCGACAGCAGTTCGCGTGCCCGGGTCGTTCGCTCTGCGACCAGGTCTGCGGAAACGCTGCGGCCGGTTTCCGCATCGTCCGTACCTCCCAGTGGCAAGGGCGCCGTGAAGATCAGCTCCAGCTCATCGAGCAGCCGCAGCTTATTGCTGATCGACAGTTCGATGTTGATGCGCTCGATGGCATCGGTATAGGCACCCATCTGATCGAGCGGGATGACCACGTCCTCGTTGATCTTGAACGCGTTCGTATGCCGGGCGATCGCGGCCGTGCGCGCGCGATCCAGCCAGAAGCGTTTGCGCGCTTCGGCGTTCACGGCAATGAAGCCTTCTCCCACGCGGCGATTGGCAATGCGCACCACCTCCGATGTCGCCTGGGCAACCGCCGCCTCATCGTCACCGGCGATGTCACCGAACAGGGCGATCTTCGGCAGCGCGCCGCGTTTGGACTTGGTCGCATAGCGCACCGCGCGCAGGTAGCGTTCATCCATGTGTTCGAGCGCCGCCAGGCGCACCCCGCGCCCGGCCTGGGCATCGAGGTAGTCCTTGATCTCCACGATCGCCGGCACCGCTTCGCGGGCCTGGCCGAAGAACTCGAGACACACGGTGCGCACGTGTGCGGGCATGCGGTGCAGGATCCAACCTGCCGCGCTGATCAGCCCGTCACAGCCTTCCTTCTGAACACCGGGCAGACCGCCGAGAAACTTGTCGGTGACATCCTTGCCCAACCCCACCTTGCGAAAAGTCCGGCCGGGAATGCTCAGCTGTTCGGTGCGCAATACCTTGGCAGTCTCCGGCGCGGCGTCACCTGATTTCCAGGTCAGCTCGAACTGCGCCCGCTCGACCTCGTGGATCTTGCCGAGGTTGTGGCCGATGCGCCGGACCTCGAGCCAATTGCCCTCCGGGTCGACCATGCGCCACCAGGCGAGATTGTCGACCGCCGTGCCCCACAGAACCGCCTTCTTGCCTCCGGCGTTCATCGCGATGTTGCCGCCGATGCAGGAGGCATCGGCCGAGGTCGGGTCCACCGCAAAGACCAGACCGGCCTTCTCGGCGGCCTCGGCAACACGCCGGGTGACTACTCCGGCACCGGTATCGATGGTCATGACCGGCTGGTCGAGTCCGGGCAACTGAGTCAGCTGGGGCAGCCCCAGCTGCTCGAGTTTTTCGGTATTGATGACCGCGGACTGCGCCGTCAGCGGGATCGCACCACCGGTGTACCCGGTACCACCGCCGCGCGGAATGACGGTGAGGCCAAGCTCGATGCAGGCCCGCACCAGACCCGGCAGCTCCGCTTCCGTGTCCGGCATCAGCACCAGGAAGGGGTATTCGACGCGCCAGTCCGTGGCATCGGTGACGTGGGAGACCCGGGCGTAGGCATCCATCCGGATATTGTCGGGATGCGTATGCCGCTTCAGCAGCCGCATGGCGCGGCGGCGCAAAGCGATGCTGGCGGCAAAGGAATCGGCGAACTGTGCGACGGCCGCGCGCGCCGCTTGCAGCAACGCGTTGACCTTCGGGTTTCGTCCGCCGACCGCTGAGGTCCGCCGCCGTTCTATCGGGTGCTGCGGGCCGGGCGGCGCTTCACTGCGACGTTCGACATCGTTGAGCCGGTGGTGCAGGGCATCGATCAGCAGCCGACGGCGGCGCCCGTTCTCGATCAGGTCATCGGCAAGATAGGGATTGCGCTGCACGACCCAGATATCGCCCAGCACCTCATACAGCATCCGGGCGGAACGTCCGGTCTTGCGCTCGTGCCGTAATTCATCGACCAATTTCCAGTTCTGCTCGCCGAGCAATCGAATGACGATTTCCCGATCGGAAAAGGAAGTGTAGTTGTAGGGAATCTCGCGCAGTCGCGCCGGGCCCGCGGGTTGGTCTTGACTGGCGTTCATGGGGCTATAGTGCCATACCCGATCGCGCGGGTTTCAGCGTCGCTACGGAGTTCTTCAGCCCGGGCCACGCGAGCGACAGGAACAGGCTCCGCGCCGCCATCAGGACGATGAGGGCCGCCCAGATGCCGTGGTTGCCCCACGCCCGGGAGAGCAGAAACACGGCCGGCACATACAGCACCACGCTTGCGAACATCGAGTTGCGCAACGTGCGCGTGCGGACCGCGCCCATGAAGATTCCGTCCCACAGGAAAGCCCATATGCACACGATCGGCAGGGCCACGACCCAGGGCCAGTAGATTGCCGCCTCACGCCGTAGAGCGACATTCGACGTCATCGTCGCCAGATACGCGGACCCTGCCAGCAGCAGCATGACCCCGAGCAGAACGCTCCATCCCAGTGACAGCAGCGCGCAACGCCTGACGATCTGCACCAGCAAGGCGCGGGACCCGGCACCGATGGCGCGGGCACCGAACACCTCGGCAACCGTGGCGAAGCCATCGAGCAGATTCGCCATCAGCATGAAGGCCTGCATCAGAATCTGGTTGGTCGCCAGCTCCATGGTGCCGAGCTGCGCCCCGCGTTCGGTCATCAGCGCGAACGATCCGGTCAGCAGCAGGGTGCGGACCATGATGTCGAAGTTCGCCGACAACAACCTGCGCCACGCGACCGCGTCCATCGCCCGCGCGAACGCTGCACGCCAGAGCGCGAAGGGCGCCATGCGCAGCATCAGGCCGGCAGCCGCGACGCTGATGCATGCCTCGCTGGTCACGGTCGCCCACGCTGCACCGGCAATGCCCCAATGGAAGGCCAGGACGTACAGACAGGCCAATCCTGCATTGAGTCCGTTCATGGCCAGCTGCAGCAGCATCACCGCGCGCGCGCGTCCCTGGCCCATTAGCCACGCAAACTGGGCATATCCCAGGAGCGTGAACGGCGCGGACCAGATCCTGGCATGAAAGTACTGCCTCGCGAGCGGCAGGACTTCGGCCGGCGGAGAAAGGAGCCGCATGGACAGCCAACCGATGGGCCATTGCAACAGCCACAAGCACAGGCCGCCAGCCAATGCCGCCAGAATGGGCCTGAGGCCAGCCAGGATCACTTCATTCTGATCTCCCCGGCCGATCGCCTGTGCCACCAGCCCCGTCGTCGTGAAGCGCAGGAAACTGAAGCACCAATAGATCACCGAGAAGAGGGTGGCACCGATACCGGCGGCGGCAATGATCGCCGGATCGCCCAGACGGCCCAGAACCGCGGTGTCCACCATGCCCATCAGCGGTGTCGCCATCGCCGCCAACATCACCGGAATGGCGAAACGGATCAGCGTCAGGTAGGAGGGGATCATGCGCGCCAATCCGCCCTGCGCGATCAACTAGTCATCAATGCCGATCATCACACTGGAGGCCTTGATCACCGCGTAAGCGCGCTCACCGACGGTGAGCGCGAGTTCCTCCACGGCGTCGTTGGTCACGATCGAGACCACCTCGATGCCTGGCGCAATTTCAAGCGTAACCTCAGCGTTCACAGCGCCAGGTTGAATCCTGCGGACGATACCGGCCAGACGGTTGCGGGCACTGATTTTCATGGGGTTGGCCTCCGGTAAGTGTGGGTGTTCACTGCGGTGTAGACTACACCTTCGCACTAGTCACCTGGGTCACCCACCATGCTGTTAACCAGCCGCGCGGGGCTGCGCGCCGAATTCAATACCAACGGTTCGCTGCGGCGCTTCGATGCCGGTTCGGTCTGTCTGCCCCTGTTCGTCGGCAACGAGATTGACGGCGGCCCGACCAACCTCTATCTGCGCCGACACACCGACATCATCGAGTCGATTGCACTGCTGGGGCCCGCGAGTCCGACACATTTCGATCTCGATGCCGAAGGAGGGCTGCGGGGCGTGGGCCAGTGGCAGGGGATCGCCTACCTCATCACGCTGCGACTCGCGCAAAGCGAGGCGGCCTGGTTCTGGCACGTTCAGTTGCTCAATACCCAGGCAACCACCCAACAGGTCGATGTGACCTATACGCAGGATCTGGCCCTCGCATCGTACGGCGCAATACGGCTGAACGAATTCTATGTCAGCCAGTACCTGGATCACACGCCGCTGCGCCATGCGACGCACGGTTGGGTCCTCGCGACGCGGCAGAATCAGGCCGTCGATGGGCACAATCCGTGGTGCCTGATCGGATCGTTGCGCAATGCCAGCGCCTTTGCCACCGACAGTCTGCAGTTTGCGGGGCTGGCGCTGCGGGCCGGCAAGCCGCCGATCGGGTTGACGGGCGACCTCGGCGAGCGTCGCCTGCAGCACGAACATGCCATGGCGGTCCTCAAGGATACCCCGGTAACGCTCGCCCCGCAGGCGTCCGTCGCTTTGGGATTCTATGGGTTGTATGTCCCGCACCATCCTGAGGCAACGGCAGCAGCGGACCTGCAGCGCGTCGATACGGTGCTCGTGCTGCCAGAGGCGGCGCCCGTCACCCTGAACCCCAAGGTTTCCACCCCGCGCAATCCCCCTGGGCATGCCACTTTATTCAGTACCTCACCGCAGCTTCAGGTGCTGGACCTGAATGAGGCGCACTTGCGGTCATGGATCGCGCCGCCCTGGCGCCACGAGGAGCGCGATTCCGCAGGAACCCTGCTGTCATTCTTCCATGGGCTCGAAAGTCACGTGGTGCTGCGCGCCAAGGAACTGAACCAGTTGCGACCGCACGGGCACATCCTGCGCACCGGGCGGCAGCTCACCCCTGATGAGACCGCGTTGACCTCCACGGTGTGGATGGGGGGTGTGTTTCATTCGATGCTGACGCAGGGTCACGTCAGCATCAATCGCTATCTTTCAACGGTCCACAGCTACCTGGGCCTGTTTCAGTCCCACGGCCTGCGCGTTTTCGTGCAGACGGGGCAGGGCTGGCAACTGCTGGCAGTGCCTTCTGCATTCGATATGGCGCCCGAAGCGTGTCGCTGGCTGTATCGATGCGCACAGCGCACGATCGAAGTGCGTGCCGAAGCCCACAGCGATCCGCATGTGCTGACCCTGACGATCGGGCTGCGCGCGGGCGAGCCGTGTCGCTTCCTGATATCGCAGCACGTAGCCCTCAACGGGGACGACGGCAGTACGCCGGGTGCGGCGCGCTGGCACCGCGACGGGGAGCAGATCGTGCTCGAAGCCGCCCCCGGTGGCGAGGTGGCGGCGCGCTTTCCCCACGGTACGTTTACGGTGACGCCGCAGTCCGGTACGCAACTGGAGAAGCTTGGTGGCGATGAGCTGCTGTTCGTGGATGGCCAATCGCGCAGTCAGCCGTTCCTGTGCATGATCATCGCACCAGCCGCCACGGTGGGTCTCGCCTTCCGTGGCCAGCTGATCGCTGCTGCCGTACCGCCGCCGCTGCTGACCCCTGCCGACACCGACCTCTTTCCCCGGTTGCAGATGACCCCGACGACCGGCGATGATGCCGGCCTGCGGGTGCAGCGCCTCGCCGATGCCTTGCCTTGGTTTGCACACAATGCCTGGGTGCACTACCTGGCGCCGCGCGGTCTCGAGCAGTACTCGGGAGGCGGCTGGGGTACGCGCGATGTGTGCCAGGGACCGGTGGAACTGCTGCTGGCACTCGGGCGTACGGCAGCGCTGCGCGACCTGCTGCTGCGGGTCATGGCGCAACAAAATCCCGATGGAGACTGGCCGCAGTGGTTCATGTTCTTCGACCGTGAGCGCAACATCCGCCCCGGCGATTCGCACGGCGATATCGTCTTCTGGCCGGTACTGGCGCTCGCCCAGTACCTGCTGGCCTCGGGCGATGCCGCCATCCTGGAGGAGCGTGTTCGCCTGTTCGATCAGAGCGGGCCGGAGGCCGGTGAACTGCTGAGCGTCTGGCAGCATGTGCAGCTCGCCCTCGGCCTGATCAGCCGCCGCCTCGTCGCCGGCACGGCCCTCGCGGCCTACGGCCATGGGGATTGGAACGATTCGCTGCAACCGGCCGATCCGGCGCTGCCGAGCCATATGTGCAGCGCCTGGACCGTCACGCTGCATGCGCAGACGTTGACCACCCTGGCACAGGCCCTGCGCTCCATCGGCCGCGCCGCGGACGCAGAACCGCTGGAAGCGGCGCTGCCGGCTATACAGCGGGACTTCCAGCGACTGCTGCTGGTCGATGGCGTGCTGACCGGATATGCGGTGTTTGAGGACGCGGGGATCCGCTACCTGCTGCATCCGCGCGATACGACGACCGGTCTCAAGTACAGCGCGCTGGCAATGATTCACGCGATTCTGGAGGACCTGCTGACACCTGATCAGGTGCACGCACACCTGGAGCTGCTGCAGGGCGTGCTGAGCGGACCGGACGGGGTGCGGCTGTTCGATCGGCCGATGCCGTATCACGGCGGCCCGCAGCGCATCTTCCAGCGGGCCGAGACGGCGAGCTATTTCGGCCGCGAGATCGGCCTGATGTACACGCATGCGCATCTGCGCTATGCCCAGGCTCTCGCGCACCTGGGTGAGGCAAAGCGCTTCTACCAGGCGCTCTGCCAGGCCAACCCGATCGGCATCCAGCAGGTCGTGGCCAACACCACGCGGCGCCAGTCCAACTGCTATTACTCGAGTTCGGATGCCGCCTTCGCCGATCGTTACGAGGCGAGCGAGCAGTACGAGCGGGTCGCGAAAGGCCAGATCAACCTCGACGGTGGCTGGCGGGTGTACTCCAGTGGCGCAGGCATCAGCGTGGGTCTCGTCATGCGACGCCTCCTGGGCATCAATCATGAGGCGCAACAGCTGTACCTCGACCCGGTGATACCGCCCGAACTCGATGGGCTCAAGGTCAACATCCACCTGCTCGAGCGGCCGCTCGAACTGCGCTATCGCATTGGCAGCGCCGGCTGTGGTGTCAGCGCCGTGACGCTCAACGATCAGCCCCTCACATTCGCTGCCGGCAGCAACCGCTATCGACGGGGCGGGGCGCGGATCAGTTGGTCGACGCTGCGCGAGAAGCTCAGCGGCGCAAACAATGTGCTGCGCATCGACATCGGCTGATGCGCAGTTAAGGAGAAGCTGAATGGGGTCGAATGAAGTGGTGATCGTGGCGAGCCGTCGGACGCCCATCGGCGCCTTCCAGGGCGCCTTCGCGCCGGTCGCGGCGCCGGCGCTGGCCGCCGCGGCGATCCGCGCGACGCTTGCGGATGCGGGTGTCAAACCCGAAGCGATCGATGAGGTGCTGCTCGGGTGCGTGCTGCCGGCAGGCGTGGGTCAGGCTCCGGCCCGGCAGGCCGCGCTCGCAGCAGGCCTGCCGACCTCGGTGCCGTGCACCACGATCAGCAAGGTCTGCGGCTCGGGCATGAAGGCGGTCATGACGGGCGCGGATGCGATCCGCGCCGGTTCGGCCGGGATCGTGCTCGCGGGCGGGATGGAGTCGATGACCAATGCTCCCTATCTCCTCACCAAGGCCCGCTCCGGCTACCGCATGGGAAACGGGGAACTGATCGACCACATGTTCTTTGATGGCCTCCAGAATGCCTACGACGGCAAACTCATGGGTGTGTTCGCCGAGGCCACCGCCAAGAAGTATGGCTTCACCCGCGCCGAGCAGGACAGGTACGTTCAGGGGACGATCTCGCGCGCCATGGCGGCTCTGACATCGGGGGCTTTCAAGCCCGAACTCGCCGCAGTCGAGGTGAAGTCGCGCAAGGGCGAGTTCGTGGTGAGTGAGGACGAGATTCCCCGCACCTGTGATCCGGCGAAAGTCGCGGGACTCAGGCCAGCCTTCGACAAGGAAGGCACCGTGACGGCCGCCAGTTCATCATCGATCGCGGATGGCGCCGCGGCGCTGCTGCTGGCCGGCGCTGCCGGGGTCGAACGGCTGCACCTCAAGCCGGTCGCGCGGATCGTCGCAGCCGCGACCTACGCACATGCCCCCGAGTGGTTTACGACGGCGCCTACCGGGGCGATCCAACGGGTGCTCCAGCGCGCCGAGTGGCGCATCGGCGATGTCGATCTGTTCGAGATCAATGAAGCCTTCGCCGTCGTCACCCTGGCCGCGATCCGGGACCTCGAGCTCGATCCGGAGCGCGTGAACGTCAACGGGGGAGCGTGTGCACTGGGGCACCCGATCGGTGCGAGCGGCGCGCGAATCATCACGACACTGTTGCATGCGTTGCGCCGGCGTGGATTGAAGCGTGGCATAGCGGCACTGTGCATCGGCGGAGGCGAGGCGACGGCCATCGCCATCGAGGCGTTGTAGTAAGCTTGAGGCCGGGAGGGGGACCCATACGCTGGAAAACACATTCGTGACACTGCCGCCGCCTTATCGTGTCGATTGGTATCCACCCGCGACGGCCGGTCATGCCGCTGCCAAAACCCCGCCGACCCATCATTCGGTAAGACTCGCTGACGGCTGTCGGCTCAGCCTACCCCTGACACCCCTCCCCGGGGGCGACATGGCGGTGGCGTTGCTGATGTCGAACCAGACGAGTTTTCTGGTCGAACGGAACATCGTCGAACGCATGACCGGGATGGCGCGCGCGGTGTCACCGGCCGCCGTTGTCGGGGTTCCCACCCTGGGCCTCGCCTACGCGAGGTCCGTCGCCGAGGCCATCGGCCTACCCGATTTCGTGGCGCTGGGTCACTCCCGCAAGTTCTGGTACGACGAGACGCTCTCCGAGGCGGTGGTGTCGTCCACCAGTCCCGATCAGAGCAAGCGGGTATATCTCGATCCCGCACTGCTGGAGCGCGTTCATGGGCGGCGCGTTCTGGTCGTCGATGATGTGCTGAACACGGGCAATACCATGGCGGCGGTGATTCGGCTGTTGAAAAAAGCACAGGCCAACGTCATCGCGATCTCCGCGGTACTGACGGAGGGTTGGGAATGGTATGGCGCCCTGGCACGGGTCGATCCAACGCTTCCCGCCTTGGTGCAGGCGCTGGGTCACATCCCGCTCTTTCGCCGCAGCGAGGGAGGTTGGGCGCCCATACCGGAAACCGATGCCGGGGCGCGACCCCAGTGAGCACTCTAAGGCGCTCGCCTCTAATGAATCGATGCCTGCTGTTCGTCCTGTTGGCGGGAATTTCCGCCGTCGCCTCCGCGGCTCCCCCGCAGAAGGTCACCCTGCTGCTCGACTGGTATCCGGAAGCCGAGAATGCCGGCTATTTCTACGCCCTGACGCATGGCCTGTACGCCAAGGCGGGTCTCGATGTGCAGATATCCCCGGTAGGACCGAATGCGAGCGTGGAGCCGCAGGTGGCGCTGGGGAAATACGATTTCGGGCTCGGCAGCTCCGACCAGGTTCTCATCGCGCGCTCGCGCGGGATTCCGCTGGTGATGGTGATGGGTTCGCTGCAGCACGATCCGGTCGGCGTGATGGTTCACGAGAGCTCACCGGTCCACACCTTCGCGGACCTGGAGGGCCACACGGTTGCAGCGCAGCCCGGACTGCCGTGGCTTCAATACGTCGTCAAGCAGTACCACCTGCACAATATCAAGGTGGTGCCGCTGAACTTCGATTACGCGCCATTCCTCCACGATCCGAACTACATCCAGCAGTGCTTCATCACCTCCGAACCGCCGATCATGGAGCATTCGGGGGTGAAGGTGCGCACGTTGTGGGTCAAGGACACCGGCTGCGACGCCTACATGGCGTTGGAGACCTCCGACACATTCCTCAAGGCACACCCGGATGCCGTGCGTGCGTTCGTTTCAGCCTCGGCCGCCGGCTGGCGCGGCTACGTCGCAGATCCGGCCACGACCGATGCGGAGATCCTGCGCCGCAACCCGGCCATGACCGCCATCCAGTTGACGCTGTCGAGGAAGGCGATGGTGGATCATCAACTGGTCGAAGGGCCGGGGAGCCCGGCCGGCAGCCTTGATCCGCAGCGCATGGCACATCAGTACTCGATCCTGCGTGATCTGAAGATCATCTCGGTCGACTACGAATTCAAGAACGCCTTCACGACTCAATTCCTCCCGCCACCATGAACAAGCCCTACGATCTGCTGATTGCTCACGCCGAGCTGCTCGTGCCGCTCGCCGGCAGCGACATCCCGGGAGGCTGGCTGGCCGTACGGGACGGGTTCGTCGCGGCAACCGGCAAGCCGGGCGAGGAGCCCGCCGCCCGCAAGGTCATCGATGCGGGCGGTTGCCTCGTGACGCCGGGACTGGTGAATGCGCATCACCACATGTACCAGTCGCTGAACCGGGGACTGGTCGTCAACCGGACCTTCAACGGCCTGGTCGAGTGGCTCAATTTCTATTACCCGATCTGGGAGCGCCTCGATGAAGAAGGCGCGTACCTGTCCACCTGGATCTCGCTGGCGGATCTCGCGCTGGACGGCTGCACGACCTCCAGCGATCACCTCAACATCCATCCGCGCCGGAAACTGATCGATGCCGAAATCGCCGCCGCGCGTGAGCTCGGCATGCGATTTCATCCCACACGTGGTGCGATGAATCTCTCCAAGAAGGAAGGTCGGCTGCCGCCGGACTCAGTGGTCGAGTCCGAGGACGAGATACTCGCCGACAGCGAACGGCTGGTGCGGACCTATCACGATCCGCAGCCCGGGGCTCTCATCCGGGTGGCGCTCGCTCCCTGTAACCCCTTCGCCGTCTCGCATGACCTGATGCGCCGCGCTGCCGATCTGGCCGAGAAGATGGACGTGCGACTCCATACCCACCTTGCGGAGAGTCTCGACGAGGAACAGTACTGCCTGCACCAGTACGGCTGCCGGCCGCTGGAGCGCTTCGAGGAAGTCGGCTGGGGTTCCCGGCGCTCCTGGGTCGCGCACTCCATTTTCATCAACGATCACGAGATCGAGTCGCTGGCCAGGTGGGGCACCGGCATCTGCCATTGCCCGTCGCGGAACCTACTGGGGACGGGCCGCATTGCGCCAGTGGGAAAACTCAAAGCACACGGAGTGCCGGTCAGTCTGAGTACCGATTCGGCGCCCTCCCTGCGCGCCGAGCTTGCGGTATCCCGCGAAGCGAATCTGCGTCTGCATGGCACGCAGCTCAGCGCCCGGGAGCTGCTGGAATTCGCGACCCTGGGATCGGCGCAATGTCTCGGACGGGAAGGTGAAATCGGTCAGCTCACGCCAGGGTCGAACGCCGACATCGTGGTCTGGCCACTGCCGGAAGTTGCACTCGGCAAGAGCCCGGATGAGGTACTGGAGGCGTGGCTCGCCGATGGTCCCGCCGCCCCCCGGCACACGATCGTGCAGGGGCGGTTCATCGTCCAGGACGGCGATTTCGTTTCACCCGATTATGAGGACCGGAAGCGGCGGCACGACCAGGTCACGGCGGACTGGCAGCGTTTCGTCGATTCGAGGTGAGTTCAGTCCACGCGATCGCCGCGGACCGACTCATGCCATGATCCCACCATGATCCGCTCCAGGACGACGACCGCGAAAAAAAGCAGCAGTCCCAGGAGGGAGGACGTGAGGATGATCGCGAACAGGTAGGGCGTGTCCAGCTGGCTCAGCGCGTAAATCGAACTGTAGCCCAGGCCGCCGGCTCCGAGCGAAGAACTGCCGGCGAAGGTTTCCCCGACCAGCGCGCCCACCACCGAAGCACCGGCGGCAATTTTAAGTCCCACGAAGATATGCGGGAGCGCGTGGGGCAGCCGCAACTTGAACAGCACCGCCGCGACGCCCGCGTTGCCCATCCGGAACAGATTCAGCAGGTTCGGTTCGATGCTGATCAATCCCTGGGTCGTGTTCACGATGACCGCCGGAACGGAGATCAGGAACGAGATGAACAGGACGGACGCGGACCCGTTGCCCAGCCACAGCAGAATCAGCGGGCTGATGGCGATGATCGGAATCGTCTGCAGCAGCACGACGTAGGGATAGAAGCAGCGGCGGATCAGCGAGGAGGTCGAGAAAAAGAGTCCGACGGCCACACCGACCACCGCGCTCAGCAGAAAGCCACCCACTGCCTCGGTGCCGGTGACCAGGAGCGCATGCAACAGATCCGGGAGGCGGGAGCGGACCAGGCCGCCGATTTCGATGGGGCTCGGCACGAGATAATCCGGAACCTTGAAGACGATGACGCTCAGCTCCCACAGCAGCAGCACCGCGCAGAAGGTCAGCAACGGCAGACGCCAGGAGGAAGGAATCATAAGTGCAGGGCGCCGAAGGAGCGGGAGACCTGGCCGACGAGATCCAGAAAAGCCGGGTCACCCCGCAAGGCCGCGGTGCGGTGCGTCGGCAGCGGAATCATCACCTCTTCGCAGATCCGCCCCGGGTTCGCGCCCATCAGTATGATTCGATTCGACAGGAAGACCGCCTCAGTGATCGAGTGCGTGACGAACAGCGTCGTCCACTGCTGCTGTGCCTTGAGTGCCAGCAGTTCCTCGTTGAGTCGATTGCGGGTCATTGCATCGAGCGCGCCGAAGGGTTCATCCATCAACAGCAGACGCGGTGTGGTCACCAGGGCGCGGGCCAGCGAAACACGCATCTTCATGCCACCCGAAAGTTGTCGGGGATAGTAGTCGTGCACTTCCTCCAACCCGACGAGCTTCAGGACGGCCGCGACACGGCTCGCGCGCTGTGGTCGTGGGACCTGCTCAAATTCCAGGGATAATTCGACATTACGTGCGACGGTGCGCCAGGGCAGCAGGGTCGAATCCTGGAATACGAAGGAAACCGCATCGCGAGCGCCCTCCGGTGCCCGCCCATCGATCCTGATCGAGCCGCCGGAGATCGGGCTCAGTCCCGCGATCATTTTCAGCAGCGTCGACTTGCCACAGCCCGAGGCGCCCAGGACGCTGACGAATTCGCCCGGAGCCACCGATAACGAGAGATCGCGGATGACCGGCTTGCTGTTCGGATATTCCTTGTTCAGGTTCGCGATGGAGATGATCTGGGAGCTCGGGCTGGACGCCATATAAATTTGCCCGGTCGGCAGCAAGAGACTAACGTTACTACAGATTTTGGAGGCGCGTCGCGCGCGCGTTGGATGGCAGTCCCGCTAAGCATTCGGATCCCCGACGGACGTACGGTTTCCGCGCTGTTGTTGCGACCGCGCGGGGCAGTTGCCTGTTTCGTCTTTGCGCATGGAGCCGGCGCCGACATGAATCACGCATTCATGCAGACCGTCGCGGTGAAATTGGCCGCAGTGAAGATCGCGACGCTGCGCTACCAGTTCCCCTATATGGAAGCGGGCTCGAGGCGACCCGACCGGCCCGCCGTCTGCCATGCAGTGGTACGTGCGGCTGTCGCCACCGCGAGGCGCAAGCTGCCGAAGATTCCACTCATCGCCGGCGGCAAGTCGTTCGGTGGGCGCATGACCTCCCA
>Ga0302314_10001143_pt1 | contig 49476 bp, 44 predicted proteins | sample III_Palsa_N2_3_FD_200533 | JGI IMG/M metagenome (GOLD analysis project Ga0302314, IMG submission 200533) | Peat permafrost microbial communities from Stordalen Mire near Abisko, Sweden - III_Palsa_N2_3 | ecosystem: Environmental > Terrestrial > Soil > Palsa > Peat permafrost | place: Sweden... | reverse complement strand
CTTCGGGTGAAATACCACGCATTCCGTTGAATCTGCCATTGCTGAAGGAGCGCGCGATCCTCGGCGTTTACTGGGGCGATTGGGCAAAGCGCAATCCAACGCTTCAGCAGGCGCACCTAATGCAGTTGCTCACATGGTTCCGCGACAAACAGATCGTGCCGCCGGTCACCGAACAAGTGCCGTTGGCCGGTGCGGTCGCGGCACTGCAGCGCATGGCCGGGCGTCAGGTGCGTGGCAAAGTTGTCGTGTTGCCGCAAGCGTGAATAAAGCAGCCGGTTTCCTGGAATTCTAATGAGTGCCGAACGGCGCGCGACTGGCCTGGTAACGATCAGAGGATGCCGGGGAGCAGCCACCAGCTGCGCTTCTTGTAGGCCGCCCATTCCGAATAGCGCGCCATGCTCGCTTCCTTCATCCGCATGTTGACCGCGAACAGGCCCAGCCATACCCAGGCCAGCACAACCACCGGCAGCCAGTGCCACACCATCATGGCGAAGCTGCCGTAGATCATCATTTCGCCCAGGTAATTCGGATGGCGCACGTAGCGGTGCATGCCGTCGGTAATCAGTCCGCGCTTCACGCGCAAGGTGTAGTACTTCTGCGCATCAGCCGCGATCATGATCACGCTGCCGAGCAGGCACAGGCTGATGCACAGGCAGAACCATGCGTAGTCTGGCAACGGATAGTGCGGATGCGAGGTACCTGAAATCAGCAGCCAGCCGAACACCCAGTACCAGCCAAGCACGGCCACGAACGCGTTGAGGCCGCCGCCGATGGTGACCTTTGCTTGCCAGGCGCTATCGGGGAAGGCGAGGTCCTTGAGAATCCACACCAGTCCGTAGCTGCCGTGCATGGCCAGGTAGATCCAGGCCGCGGTCGAGGTGTTGTGGTAGTACCAGATCAGCACGCCCAGGAAGACGAAGGTGCCGGCCTTCTGGAAGTTGACCACCCAGGCCAGCTTCCACGGTCGTGGGCCACCGAGAAAATCGTGCACCAGGTAGTCGGTAAGCCGGCGCATGTTGGCAGCCCAGGCGGGCGCGCGGGTCTGCGCAGCGGAAGTGTCCGGAGTCGTAGCGTTCATGAGCGTCTCCGCGGAAGCTGCCGCGAGCAGCCAATCGGCGGCCTAGCCTGCGAGTGGCGCGGCCGATGTGGCGAAGAAAAGTTCTTCTCGATGCCGAGGCTGTCGGTGCGCGTTTCTGCCGACGTGTCCCTCGCGATGCGCTGCCATTGTGTTCCCCGTACCGACATGTCGCATGCCTCCGCTCGATGCTGCCTGCGCATGCGCCGCGAAGCCCTGGATGCTTAGCTGCGGTGCAATATGGACATTTGTCCAGTACGGTCGCACAGTCCCATACCTAATTCAATCAGCCGTAATTCCAACGACGGAGCGTCGCATGATGCCGTTCGACTACGTGATTGTGGGGGGAGGATCGGGCGGCGCGACGTTGGCCGCGCGGCTGAGCGAGGATTCGCAGGTGCGGGTCTGCCTGATCGAGGCCGGCGGCGATGGGCGCGATCTGTTGATCCGTTGCCCGGCCGGTACCGTGGCCCTGCTTCCGGGGCGACCGAAGATCAACAACTACGCCTACCAGACCGAACCGCAGGCCGGCTTGAACGGGCGCCGCGGCTATCAGCCGCGCGGTCGTTGCCTGGGCGGTTCCAGCGCGATCAACGCGATGCTCTACATCCGCGGCCATGCCGGCGACTACGACGACTGGGCGCGCGATGGCTGCGAGGGCTGGAGCTTTCGCGACGTGCTGCCGTACTTCAAGCGCGCGGAAGGCAACCAGCGCGGCGAATCGGAACTGCACGGCGGCAGCGGTCCGCTGCAGGTCGGCGAACAGCAGAGCCCGCGGCCGATCACCGAAGATTTCGTCGCGGCCGCGGTGGAATGCGGCATCCCGCGCAATCCGGATTTCAACGGTGCCGAGCAGGAAGGCGTCGGCATCTACCAGGTCACCCAGTTCCATCGCGGCGAGCGCAACGGCGAGCGCTGCTCGGCCGCGGCGGCGTACCTGCATCCGGTGATGGATCGCGCCAACCTCACCGTGCTGACGCAGACGCAGGCGTGCCGAGTCGTGCTCGAAGGTGGTCGCGCGGTCGGCGTGGAAGTGCAGCGACAAGGCAAGCGCGAAGTCATCCGGGCCGAGCGCGAGGTGGTGCTCAGCGGCGGCGCCTTCAATTCGCCGCAACTGCTGCTGCTCTCCGGCATCGGCGATCCGGCTGAACTGCAGCAGCATGGCATTGCCGTTCGGCATGCATTGCCCGGGGTCGGCAAGAATCTGCAGGATCACCTCGACTACATCATTTCCTACAAGTCGAAGGAAACCGATCTGTTCGGCATCGGTGCGGTCGGCGCCGTGCACCTGATGCGCGCGATGCGCGAATGGCGCAAGACCGGCAAGGGCCTGCTGGCGACGCCGTTCGCGGAGGGCGGCGCCTTCCTGAAATCGAATCCCGCGCTCGAGCGACCGGATCTGCAACTGCACTTCTGCATCGCGATCGTCGACGACCACGCGCGCAAACTGCACATGGGCTACGGCTTTTCGTGCCACGTCTGCGTGCTGCGGCCGAAGAGTCGCGGCACGGTCGGTCTGCTCGATAACAACCCGCTGTCGCCGCCACGGATCGATCCGAACTTCCTGGCGCATCTCGACGATGCCGCCTTGCTGCTGGCTGGCGCGAAGCAAATGCGGCGCATCCTGGAATCGCCGGCGCTGGCGAAATATCGCCAGCAGGAATTGCATACCGCTGCCGATCCCAGCGACGCAGCGCTGTTGGAACACATCCGCAATCGCGCCGACACCATCTATCACCCGGTGGGCACCTGCAGGATGGGTACCGACGCGATGGCGGTGGTAGATCCACGGCTGCGCGTGCATGGCATCGCCGGACTGCGCGTGGTGGACGCCTCGGTGATGCCGAGGTTGATCGGTGGCAACACCAACGCGCCGACGATCATGATCGCCGAGCGCGCCGCCGAATGGATCAGGGCCGACATGCAGGCCGAACGCAACGAAGCCGTCGCCGCCACGGCCGCCTGATACGAATGGCGCATAGCGCCGAGGAAAAGCACATGGCTGCACAAATCCAACCGCGTTCCGTTCCGCCGCTCGCCACTTCGGCGAACCATGCCAGCTCGGCCGAGATCGATGCCGCGCTGCAGACGCTCGACGCGCACAAGCGGCGCTGGGTCGAGACGACGATACCCGAGAGAATCGCCTTACTCGACCGCATCAAGGACGGCCTGATCGCCGTCGCGGCGGACTGGGCGAATACCGCCGCCCGCATGAAAGGCCTCGATCCTGATTCGGCGCTGGCCGGCGAGGAATGGATTTCCGGCCCGTATGCCCTGATGGCGTACTGCAACGCAATGATGCATACCTTGAAGGGCCTTGCCGAAGGGCGCCATCTGCGTTCGCTGCCGCTGCGCGAGCTGCCCGGCGGCCAGCTGGCCGCCAAGGCGATGCCGCAATCGTTCTGGGACCGCCTGCTGCTCAACGGCGTCAGCGCCGAAGTGTGGATGGAAGCCGGGGTCACCCGGCAGAACCTGGCGCAGCACACAGCCGGCACCTACGGCGCTAGCAGCGGCGGCGAAGGCAAGGTCGCGCTCGTGCTGGGTGCCGGCAACATCGCCGCGATCGCGCCGCTGGATTGCCTGCACAAGCTGCTGGTCGAGAACGAAGTGGTGGTGCTCAAGCTCAATCCGGTCAACGAATACTTGAGCGACTTCCTGACGCCGGCGCTGGCGCCGCTGATCGAGGCCGGCTACCTGCGCATCCTCCGCGGCGATGCCAGTGTGGGCCAGCTGCTGTGTAATCACCCGCTGGTGGAAACCATCCACATCACCGGTTCCGCCATCAGCCACGACGCCATCGTCTGGGGCGTCGGCGAGGAAGGGCGCCTCAACAAGCAGCGGCGGACCCCGCTCAATCCGCGGCCGATCACCTCCGAGCTGGGTGGCGTCGGCCCAACCATTGTCGTGCCGGGCCCGTGGTCGGCGGCCGACCTGCGCTTCCAGGCCGAGCATGTGGCGACCCAGAAACTGCACAACGGCGGTTTCAACTGCATCGCCAGCCAGGTGCTGGTGTTGTCTGCGTCATGGCCGCAGAAGCAGGCCTTCGTGCGCCAGTTGGAGCAGACGCTGGCGTCGTCCACGCCGCGTCCGCTGTACTACCCCGGCGCGGCGCAGCGCGTCGAGCGTTTCGAGGTCGATGCCGGTACACCGCCCAAACCTGTCGGCAACACCAGCGAATGCGTGGTGACTCCCTTCAAGGCCGGCAGCCGACGCGGGCTGGAAACGGTCGAGGTGTTCGCACCGGCGCTGGGCGTTACCGAGCTGGAGCCGGCGGATGCCGAAGCCTTTCTGCGGGCGGCGGTGGATTACGCGAACACGCAGCTCGCCGGCACGCTGGGCGCGAACATCATCATTCATCCGACCACGATCAAGCAGATCGGGCGCCGGCGTTTCGAGGAAATCCTCACCGAGCTGCACTACGGCACGATTGCCGTCAACGCCTGGTCCGGCGTCGGCTTCATGCTGGCGCAGGCGGCCTGGGGCGCGTTCCCCGGGCATACCCTGGAAGACGTGCAGAGCGGCATCGGCTTTGTCCACAACAGCTTGCTGTTCGATCGGGCCGAGCGCACCATCGTCGAAGGGCCTTTCCGGCCATTCCCGAGAAACCTGCTGGGCGGCCCCTTGAGTCTGTTGCCGCGGCCACCGTGGTTCGTCACCAATAAGCGCGCCCACGTGCTCGGCCGCTTGCTGACCCGCTTCCAGTACCGTCCGAGTCTGTTCAAGGTGCCGCGGATTTTCTTCGAAGCACTGCGCGGTTGAGCGGATCGTTGGGGGCAGACTTGCGTGCGCAGGGTTCGCAGGCGTGGCGGCAGGGCTGACCCTTGTTTCGGAATCGAGTAAGGTGCCATGGGACAGGCCATGCCGGGTCGACCAGGAGCAAGCACGATCGTGGTGTCGCCAGCAGTGCGGAAAAATCCGCGATCAACCCCTCGATCGCCGGGACGGGGACGCGCGGACAAGAGCGCCGACAAGAAGCAGGACCTGCTGCGGCATGCCCTCGCCGCGCTGGCGGAGGTGGGTTTTTCCCGCATCAACCTGCGCGACGTGGCGGCGCGCTCGAATGTGTCGCTGGGCGTCATCCACTATTACTTCGCCGACAAACACGATCTGCTGATCAGTTGCATCAGCCTCTACAAGGACGAGTTCATCGCGAGCCTTGAGCGCGCGATCGACGTCGCCACGGGCGCGGAGGCCTTGCCGGTCTCGCTGATCGACATCCTGGTCCATTCGGCCGAGAACGATGCGCAAACCCATCGGCTCTGGTACGACACGCGGACGCAGGCCTTGTTCGATCCGATCTTCCAGTCGCTGGTCGAAGACATTGAATGCCGCCTGATCGCGGTGGTGCGCCGCTTTCTGGACAAGATGCAGGTGCTGGGCGGCGGCGCGTGCGAAGTCGCGCAGGATGCATTGGGCATCTATCTGATACTTGACGGCTGCTTCCGCTATTTCCTGCAGCAGCGCCTGAGCAATGTGCAGGTCGCGGCGGCGATGCGCGAGCGGCTCAATGACGAATTGAAGCGCATCCTGATCCGGCATTCGTAGTCGTCAGGAAAGCCGTTTGCGGCACGAACGAGGCTTCAAATTGAAAAACGGCGCCGTATCGCTACGGCGCCGCTTCCGTCTCTCGTCTTGCTGACGCTTACAGCGCTTCGAATACGCCGGCAGCGCCCATGCCGGTGCCGATGCACATCGTCACCATGCCGTACTTCTGCTTGCGCCGGCGCAGGCCGTGAATCAGCGTGGCGGCACGGATCGCGCCGGTCGCGCCGAGCGGGTGGCCCAGCGCGATGGCACCGCCGAGCGGATTGACCTTGGCCGGGTCGAGGCCGAGATCCTTGATCACCGCTAGCGCCTGCGCGGCGAACGCCTCATTGAGCTCGATCCAGTCCAGCTGATCTTGCGTGATACCGGTCTGCTTGAGCGCTTTCGGAATCGCTTCCTTCGGGCCGATGCCCATGATTTCCGGCGGCACACCGGCGACCGAGAAGCCGACGAAGCGCGCCAGCGGTTGCAGGTTGTGATCCTTGATCGCCTTCTCGCTGGCCAGCAGCAGGGCGCCGGCACCGTCGGACATCTGCGAAGAGTTGCCGGCGGTCACGCTGCCGCCGAACTGGCCATTGCGGAATACCGGCTTGAGCTTGCCCAGCACTTCGACCGTGGTGCCCTTGCGCGGACCTTCGTCGGTGTCGATGGTGCGGCTGTCGGTGATGATCGAGCGCTTCTTCAGGTCGGGGTAATGGTCATCGAGCTGGAACGGGGTGATCTCGTCCTTGAACTCGCCGGCGGCGATCGCGGCGAATGCGCGGTCGTGGCTCTGCGCCGAAAACGCATCCTGCTGCTCGCGCGTGATCTTCCAGCGCGTGGCCACGTTCTCGGCGGTGATGCCCATGCCGTAAGCGATGCCGATGTTCTCGTCGGTGAAGATCGCGGGGTTCATCGCGATCTTGTGGCCCATCATCGGCACCATGCTCATGCTCTCGGTGCCGCCAGCCAGCATCAGGTCGGCTTCGCCGAGGCGGATGCGGTCGGCTGCCATGGCGATGGCCTGCACGCCCGACGAACAGAAGCGGTTGATGGTGACGCCCGGCACGGTATTCGGCAGGCCGGCCAGCAGCACACCGATGCGGGCCACGTTCATGCCTTGCTCGGCCTCGGGCATGGCGCAGCCGATTACCGCGTCACCGATCAGGTTGGGGTCGATGCCCGGCGCCTGCGCGATCACCGCGCGGATCACGTGGGCGAGCAGATCGTCGGGACGGGTGTTGCGGAATACGCCGCGCGGCGCCTTGCCGACCGGGGTGCGGGTGGCGGCAACGATGTAGGCGTCTTGCACTTGCTTGGTCATGGTTTTGATCCTTCTGGAATGTCGGAAAGGGAAGAGGTGGGCGGGTGCCGTCCGCTTTCCGTCAGTTCCGCAGCGGTTTGCCGGTGGTCATGGTGTGGGCGATGCGCGCCTGGGTCTTCTCGGTCTGCGCCAGTTCCACGAAATGCTTGCGCTCCAGCGCCAGCAGCCATTCCTCATCGACCTGTGAACCACGTTCGATCACGCCGCCGCACAAGGTGTCGGCGATGCGCGAGGCGATGTCCACGTCGTGCGGCGAGGCGAAATAGCCCGCCTGCAGGTTGGCCAGCGAGGCCTTGAAGGTGGCGGTGCCGACATCGCCGGCGACCGGGATGGCGCGTGCCGGCAACGGTGGCCGATAGCCGGTATCGGCCAGCGAACGCGCGACTTCCTTCGCCACATAGAGCAGCTCGTAGGCGTTGAAGATCACCACGTCGTTGTCGCGCAGCAGGCCCATCTGCTTCGCCTCAAGCGCGCTGGCAGAGACCTTGGCCATCGCCGGGTTCTCGAAGATCTTCTTCAGCGCCTCGAACGGGTCTTCCGGGTTGGCTTTGGCCGCGCGCACGGCGAATTCCTTCAGGCCGCCGCCGGCCGGCAGCAGGCCCACACCGGCCTCGACCAGGCCGATGTAGCTTTCCAGTGCGGCCACGGTACGTGCCGAATGCATCTGGAATTCGCAGCCGCCGCCGAAAGCCATGCCGCGCACGGCGGCAACCACCGGTACCAGCGAATACTTGATCGTCATGCTAGTGCGCTGGAAGTTTTCCACCATCTTCTCGAAGTCACCGACCTTGCCGGCCTGCAGCAGGCCGAGCGCGCCCTTCAGATCCGCACCGGCGGAGAATGGCTCGCCGGTCTGCCAGATCACCACCGCCTTCAACTTCTGTTCGGCGATCTTGATCGCTTCCTGCACGCCATCGAGCACGAAGTCGTTGACGGTATTCATCTTGGTCTTGAACGAAAGGATGCCGATGCCGTCGTCGCCCAGCGTCCACAGCCGCACGCCGTCGTTCTCCCACACGGTGGTGCCCTGGTCGAACTTCTCGCCGAGCAGCGGATCGGGGAACAGCTGGCGCTGATAGACCGGATGGGTCGAACGCGGCTTATCGGCATTGGCGCTGGCCGAGTACGAGCCGTCTTTCGAATGGACGCCTTTACGGCCATCCGTAACCCAAGCCGGTAGCGGTGCCTTGCTCATGGCCTTGCCGGCGGCGATGTCTTCGTTGATCCAGCCGGCGATCTGCTGCCAGCCGGCGGCCTGCCAGGTTTCGAACGGGCCGAGTTTCCAGCCGTAGCCCCAGCGGATCGCGAAATCGACGTCGCGCGCGGTGTCGGCGATATCCGCCAGGTGATAGGCGCTGTAGTGGAACAGGTCGCGGAAGCTGGCCCACAGGAACTGCGCCTGCGGATCGCTGGAGGCACGCAGCTGGCCGAACTTCTCGGCCGGATCCTTGATCGCCAGGATCTTCGCCACTTCATCGGAGGGCTTCTGCTCGGAAGCGCGGTAATCCTGCTTGGCCGGATCGAGCACTACGATGTCCTTGCCGGCCTTCTTGTAGAAGCCGGCGCCAGTCTTCTGCCCGAGTGCGCCGTGGTCGATCAGCCCCTGCAGCCACGCCGGTGCCTTAAAATATTGGTGCCAGGGATCGTCCGGCAAAGTGTCGGCCATCGTCTTGATCACGTGCGCCATGGTGTCCAGGCCGACCACATCGGCGGTGCGGTAGGTCGCGCTCTTCGGGCGGCCCAGCGCGGGGCCGGTGAGCGCGTCGACGGTGTCGAAGCCGAGCTTGAATTGGTCGGTGTGGTACATCGCCGAGAGCATCGAGAACACGCCGATGCGGTTGCCGATGAAGTTCGGCGTGTCCTTGGCGTAGACCACGCCCTTGCCGACGGTGCTGACCAGGAAGGCTTCGAGGCCTGCCAGCACGCCGGGCTCGGTGAGCTTGGTCGGGATCAGCTCGACCAGGTGCATGTAACGCGGCGGATTGAAGAAATGCACGCCGGTGAAACGGTGGCGCATTTCTTCCGGCAGCGCCTCGGCGAGCTGATTGATCGACAGGCCCGAGGTGTTGCTGGCGAGTACTGCGGTGGGCGACACATGCGGCGCGATCTTGCGGTAGAGGTCCAGCTTCCAGTCCATCCGCTCGGCGATCGCCTCGATCACCAGGTCCACGTCATTGAGCTGATCGAGGTCGTCCTCGTAGTTGGCCGGGATGATCGCGGCGGCGCGCGTTTTGTCTGCCAGCGGTGCAGGCGAGAGCTTCTTCAGGTTCTCGATCGCCTTCAGCGCGATCCCGCTCTTCGGGCCTTCCTTCGCGGGCAGGTCGAACAGCACGGTTTCGACGTCGGCGTTGGTCAGGTGCGCGGCGATCTGCGCGCCCATGACGCCGGCGCCCAACACGGCGGCCTTGCGGATGCGCAGTGGCGGGTTCTGGCCGGCTCGTTGCGGTTGCGGTGCAGTCATTGGTTTCTCCGGGAATGCGGACGGTGGGGAGGATTGAATGGTCGGTGGAATGCGAAGCAGGCGTTGCGGATAGAAAACTCTCTAGGGATGACTCAGGCCGGCGGCGGAAAAGCGCACCAGGTGGACGATGGTCTGCTCGCGATGGGTCAGTTCGCTGACACCGCTCTTGCGCTGGATCAGGCCGAAGCCCGACATGGCGTGGGTGAGCGCGCCGGTGACCAGATCGATGCGCCAATACAGTTCGGCGCGCTCCAGCTGCGGTAGCAGGCGGGCGAATTCGGCGGTGAATTGGCGGATCACATGGCCGTAGTGGCCGGACAGGAACTGCCGCAAGGTGTCGTCGTGCTCGGCGAAAGCGCGGGCCAGCACGCGCATGAAGAGGGCGCCGTGATCGTCGTGCGACAGCTCCATCGCCGGGCGGATATAGGCTTCGAGCACTTCTTCGAGCGTGGTCGAGGCGCGTCCGGCGACCTGTTCCAGCGCGGCCAGGCGCTGGCCGTTCAGCGCATCGAGGCGCCGCCGGAACACCTGCTCGACCAGCTTGTCCTTGGAGCCGAAATGGTAGTTGACGGCGGCCAGGTTCACGCCGGCGGCCGCAGTCAGCTGACGCAGCGACGCGCCGTCGAAACCGCGTTTGGCGAACAGCACCTCGGCGGCGGCGAGGATGCGTTCCTGGGTCGATGAGCTGGAGCTGTTCAAGCGGGCGGTCCATCCATCGGCGACATGGCGGAATCAAACGATCGTTTGAGCATACGCGACCGGCTCCGAACCCGTCAAACGATCGTTTGATCTTGCACCCATGTAGTTCCCGTCCGGGCTAGGACCTGTCAAACTTCGCGTCCCAAGTCCATATTCGTGCTGGATTTGGTTCCTGACTCGCCGGTCGGCAGGTCACGCATTCAACTTTCCGAAACTCAACCGATCCATTCCGCGGAGCAGATTCGTATGGCGCTGGAGCGCACCCTTTCCATCATCAAGCCCGATGCCGTCGCCAAGAACGTGATCGGCGACATCTATGCGCGTTTCGAGAAAGCTGGCCTGAAGGTCGTCGCGGCCAAGATGAAGCAGCTGTCGCGGCAGGAAGCCGAAGGCTTTTATGCGGTGCACCGCGAACGTCCGTTCTTCAAGGCGCTGGTCGATTTCATGATTTCGGGTCCGGTGATGATCCAGGCGCTGGAAGGCGAGGGCGCGATCCTGAAGAACCGCGACCTGATGGGCGCGACCAATCCGAAGGACGCGGCGCCGGGCACCATTCGCGCCGACCACGCCGATTCGATCGACGCCAATGCGGTACACGGTTCCGATGCGGCCGAGACGGCAGCGGTGGAGATCGCGTATTTCTTTTCAACGATTGAAGTCCACTCGCGCTGAGTGCGGTGCGAGACATCACGATTAGCGAGGCATGATTGAAGTGATTCCAGTGGTTGCCGATCCGCAAGCCAAGGTCAACCTGCTCGATTTCGATCGGCAGGGGCTGCGGGATTTCTTTGCCTCGCTAGGCGAAAAGCCGTATCGCGCCGAGCAGGTGATGAAGTGGATCTATCACCATCTGGAAGACGATTTCGCCAACATGACCGATGTCGGCAAGGCCTTGCGCGGCAAGCTCGAGGCCAGCTGCTACATCGGCGTGCCGAAGACGGTGTTTGATAAAGCAGCGCTCGATGGCACGCACAAGTGGCTGCTCGGCATGGACGGCGGCAACGCGATCGAAACGGTGTACATCCCCGAGCCGACTCGCGGCACGCTGTGTGTGTCATCGCAGGTCGGTTGCGCGCTGAACTGTCAGTTCTGCTCTACCGCCACGCAGGGCTTCAACCGCAACCTGTCCGCCGCCGAGATCATCGGCCAGATGTGGGTGGCGGCGAAGTACCTGGGCAATATCACGCATCAGAACCGACGCATCACCAATGTGGTGATGATGGGCATGGGCGAGCCGCTGCTGAATTTCGACAACGTAGTGCGCGCGATGAGCCTGATGCGCGACGACCTCGGTTTCGGCCTCGCGGCCAAGCGCGTCACGCTGTCTACCGCCGGGCTGGTGCCGATGATCGACGAGCTGTCGGCGAAGATCGACGTATCGCTGGCGGTGTCGTTGCATGCGGCCAACGATGAGCTGCGCACCGAGCTGGTACCGCTCAACAAGCGCTACCCGATCGCCGAGCTGATCGCCGCCTGCCAGCGCTGGCTCACCCGCAAGGCGCGCACCTCGATCACCTTCGAATACACCTTGATGAAGGGCGTCAACGATCAGCCGGTGCATGCGCGCGAGCTGATCAAGCTGATGCGCAAGCTGCCGACCTGCAAGGTCAACCTGATTCCGTTCAACCCATTCCCGGGTACCCGTTTCGAGCGCTCGGACGCGGATGTGATCCATGCCTTCCAGACCCAGCTGTTAAACGCCGGTGTGCTGACCATGCTGCGTCGCACGCGCGGTGACGATATCGATGCCGCCTGTGGCCAGCTGAAAGGGCACGTGCTCGACCGCACCCGCCGCCAGGCCGAGTTCCGCAAGCGGCTGGAACAGAGGGCCACCCATGCGGCTTGATCGCCACATCCTGCTGGCCGGCATCCTGGCCCTGGCGGGCTGTGTCAATGCGGCTCCCCCGGGCACGCCGCCGCCGGACAAGATGCCGAAGGTGAGCAAGGCGGATCAGGCAACCGACGCCGCGCGCATCCATACCGAACTTGGCCAGCACTACATGCAGGAAGGCGACCTGCAGACTGCGCAGGCGAAACTGCAGCGGGCGCTGCAGTTCGACCCGAACTACGCGCCTGCGCATACCGTGATCGCTGTGCTCTACCAGCGCATCGGCGACATGCCGAACGCCGAACTGCACTATCGCCGTGCGCAGGAGCTGCAGCCGACCAATGGCGGCGCGAACAACAATCTCGGCGCCTTCCTGTGCAAGGTCGGCCGGCCGGCCGAGGCGGATGCCTACTTCAGGAAGGCATTGAACGACCCGTTCTATCAGACGCCGGAATTTGCCTGGATCAATGCCGGCATGTGCAAGGCGCAGACCAATGACTTCAGCGGTGCCGAGGCCGATTTCCGCAAGGCACTCACGCTCAACCCGCAAAGCTCTGATGCGTTATTTCAGCTTGCCAATACGCTTTATTTGAATAACGATGCGCTCCACGCGCGCGCCTTCCTGCAGCGTTTCGATGCACTGGGGCAGGCCACACCGGTCGCGTTGAAGCTTGGCCACGATATTGAATCCCGTTTAGGCAACTCGGAAGCTGCCTCCAATTACACCAAGCGACTGCAAAGCAAGTTCCCGGATTCGGAACAGGCCCATGCATTCGATGCCACCGCAAAGCCATGAACGACGAGCAGCCAAAAACAGCCGGGCAGGCAGCCCATCCCGCTGAATCGATCAATCACGACTTGTTCGGCCTTGCCGCCATGCAGCCACAGGCGTCGATTGCCCAGCATGACGCGTCGTTCGGCAGTCGCCTGCGCGCGGCGCGGGAAGCGCGCCAGCTGACCCTGGAAGCCTGCGCGGCCAGCCTGCGCCTGCCAGTGCGCGTGCTACGCCAGCTCGAGAGCGGCGAGCACGACGGCATCGACTACCAGGTGTATCTGGGTGGTTACATCAGCAAATACGGCCGCCATCTCGGCATCGACGAAGCCAGCATCCAGGCCGAGATCGCCAAACTGAAGCGCGCCGAGCCGGAGCTGGTGGCGACGGGCGGCGTCTCGCATTCGCGCTACCTGCTCGAACGTTATGCGACGGCAGCCACCTATCTGGTGCTGACGGCGGTCATCGTCGTGCCGGTGGTCTGGCTTGGCCTGAGTGGCACGCTGGACCGCGATATGGCCCATCTGGCTCCGCTCGACTCCAACCCGGTGGCCCAGCAGGAAGTCGCAGCCAATACCAACCCGGCAACGGCGGCCAGTACGGCGACCAATCCGGTCGATGTGCCGGTGGTGCCGGTGCATGTCGATCCGCAGCCGCTGATCGCCTCGATGATCCCCAACCTGGATAACGATGCGGCCGTACCGGCCACGCCGTCGTCTGCGGGCAGCAGCCAGCAGGGTTCGGGCGCGCATGCGCTTGCGCTGAATCTGGCCAATCCGAGCTGGGTCGAAGTGATCGGCAAGGATGGCGCCCGCCTCGAATACGGCCTGTTGCCGGCCGGCAGCAAGACCTATCGCAGCGATGGCCCGCTGGATGTGCGCATCGGCAATGCCACCGCCGCACAGGTGCAACTGGATGGTCAGCCGGTGGCGTTGGACGGCTACCGCCATTCCAACGTGGCGCATTTCCGCATCGTGGTGCAGGACGGCAAGGCCGCGGCCGCCAGTCTTTGAAGCCAGCGCCGGGCCTTTCGCCCGGGGCAATCGGTTATGCTTGTCCATTAGACCGCGCATCCGGTCGGCAGCGGCTCGGCGTTTTCGCCTTGCTGCGCCGCGGATGATCGCCGGTGACGCCGCAAGGCGCTTGAATTCTCGAACGGTGGTGGCATGGCATTCGACGCATACGACGACTACGAACAAAGCGAACGCGTACAAAAATGGCTGCGGCAGAACGGCATATCCATCGCCGTGGGCGTCGCGGTCGGTCTGGTCGCCATCTTCGGCTGGCAGCAATGGCGCGGTCACCAAGCCAATTACCAGACGCAGGCCTCGGCGCTGTACCAGCAGGTGCAGCTGTATCTGACGACGGGTGCCGATAGCAAGGCGGACGCCGTGATCGCGCAGTTGCAGCAGGATTACGCGAACACACCGTATGCCGTGTTCGCGGCCAGCGATCGCGCACAGCATCTGGCGCAAGCGAAGCAGCTGGACAAGGCACAGGCCTCGCTGGACTGGGCCGAAGGCCATGCCACCGATCCCGATCTGAAGGCGTTGACCCAGTTGCGCACCGCGCAGCTGCAGCTGGCGCGCGACAAGGCGAACGATGCACTGGGCACGCTCGACCGCATGCCGGCCGACAGCTTCAAGAGCATGGCGCAGGAACTACGCGGCGATGTGCTGGTCAAGCTAGGTCGACCCGACGATGCCCGCAAGGCTTATCAGACCGCCGTGTCGGCACTGGGCAAGGACACGCCAACAAGCGGCGCCTTGAAGATGAAAATCGATGATCTGGCCGTGGCCGGGAAGCAGGGTGCATGAAATCTGACGCAACGAGGCCTGATCGAATGAAGCACGGTGTATCGAAGCGGGCTGCCTGCGTAATTGCGTTGGCATCGCTGCTGGCTCTGGCCGGCTGCCATTCCTTCAAGAAGGAAAACGTGCAGCCGCCGACGCCGCTGGCGAAGGACTTCAAGCCCACCGTACAGGTCGTCAAGGTGTGGGAAAGCAAGGTAGGCAAGGGTGCCAAGGATTCGGGCGTGCGTCTGCATCCCAATGTGGTCGATGGCGTGCTGTATGCCGCCAGCACCGACGGCACAGTGACCGCGATCGACGCGGTCGGTGGCAAGACCCTCTGGTCCAAGAGTTCGAAGACCGCCGGCTGGTTCGGCTGGGGCGACAAGAAACGCAAAGACGCCTTCTATGCGGGTGGCCCGGCAGTGGCCGGCGACCTGCTCGCGGTAGGCACCCTCGATGGCCACGTCTACGGCGTCAACGCCAAGGACGGCGGTCGGCGCTGGGAGGCCACCTTGCCGGCGGAAGTTATCGATTCGCCGGTGATCGCCGACAACTTGGTGATCGTGCGCACCAATGACGGGCGCATCTACGGCCTGGACAGCACCAGTGGCGAGCGCCGCTGGGTCTACGACCAGGGTTCCGTGCCGCAGCTCAGCCTGCGCGGCAATGGCCCATTGCTGGCCGCCAACGGCGTGGTGTTCTTCGGCAGCGACGACGGCAAGCTCAATGCGCTACGCCTGGACAACGGCGAGAAGCTGTGGGAGCAGACCCTGGCCAGCGGCACCGGCCGCACTGACATCGACCGCCTGAACGATGCCGACGGCGCTGTGCTGCTGGACGGCAGCACGCTGTACGCCGCCGCCTTCCACGGCAACCTGGTGGCCGTTGACGGCCCCAGCGGACGCCCGTTGTGGAGCCATCCGTTCTCCACCTTCACCTCGCTGGCGACGTCCGGCAATGCGCTGTTCGGCGTGAACGACGACTCGCAGGTATGGTCGTTCGACAAGAGCGGCGGTACCGATGTCTGGAAGAGCGATGCCCTGAAATACCGCTGGCTGACTGGCCCGGGTGTGCAGGGCAACTACATCGTGGTCGGCGACATGGAAGGTTACGTGCACTGGCTGCAGGTCGGCGATGGCGCTCTGGCGGCCACCGAGCGGCTGTCGAAGAAGGCCATTCGCGCGCAGCCGCTGGTGGCGGGCGACCTCGTGTACGTGGAAGACGTGAAGGGCCATATCGCCGCTTACCGCCTCGGCGCGCGTTGATCGCGCCGACTGAATCACTGCGCCGCGCCCGCTCATGCTCCCTGTCATAGCCCTAGTCGGTCGCCCGAATGTCGGCAAATCGACGCTGTTCAACGCCTTGACGCGCAGTCGTGATGCCCTGGTGGCCGACATGCCGGGCGTCACCCGCGATCGTCATTACGGCGTCTGCCGCGGCGGTGCACGGTCGTTCGTGGTGGTCGATACCGGCGGCCTGTCCGGCGTCGAGGACGGCATCGAGGGGTTGACCGCGACCCAGGTGCGCCTGGCGATCGAAGAAGCACACGTGCTGGTGTTCGTGGTCGATGCACGCGACGGCCTGCTGCCGCAGGATCGGCAGATCCTCGACGAGCTGCGGCGTAGCGGCAAGCCGATCATCGCTGCGGTCAACAAGACCGACGGCCTCGACGAACAGAATGCGCTGGCCGAGTTTGCCGTGTTCGGCATCCGTTCCACCTTGCCGCTGTCTGCTGCGCATAACCGCGGTACCGAGGAATTGATCGCCGAAGTGCTGCCGCTGTTGCCGGCCGAGCAGGAGTCGAACCAAGAAGGCGAGGGCGAAAGCGGCAGCATCCGCGTCGCCATTGTCGGCCGTCCGAATGCGGGCAAATCCACCCTGATCAACCGCTTGCTCGGCGAAGATCGGCTGATCGTTTCCGACGTCGCCGGTACCACTCGCGATCCGATCCGCGTGCCGCTGGAACGTGACGGCAAGCGCTATACGCTGATCGATACCGCCGGCGTGCGGCGCAGAGCCAAGGTCGAGGAAGCGTTGGAGAAATTCAGCGTCATCAAGACGCTGCAGTCGATGGCCGCGGCGCAGGTCGTGGTGCTGATGATCGACGCGCGCGAGAACCTGGCCGATCAGGACCTTACCCTGATCGGCCATGCGATGGACGAGGGCCGGGCACTGGTCATCGCCGTCAACAAGTGGGATGGCATGGACAGCTACCAGCGCGATCAGTGCCAGCGTGCGCTGGAACGCCGCCTGGTGTTCGTGGACTGGGCCAAGCAGGTCTTCATCTCGGCGTTGCACGGCTCCGGCCTGCGCGAGCTGATGCGCGCCGTGGTGCGCGCGCACGCGGCCGCGACCAAGGAACTGAGTTCGTCGGAGCTGACCAAGACGCTGGAACGCGCTTACGAAGGCTACCAGCCACCGCTGGTGCGCGGGCATGCGCCGAAGTTGCGTTTCGCGCATCCCGGTGGCTCCAATCCACCGACCATCGTGATCCACGGCAGCCGCACCAAGCACATCGCGCCGGCCTACCAGCGCTATCTCGAAAACTTCTTCCGCAAACGTTTCAAGCTGGAAGGCACGCCGGTGCGGATCAGTTTCCGCGATGGCGAGAATCCCTTCGCCGGCAAGAAAAACGTGCTCACCGAGGCACAGGTGCGCAAGCGTCGGCGCATGATCAAGCGGTTCAAGTAAGCCGCGGTGACAGCTCAAGCTCCGGTTTTGCGTCTGCGCAGAAATTTCAGGCCGGACCAGGTTTCATCGATCGCAACGACCTTCACATCCACCCAGCCGGTGGGCAACACCAGGGCGCGCACTTCGTTGTCGGTAAGGTCGCGAAACGCGGCCGAGGATTTCTTGGGCCAGGAAATCCACAAAGCCCCTCCCGACACCAAGGCCGACAATGCAAGCGGCAGCGCTGCTTGCAGCGCAGATCGATCCGCGGCAAACAGGTGGACCACCTCCTGGCTCGATGCGGCCAGTGACGCGACGTCATCGACTTGCTGCCAGTGCAGCCGCGGCAACACATCGTCCAGCAGCACTCGATAGTTTGCCGGCGCGTGGATGGTAGCCACGCGCAAGCCATCGATATCCAGCCCCATTTTCCGGCTCAAACGGCTTTTGCCGGAGGCATCCACAGGTCAGTCTTCCGCCGCAGATGCGGTTCGCGCCGTCACCCGCGGATGGTTGCGCCAGGCTGGCAGGCTGGCCATGTAGTCGAGCGTGCGTTGTTCGGTGATGGTGCGGCTCAGGTCCGGCTGTTTGCGCAGCGACCATTGCACCATGCGTTCGAAGCGGACCTCGAAATCCTGCAACTGGCCTTCGCTATCGACGCAGTGCGGACAATAGCGGCCCGTCTCGATCGGCATGCCGCAACTCTCACAGCTATGGCTCATGGCGTTTTCCTCTGGCAAGGGCCTGGTTGAATTCGGTCAATGCATTCAATAGATGCGTGCGGGTTTCGGCGCTGAGGCTCGCTGCGGCCTGGGCAACGCGGACACGATCGAGCACGTCCAGTTCCTGCGCTAATACCTTCTGCCCCGATTCGCTGAGCCAGATATCGCTGCGTCGCGCATCGTGCGGATCGCGCTGCCGCTGCAACAGTCCCTGCGACTCCAGGTTCTCCACTTTGTCGCTCATGGTCGACAGCGCGCGATCGAAATGTCTGGCCATGTCGGACAGCGTCATCGGACCGGCTTCGGCCAGGTGCAGCAGCAATGCGGTGGTCTCGGGAGCAAGCCGCTGCCGACCATCGCGCACTCGCCGCATGGCCGCCAGGTAGATGCTCTGGAAGGCATGCTGGAACTGTTCGGCGAAATCGTCCGGGGTCATGGCGCGAGTGTGCCGCACGCCCCATGCTTCGGACAGTCCGCAGCAATCGGTGGCCGCTATGCAGAGCGCGGCTTAAACTCGTGGGCATGAACGATCCCCTAAATCGCGAAGCATGGCTGGCCGAGCTTCGTCAGCGCGTGCCCGAAATCCGTCCCGACCAGGCCCTGGCCCGCCAGGCGCAGGGCGCGTTGCTGCTGGATGTGCGTGAAGACATCGAACGTGCCGAAGGCATGCCAGCCGGAGCCATCGGGCTTTCACGCGGGTTCCTCGAATTGCGCATCGAGCAACTGGAGCCGGATCGGGCGCGGCCGTTACTCACGTTGTGCGGCAGTGGCCAGCGTTCGCTGCTCGCGGCGGAGGCTCTGCAGCGCATGGGCTACCGGGATGTGCATTCGGTCGCCGGCGGCTACGCGCGCTGGAAAATGGAAGGCCTGCCGGTCGAGATGGCCGTGCTCGATGGCGATGCCACCGAACGCTATGCGCGTCAGCTGCGTCTGCCGCAGGTGGGCGAAGCAGGGCAGGCGAAACTGGCGGCGGCCAGCGTGGCATTGCTCGGTGCTGGTGGGCTCGGCGCGCCGGCCGCGATGTATCTCGCGGCGGCAGGTGTCGGTCGATTAACCTTGATCGACGACGATGTGGTGGAACGCTCCAACCTGCATCGCCAGGTGATCCATGCCGATGCGCGAGTGGGCATGGCTAAGGTCGATTCCGCGCGCATGACGCTGGCCGCGCTGAACCCGCGCGTGCAGGTCGAGGCGCAGCGCGAGCGACTGCATGCCGGCAATGTGGAAGCGCTGCTTGCCGGCCACGATGTAGTGATCGATGGCGCCGACAATTTCCCCACGCGTTATCTGCTTGCGGCCGCTTCGCGGCGACTCAAGCTGCCGCTGATCTACGGTGCGGTGGAACGTTTCCGTGGCCAGCTCAGTGTGTTCGATCCGCGCCGCGCCGATTCGCCTTGCTACCGCTGCCTGTTCCCCGAACCACCCGCGGCGGCGGACGCGCCGAATTGCAGCGAGGCCGGCGTGCTCGGCGTTGTGCCCGGCATCATCGGTTTGCTGCAGGCGACCGAGGCCTTGAAGCTGCTGCTCGGCATCGGTGAAACGATGGTGGGCCGCTTGCTGAGCTTCGATGCGCTGGAGATGCGTTTCCGCGAGACGCGGCTGCGCCGCGATCCGACGTGTCCCGGCTGTGGGCTCGAGGCGTCCAACGACTACGCGGATATCGCCCAGCTCTGCGCGGCCGGGTCGTCGGAGTAGTCGCCGCTCCGATGCGTCACGTCGGCTAAGCGATGCGATCGCCGGGTATCAGCGAATACACCGCTGCATCGAGCGCCTGCCCGTGTACCTGCAGGCGTCGCCGGGCGATGCCTTCGAAATGCGCGCCGGACTTTTCGGCGACGCGACGGCTGGGCAGGTTCTGTTTCGCCGCCAGAATCTCCAGGCGCTGCAGGCCCAGTTGCTCGAAGCCGAACGCGGCGAGCAGGACGACCGCGCGGGTGCAGGTGCCGCACCGCTGTTGCGACTGGCGCATCCAGTAACCCACGTTGGCGCATGGCTGGCGTCGGTCGTGTGATTTAAGGTCGACGCTGCCGAGCAACTGGTCATGCTCGTCGAAGATCGCGAAGGCGTATTGATCGCCTTGCTGCCAGGTCTTCCGGCAATACTCGATCCACTGCACCGCATCCTGCAGGTCGTAAGTCGCGTTGCACCAGGGCAGCCAGCGCCCCACGTTCGCTACGGATTCGCGGACGGCGTCGGCCAGTGCCGGCGCATCCTGTTCTCGCCAGGGCCGCAGATAGAACCCTGCGCCGGCAAGTTGCAGCGTCAATGGGACGGATTCGTGGGTCATTGGCGAGTCTTGGTTTGTAAGCATGTCGGCCAGTCAGGATAATGCTGTCCTTTGCCGACAGATACGACCCATGAGCGCACGCATCCTCGACGGCAGACGCATCGCGCAGGAACTGCAGGAGCGGATTGCCCTGCGTGTGGCCGAGCGCAAGCGCCGCGGTCTGGCCGAGCCGGGACTCGCCGTGGTGCTGGTCGGCGACGATCCGGCCTCTGCCGTCTACGTGCGCAACAAGCTCAAGGCCTGCCAACAGGTTGGCTTTCGCTCGTTCGACTATGAACTGCCGGTCGCCACCACCCAGGACGAACTGTTCGCGCTGATCGATCGGCTCAACGCCGACCCGGCCGTGCACGGCATCCTGGTGCAGTCTCCGCTGCCGGCTCATATCGACGAGGATGCGCTGGTCGACCGTATCGCGACGGAAAAAGACGTGGACGGTTTCCAGGCGGTGAACGTGGGCCGCTTGGCGCTGCGCCGCTTCGGCTTGCGCCCATGCACGCCGAAGGGCGTGATGACCTTGCTCGGCCACACCGATCGGCCGGTACGCGGCCAGCATGCGGTGGTAGTTGGCGTATCGAACCATGTCGGGCGACCGCTCGCGTTGGAACTGCTGGTGGCCGGTTGCACGGTGACCTGCTGTCACCGCTTCACCCGCGATCTGGAATCGTTCGTGCGGCAGGGTGACATCGTGATCGTCGCGGTCGGCAAGCCGGGCCTGGTGAAGGGCGAATGGATCAAGCCGGGCGCGGTAGTGATCGACGTCGGCATCAACCGGCTGGAAGACGGTCGATTGGTCGGCGATGTGGAATTCAAGCCCGCTGCCGAGCGCGCCAGCTGGATCACTCCGGTGCCCGGCGGTGTGGGCCCGATGACCGTCGCCACCTTGCTCGAGAACACCCTCGAAGCGGCCGACACGGTCATGGTCGCTAAACGCTGACCGACTCGACACTGCGTCAAACCGCCTCGGCGGCTGGCTAGCGTCAAGGTACCTGCGTATAATTCCATCTTTGGCGGAAACCTTACGCATGCGCATCCTCGCCGAGGCTCTCACCTACGACGACATCTACCTCGTACCGGCCCATTCCAGTGTATTGCCGCGCGACGTGGACACTTCCACCCGGCTGACCCGCAGCTTGCGGCTGAACATCCCCATCGTCTCCGCCGCGATGGATACCGTAACCGAAGCGCGGCTGGCCATCACGATGGCGCAGAGCGGCGGCATCGGCATCATCCACAAGAACTTGACGGCCGAGCAGCAGGCGGCCGAAGTGCGGCTGGTGAAAAAGTTCGAGGCCGGCGTGATCCGCAGCCCGATCACCGTGGGGCCGAATACCTCGATCCGCGAAGTGCTGCAGCTGACCCGCGCACACAACATCTCCGGCGTGCCGGTGGTGGACGGCCAGAAGCTGATCGGCATCGTTACCAGTCGCGACCTGCGCTTCGAGCGCAAGCATGACGACCCGGTGCGCAACATCATGACCTCCGGCGACCGCCTGGTGACGGTGCGCGAAGGCGCCAGCCAGGACGACGTGCTGTTGCTGCTGCACAAGCACCGCATCGAGAAGGTGCTGGTGGTCAACGACGACTTCCAACTGCGCGGCCTGATCACCGTGAAGGACATCCAGAAGGCGCGCGACAATCCGCATGCCGCCAAGGATCGCACCGAGGCCTTGCTGGTCGGCGCGGCGGTCGGCGTGGGCGGCGATACCGAGCGGCGCGTCGCCGCACTCGTCGACGCCGGCGTCGATGTGCTGGTGGTGGACTCCGCACACGGCCATTCGCAGGGCGTGATCGATCGCGCCGGCTGGGTCAAGAAGCACTATCCGCAGGTACAGGTGATCGCCGGCAACATCGTCACCGGCGAGGCGGCGCGCGCGCTGCTCGACGCTGGCGTCGATGCGGTGAAAGTCGGCGTCGGCCCCGGTTCGATCTGCACCACGCGTGTGGTTGCCGGCGTCGGCGTGCCGCAGATCACCGCGATCGACCTGGTCGCCACCGCGCTGAAGGACGAGATCCCGCTGATCGCCGATGGCGGCATCCGTTACTCCGGCGACATTCCCAAGGCACTCGCCGCCGGCGCTTCCACCGTGATGCTCGGCTCGATGTTCGCCGGCACCGAGGAATCGCCGGGCGAGGTCGAGCTGTTCCAGGGCCGCTCGTACAAGAGCTATCGCGGCATGGGTTCACTCGGCGCGATGGCGCTGGGTTCGAAGGATCGCTATTTCCAGGACGAGGCGGACGCCGAAAAGCTGGTGCCGGAAGGCATCGAGGGTCGCGTGCCATACCGTGGCCCGCTGCGCCAGATCATCCACCAGCTGATCGGCGGCCTGCGTGCGTCGATGGGCTACCTCGGCGCCGCCAGCATCGACGACGTGCGCAACAAGGCGCAGTTCGTCAAAGTTACTTCGGCCGGCGTCACCGAAGCGCATCCGCACGATATCCAGATCACCAAGGAAGCGCCGAATTATCGGCTCAATTCCTGATGCGGAGCCAATAGGGTGAGTTGGAACGTGAAGGAGATTGCTGGAGCATATCTCCCGATGGATCCGCCTCATCCGAGTTGGCATTTGTTGAACACGATCCTTTCAGATAACCAGGAAACGTTGGTTCGTATCTATGAAATGTCGCTCGGTTTTCGCGTCCTGATACATCACAAGCGTAGCGGCGCTCCTGATGGTCTGATAGGTGACTGGTGGATCAACATAGAGCCTGTTGGCGCGACTACCGCTGAAGAAGCAATGCGAATCGCCCAGAACATTTGCGCAGATATCCATGACCAATATCCATAGCGACAAGATCCTCATCATCGATTTCGGCGCGCAGTACACGCAGCTGATCGCGCGGCGCATTCGAGAGATCGGGGTCTACTGCGAAATCTGGGCATGGGACCACGAGCCGAAGGAAATCGCCGGCTTTGGCGCGAAGGGCATCATTCTTTCCGGCGGACCGGAGTCGACCACGCTGGCCGGCGCGCCGAAGGCCGCGCAGGAAGTGTTCGACGCCGGCGTGCCGATTCTCGGCATCTGCTACGGCATGCAGACGCTGGCCGCGCAACTTGGCGGCGCCACCGAAGCGGCCGATGCGCGCGAATTCGGTCATGCACAAGTGGACATCCAGCCGTCCAGCCGTCTGTTCGCTGGTCTGAGCGATCATCCGGATGCGCACCGGCTGGACGTTTGGATGAGCCACGGCGACCACGTCTCGCGCGCGCCGCCGGGCTTTGTCGTCACCGGCACCACCGAGCGCATTCCGGTGGCGGCGATGGAGGACGAAGCGCGTCGCTGGTACGGCGTGCAGTTCCATCCCGAGGTGACTCATACGAAGCAGGGTGGCGCGCTGCTGAAGCGCTTCATCACCGATATCTGCGGCTGCGCCACGTTGTGGACCGCGGCCAACATCATCGAAGACCAGATCGCCCGCGTACGCGAGCAGGTCGGCGATGATCATGTGCTGCTCGGCCTGTCCGGCGGCGTGGATTCCTCGGTGGTGGCGGCGCTGCTGCATCAGGCGATCGGCACCCAGCTGACCTGCGTGTTCGTCGACACCGGCCTGCTGCGCTGGCAGGAAGGCGACCAGGTGATGGCCACGATGGCGCAGCACATGGGCGTCAAGGTGATCCGCGTCGATGCGGCCGAGCGGTACTTCAGTGCCCTGGAAGGGCAGAGCGATCCGGAGGCCAAGCGCAAGATCATCGGCCGGCTGTTCGTGGAGATCTTCGACGAGGAGTCGCACAAGCTCAGCGCGGCCGGCGGCGGCCACGTGAAGTGGCTGGCGCAAGGCACCATCTATCCCGACGTGATCGAGTCGGCCGGCAGCAAGACCGGCAAGGCCCACGTGATCAAGAGCCACCACAACGTCGGCGGCCTGCCCGAGCACATGAAGCTCAAGCTGGTCGAGCCGCTGCGCGAACTGTTCAAGGACGAGGTGCGCCGCATCGGCGTGGAACTTGGCCTGCCGCGCGAGATGGTCTATCGCCATCCGTTCCCCGGTCCAGGCCTGGGCGTGCGCATCCTCGGCGAGGTCAAGCGCGAATACGCTGAACTACTGGCGCGCGCCGATGCGATCTTCATCGAAGAACTGCGCAAGGCCGACCTGTATGACCGCGTGAGCCAGGCCTTCGCGGTGTTCCTGCCGGTGAAGTCGGTCGGCGTAGTCGGCGACGCGCGCGCCTACGAATGGGTGATCGCGCTGCGCGCGGTGGAGACGATCGACTTCATGACCGCACACTGGGCACACCTGCCGTACGAATTCCTCGGCAAGGTCTCCAACCGCATCATCAACGAACTGCGTGGTGTCTCGCGCGTCGTCTACGACATCAGCGGCAAGCCGCCGGCGACGATCGAGTGGGAGTAGGGCGCAAAGACCTTGCGCGCTTATCAACCGTTGGCGGGGGCGCATTGCGCCAAATGGCAAAGCTGCTAACCCGAAGAGGACGGAGGCTCAGCACCTCCGCCCTGACTGGTACCGAACTAACTCAGCTTACGCGGCCAACCCAAACCGCTTCGCCGGCAACGCATGCGACAGGTTCGGTGCCAATGCCTTGCGGGCATTATCGGCGGCGGCCCAGTCGGCAGCATCCGGTAACGATGGCAACGTGACCAGTTCGCCCTGGTCGTAGCCGGCGAGCGCAGCGTCGACGAGATGCTCCGCGCTCATCACGATTTCGGATGGCAGATTGCTGATCGGCACGCCAGCGGTATCCCAGAATTCGGTGGCGATGGCACCGGGCAGCACGGCCTGCACCTTGATGCCCTTGTTCGCAAGCTCGTGGTGCAACGACTGGGTAAAGGCAAGTACATATGCCTTGCTGCCGCCATAGACACCGTTCAACAATTCCGGCGCCACCGCGACGATGGACGAGATATTGATGATGCCGCCACTGCCGCGCGCGATCAGCGCCGGCGCGATCGCCTTGGTGAGCCGGGTCAGGCTGGTGATGTTGAGCGCAATCATCGCGTCCATCTTGTCGGCATCCGAATCGACCAGCGGTGTAGCTGCGCCGACGCCAGCATTGTTGACCAGTAGACTGATGCGAGTATCGGTACGCAGTACCTGTTCCACCGCACGCAAATCGGCGGTGTTGGCGAGATCGGCCGCAATCACTTCGACGTGGCGGCCAGTTTCCGTGCGGATGCGATCGGCCAGTGCGTCGAGGCGCTGGCGATTGCGCGCGACCAGGATCACATCGTAGCCGCGACGGGCCATACGGTCGGCATATACGGCACCGATGCCGGTGGACGCGCCGGTGATGAAAGCGGTGCCAAGGGGTGAATTGCGAATAGTGGATACGTGACTCATGGCGCTGACTCCGTGTGGCTCGGCGGGACGCCGGCCTTGACGAGCAAATTCTGGGCGCGCATGCTTATGTCTTCAATGTCATATATCCAACTTTTTAGGACATGGTCGGAGAGTGCTCATGCAACGCATCGGTATCGTGATTTTCCCCGGGTTTCAGCTGATGGGCCTGGCGATGAGCTCGGTATTCGAATACGCCAACGTTGCCGCAGATGAAAACCGCTACGACATCCATGTGCTGTCCGAACACGGCGGTGCTGTGCCCGGCTCACTAGGTTTTGCGGTGACCACCGAAGCATTCGCCAATCCGCGCTTCGACACTCTGTTGGTAGGCGGCGAGAACGAACCATCACCCGCCACGCCCGGCCTGCTCAAGTTCATGCGCAAGGCGGCCAAGGTATCGCGGCGCGTGGGCGCCACCTGCACGGGCGCGTTTGTACTGGCCGCGGCCGGCTTGCTGGACGGGCGTCGCGCCACCACGCACTGGGCCTACGCGCGCACGCTGCAGCACGAGTATCCGGATGTGATCATGGAAGAGGACCGCATCTTTATCGCTGACGGCCCGATCTGGACTTCGGCCGGCATGACCGCCGGCATCGACCTGGCGCTGGCCATGGTGGAGAAAGACCTCGGAGCGGATATCGCGCGGCAGGTGGCGCAGAAGCTGGTGGTCTATCACCGCCGCACGGGCGGGCAATCGCAGCATTCGGCTCTGCTGGAACTGGAACCGAAATCCGACCGCATCCAGACCGCACTGGATTTTGCGCGGCAGCACTTGCGCAGCGAACTCTCGGTGGAACAACTCGCCGAAGCCGCCAGCCTGAGTCCGCGCCAGTTCAGTCGCGCGTTTCGCTCGGAGACTGGGCAATCCCCGGCCAAAGCCGTGGAGCAACTGCGCGTGGAAGCCGCGCGGCTGATGATGGAGTCCGGCCGCCACTCGATGGACACCGTCGCACGCGACACCGGCTTCGGCGACAGCGAGCGCATGCGCCGCGCGTTTCTGCGCAAGTTCGGCCAGCCGCCGCAGGTGATACGGCGGGCGACGCGCGAGCATGCAGCGGAGGTGCTGGGATGATGCTATTTATCGCGTTACGAAGCGTGCCCGAGCAAGCAAGGTGCGAGTTGAATAGCACACGGGGTTTGCGGTGACCGACGATTCGACATGCGACTTTCCTTCTGCGGACTACGCGCACATGCAGCGCGCGTTGCAGCTCGCCGCGCATGCGCGTGATGCGGAGAACGAGGTGCCGGTGGGCGCCGTGCTGGTGCACGAAGGCGAGATCGTCGGGCTGGGCTGGAACCGCAATATCACGCTCAACGATCCGACCGCGCATGCCGAGATCATGGCTTTGCGCGCCGCCGGCGAGAAGCTCGCCAACTACCGCATGCCGGGTGCCACGCTGTACGTCACGCTGGAGCCGTGCGCGATGTGCGCGATGGCGCTGGTGCATGCGCGGATTGGTCGAGTGGTCTACGGCGCCAGCGATCCCAAGACGGGCGCCGCGGGCAGCGTGTTCGATACGCTGATTTCCGACAAGCACAACCATCGTATCGAGGTGCGCGGCGGCTTGCTGGCGGAGGAGTCGGCGACGATGCTGCGCGAATTTTTCCGCTCACGTCGCTGAGGCGCTAGAGCAGGAAGGCCAGCGCCTGCGCGCAGGGCTGTTCCACTTTCAGCGTGAGCAGTTCGTCCGCGCGGGTGCGGCCCAGGTTCACCATCGCGATCGGCAGGCCGAGCCGTGATGCCGCCACCACGAAGCGGTAGCCCGAGAACACCATCAACGAGGAGCCGACGACCAGCATCGCATCGGCCTGTTGCAGGTGCGCGCTAGCCGCTTCGACCCGCGCACGCGGCACATTCTCGCCGAAGAACACCACATCCGGCTTCAGGATGCCGCCGCAGTTGGGGCAGGCGGGAACGTCGAAGTCGGAAAAATCCGCGGCGTCCAGATCGGCGTCGCCGTCCGGTGCATCGGCAGCATCGAGCTGTGCCCACGCGGGATTGAGCGCGAGCAGAAGCTGCTGGAAATCCGCGCGGGCGAAGCGATGTTCGCAGGCCATGCAACGCACCTCGTCGAGCCGGCCGTGCAGGTCAATCACTTGGCGCTGGTCGGCGCGCTGATGCAGGCCGTCCACGTTCTGGGTAAGCAATACCTGCAATTGTCCGCTTACCTCCAGCCTGGCCAACGCATGATGGGTGGCGTTCGGCTCGGCGCGTCCGAAGCGGCGCCAGCCGACCATGCTGCGCGCCCAGTAACGCTGGCGCGTGGCCGGTTCGCCCATGAAGGCCTGGTAGGTCACCGGCGGTGGCCGCTTCCAGCCGCCCTGCATGTCGCGATAGTCGGGAATGCCGGAGTCGGTGCTGCAGCCGGCGCCGGTCAGCAGGAACAGCCGTCGATGGCCTTCGACGAAATCGCGCAGGCGCTGCGCGGCTTCGTCATCCGCCGCTACATTCGACAGGGGCAGGCCGACCGTCATACCGGGGCGTGCGCCTGCGCACGTTCGGTCAGCTCGGCGATGGCGGTGGCAATCGCATCCGCGCTTTCCACACGTATCACGCGCGCCTGTTCATCGATGAAGTCGGTATCCAGTTCGTGCGCCCAGGTCACGTGATAAGGCACGTGCACGCCCCAGCCGCCGAGTCGGCAGACCGGGGCGATGTCCGAGCGCAACGAGTTGCCGACCATCGCGAAGCGTTCGGCTGGCACCTGGCATTCGTCCAGCACGCGCTGGTAGGCGCGCTCGCCTTTCTCGGAAACGATCTCGATGCGCTGGAACAGGTCGGCCAGGCCACTGCTCGCTACCTTCTGTTCCTGATGGATCAGGTCGCCCTTGGTGATCAGCACTACGCGATGATGCGCAGCCACTGCCTCCACCGCTGCGCGAATGCCCGGCAACAGCTCCACCGGATGCGTCAGCACCTGTTTGCCGATCGCGATGATGCGCTGCAGGTCGGCCGCGCTGATCCGCGTATCGGTGATTTCGATGGCGGCTTCCAGCATCGACAAGGTCATGCCCTTGGCGCCGTAGCCGAAGACCGCCAGGTCGCGCCGTTGCGCGGCCAGCAGATGATCGTGCAGGCGCTGGTCGGCGAGATCGACATAGCGCGCGACGATCCGCTCGTACTCGGCGTGCGCGTTCTGGTAATAGCCTTCGCTGTGCCACAGCGTGTCGTCGCCGTCGAAACCCACCAATTCGATCACGGTTGCACCTTGCTCACTGTCGGTTGTGCCAAATCATGTTGGCTCGCGTCGTATGGTAAGGAACGCGTGTCTCACGGCCAGCGCATCGTTCGCCGCGAGGCCAGGTCGGCCATTGTATTTTCATGTGCCGACGATACGCTCGACCTACAGCCATATGATGCCGCTGCACACGCGCAGCAAGGCCTCGCTATCGGAGCATGCAATGTCAGCGATCGATTTCGTGCAAGGCGAGGTGCGCGTTACTGAGCATCGCGGCAGTGACGACCTGCTCAGCGCCGGGCTCGGCCTGGCCGGCTTGGCCGGGATGCCTTCGGCCCTCACCGATCCGTTGCACCCGACCGCGCAGGAGCTGCGCCGCCGCGCGATCCAGATGAGCTGGAAAGGCATCGCCGATCTCGGCCCGCTTGGTGGCTATGGCCGGGTCTATGGCGGCGTGCCCGACGTGCCGGGGCGCGAGTATCAAGCGTTCGCGTGGATTCCGGGTAGGCATGCGCCGCATCGTGTACTGCTGCAGTTGCCGGATCATTTCGATACGACGAAGCGTTGCCTGATGGTGACCGCAGCGTCGGGTTCGCGTGGCGTCTATGGCGCGATCGCCCTGGCTGGGGCGTGGGGCCTGCCGCGTGGCTGCGCGGTGGCCTACACCGACAAGGGGGCCGGCGCGGGTTATTTCGATGTGGCGGAGGACAGCGGCGTCGCACTGGATGGCCGTCGCGCCAGGCGCGGAGAAGAACCGCTGGAGTTCGCGCCGCCGCCGCTGTCGTCGGAACATCGCATCATCGCGGTGAAGCATGCGCATTCGGGCGACCATTCCGAAGCGGACTGGGGCCAGCATGTGCTGCAGGCCGCGCAGTTTGGTCTGGCGATGCTGGATCGCGCCTTTCCGGCGCTGGCGCCGTTCACGCCGCAGAACACCCGAATCATCGCCACCGGCCTGTCCAACGGTGGCGGTGCGGTGTTGCAGGCGGCCGGCCTCGACGATGCGCAGATGCTAGCCGGCGTGGTTGCGCTGGAACCGAATGTGTATGTGCAGGAAGAACGCCCGCTGTATGACTACAGCAGCGAGGCGGCGATCTGGTTGCCATGCGCGCTGCTCGACGCGCGCTTCGCCAGCGTGCCGTTCGCGCGCGGCCCCGGTGGCGTGCCGTCGCCAATCGGCCTGGCGCGCGGCGCCAGCTTGCGCGCGCGTGGCCTGGTCGGTGGTGCGGGCATTCGCGAACAGGCGGCGCAGGCGTTGGAGCATCTGCATGCCGGCGGCTGGACCGATCAGACGATCGCCACTGCGGCCTCGACCACCGCGTTCGACCTGTGGCGCACGATCAACGTCGCCTACGCCTCGGCCTACCTGCGCCGCGGACCAGCCGATATGCCGTGCGGTTTCCGCTACGCGATGCCGGAGCCGGCCGGTCCGGCCGACGCCGCGCTGCGCGCAAGCTGGTGGGCGGACGGCTCGGGCATCGTGCCCGGCAATGGTATTGTCCTGCAGGGCGGCACTGACAGGTCTGCCGACCCGATGCTGGGCAGCCTGGAGGACCTGCGCGCGCTGTGGAGCGGCGCGGACGCCGCCGCGCAGGCCTTGCACACAGCGGTCGCGGCGACGGCCGTGAAACGGCCGCGCGCCGAGCTGCCGCTATGGCTGGTGCACGGTGCGGAGGACGGCCTGCTGCCGACCGCGTTCACCACCGATCCTTATGTCGACTGGCTGCGGTTACATGGCGGTCGGCCGGTGTACTGGAAGGTGCCGCATGCGCAGCACTTCGATGCCTTTCTGATGCTCTCGGGGTTCGGCGAACGCTACTTGCCGCTGCTGCCCTACGGTTATGCCGCGCTGGACCGGCTATGGGCGCATCTGTACGAGGGTGCGGCGTGGCCGCCGCAGCAGGCGACGCCCGCAGGCAGTCCTCGCGGCGCGGGCGTGCTGGATGCGAGCATGCTCGGCCTCGGCTAGTCACGGCGAGGCTTTCACTGGCGCTTTGTGGGCACTGGGGTATCCTTGCCGCCCTTCGCATCGCCTGGGGCGGTGCCATGTGTCCAAAACTTCATGTGCCAAGACCCAAGGATCATCAATGACCATTCAAGCCACTTTCCACACTAACCGCGGCCCGATTCGCCTTAATCTGCATGACGACAAGACGCCGGTCACGGTGGCGAATTTCGTCAACCTGGCCAAGCGCGGTTACTACGATGGCTTGTCGTTCCACCGCGTGATCGCCGATTTCATGGTTCAGGGCGGCTGCCCGGAAGGCAGCGGTCGCGGCGGCCCCGGCTACAAGTTCCAGGACGAATTCAACACCAGCCTGCGCCACGACAAGCCCGGCGTACTGTCGATGGCGAACGCCGGCCCCGGCACCAACGGCAGCCAGTTCTTCATCACCCATGGCGCTACGCCGTGGCTGGACGGCAAGCACAGCGTGTTCGGCGCGGTGGCGGATGAGACGGACCAGAAGGTGGTCGATGCGATCCGCCAGGACGACACGATCGAGAAGGTAACCCTCGAAGGTGATGTCGATGCGCTGCTGGCCGCCCAGGCCGAACGCGTGGCGGCGTGGAACGCGGTGCTCGACAAGAAGGCCTGATCCACTATGTGATCGTAGTCTCGGCACGGGCTTTCCATGCAGGAAGAATCCGATGGCGCGCCATCGGATGCAGTCCTAGAATCGGGGAGCAACGTAACCTCGATTATTCAACGGAGAGAGCTCATGTCATTCCTCAATGATCTGCTGGGCGGCGGGCAGAGCCAGGGCGGCCAGGCCGGTGCGGGTTCGGCGGTCGCCATCGCGGGCGAACTGATCCAGCGCGCCGGCGGCGTGCAGGGCCTGCTCAACCTGCTGCAGCAGCATGGCCTCGGCCAGGCGGCGCAGTCGTGGGTGGGCAACGGCGCCAACCAGCCGGTGTCGGCTAACGAGCTTGGCCAGGCCCTGCAGAACGGCGGCCTGGGTTCGGTGGTGCAGGAGGCCGCCGGCAAGCTAGGGGTGGACCCGAATGCGGTGCTCGGCCAGCTGTCGCAGGTGCTGCCGCATGCGGTGGATCATCTGACGCCGGATGGCCAGGCCCCGCAGTCCTCGGGCGGTTTCAGCCTCGGCATGCTGGAAGGCCTGGCCGGCAAGCTGCTCGGCGGCAATCCGGCCTGATCGCGCCTATCACAAGCGATAAAAAATGCGGCGGGGAGCAATCCCCGCCGCTTTGCATTTGAGCCCGGTGAAAGTCGTTGCGCGTGCGATCAGAACTTGAAATTCACGAGGTGCGCAATGAACAGCAGAATGAAGGCGCCGACAATCGAGAGCAAAAAACCGGCCGGATGAAACAGGCTGCCAGGCGCCGGACGGCTGAAAAGGCGTGCGATGAGGCCGCCGACCAGCGAGCCAACGATACCGATGATGGCGGTGACCCAGAACCCGGTGTGATAGGCGCCCGGCATGATCGCCTGAGCGATCCAGCCGACGAAGAAGCCGACAATGATGGACCAGATCAGATGCAGCATATAGGTGTGTCCTCTGCTTGAGTGAAAGAGATACCCCCTGCGGTATTGCACGGGTCCTGCGTCCTGCATAACCTCGCCGCCACCGCCGTTTGCTGGCGACCGCATGCGCATCATGCATGGGACGCCTGGCGAATGCATCCACTCATTTGGACGATGGCGCGGAGACCCGGCGCAAGCTTTTGCGGCGCGCGGAATGATGCATCGCCGCATGCTAAAATACGCGAGTTTGCTGCCCTCCATCCGTCGCAGAGGAACCCATGCCCCAACTCGCCCAGCGTATCGGCCGCGCCAAACCCAGCGCGATCATGTTGATCGCCGAGAAGGCCAAGCAGCTCAAGGCCCAGGGTCGCGACATCATCAGCTTTTCGATCGGCGTGCCGAATTTTCTGCCGGGCGAGCATGTCTATGCCGCCGCGCGTGAGGCGTTGTCGCACGACTCCGGGCAGTACGGCAGCAACCGCGGCGCCGAGAATCTGCTCGATGCGTTTCTCAAGCATATCAAGGCGCTCGGTTTCAGCGGCTATGGCCGCATGAATCTCTCCATCGGCATCGGCGCCAAGCAGGTGCTGTACAACCTAGCCGAGGCACTGCTCGACGAGGGCGACGAGATCGCCTTCCCGGCGCCGTACTGGACCACCTATCACGACATCGCCTCGATCGTCGGCGCGAAGATCAACGTCCTGCCGTGCGGTGCCGACCAGAACTATAAGCTGGTGCCGGAGCAGCTCGAACAGGCGCTGGCACGCAGGCCGAAGTTGTTCCTGTTCAACAACCCTTCTAATCCGACCGGCATGGTCTACACGCGCGAGGAAATTGCCGCGCTGGCGGCGGTGTTGGTGAAATATCCGGACACCTGGATCGTCACCGACGACATCTACAACTCGATGGTGTTCGACGGCATCGGCTACCACAACTTCGTATTCGCCGAACCCGCGCTGCGCGAGCGGCTGATCTTCGTCGATTCGCTGTCCAAGACCTACGGCATGCCGGGTTGGCGCGTCGGCTTCATCGCCGGTCCGGAAGCAGTCGCCAAGGCGGTGACCACGCTCAATTCCAACCACATCACCAGCCTGCCCGAAGTGATCACCGCAGCTGCGGTGGCGGCACTCACCGGCCCGCAGGACATTCCCGTGGCCAAGTGCGCGGAGTTCGCTGGCAAGCGCGACATCGTGGTCGCCGCGCTGCGCGCGATCCCCGGCGTGATCTGCCCGCGTCCGCAAGGCGCGTTCTACGCCTTCCCCGATATCTCGGTCGCGTTCGGCAAGAGTCACCAGGGCACACGCATCGACAGCGACGTGGATTTCTGCGCCGCCCTGCTCGAAGCGAAAGGCGTGGCCTGCGTGCCGGGTTCGGCCTTCGGCGAGCCGCGCGCCCTACGAATTTCCTACACCTGCCCGACGGCGCAGCTCGACCCGGGCCTGCGGCGCCTGCAGGAGTTCTTCGCCGAACTCGCCTGAGTCGATGGTTGCATCGGCAGCACACGCTCTCTTTTCCATGCGTCCCCGCTTACACATCACGGCAGGCAAGCCCTGCGCCTGAAGGAGTCGTCACCATGAAAGCCCCCGTTCGCGTTGCAGTCACCGGCGCTGCCGGCCAGATCGGTTATGCCTTGTTGTTCCGGATCGCCGCCGGCGACATGCTCGGTCCGGACCAGCCGGTAATCCTGCATCTGCTGGAAATCACCCCGGCGCTGCCCGCGTTGCAGGGCGTGGTGATGGAACTCAACGATTGCGCGTTCCCCACGCTGGCCGGCGTGGTCGCCACCGACGACGTCAACGTGGCCTTCAAGGACGTCGATTACGCGCTGCTGGTCGGCGCCCGTCCACGCGGCCCCGGCATGGAGCGCAAGGACCTGCTCGAAGCCAACGGCGCCATCTTTGGCCCGCAGGGCAAGGCGTTGAACGACCATGCCAAGCGCGACGTGCGCGTGCTGGTAGTCGGCAACCCGGCGAACACCAATGCGCTGATCGCGCAGCAGAATGCGCCGGACCTCGATCCGCAGTGCTTCACCGCGATGGTGCGGCTGGACCACAACCGCGCGCTGTCGCAGCTGGCCGGCAAGACCGGTGCGCATACCACCGACATCAAGAAGGTCACCATCTGGGGCAACCACAGCTCGACTCAGTATCCGGATCTGCACCAGGCCACGGTGAACGGCAAGGTCGCGCTGGAGCAGGTCGACCAGGCCTGGTACGAGAGCGACTTCATTCCCACCGTGCAGCAGCGTGGTGCGGCGATCATCAAGGCGCGCGGCGCGTCCTCGGCCGCCTCGGCCGCCTCGGCGGCGATCGACCACATGCGTAACTGGTCGCTGGGCACCAATGAAGGCGACTGGGTCTCGATGGGCATTCCGTCGGATGGCTCGTACGGCATCGCACCGGGCGTGATCTTCGGTTATCCGGTCACCGTAAAGGGCGGCAAGTACGAGATCGTGCAGGGCCTGAAGATCAACGCGTTTTCGCAGGCACGCCTCGACGCTACCGAAAAGGAACTGCGCGAAGAGCGCGCCGGCATCGAGCATCTGTTCGCCAAGAAGTAAGCCGGCACGACACGGATCGCCGGCCGCTGCCGCCTCGAGAAGGCGGGCGTGGACCGGCGATCCGCGACATTTGTTGTCGCTTGAGTAGAATCGGCCGACCCGATCGAAATCTGCCCGATCGAGTCGGCCTGATCAAAACCCAGCCTGATCGAAACCCGCAATGGGAAACCTGCCATGAAGCGAATCGCCCCATTCTCCCTCGCCGTCGTCTCGGTCAGTGCCTTGCTGACCGCGTGCGGTGGCACCCACGGCCTGCGTGACAACGTACCGAAGCTGAGCAGCCACACCGACAAGAACGTGGTCGCCTACAGCGAATGCGCGAGCGGCAAGTGGAAGGCGCTGGCACCGGCGGTGAGCTCCGTCAGCAAGGACGACGCGGCGCATATCTCCGCCACCGGCGACAAGGACGGCGCGCGCGAGTTGCTCGACGTCACGACGGACGGCACCGGTGCACAGGTCGTGATGTACGAAAGCCAGAATCCGAAGAAGGATTACAACGCGCACTATCGCGAAGAGGCGAACGGCTGTTTGTAAGAAGCTTTCCTCGGGATGCTTCCAGCCCGCAAACATCCATGACGGCACCGCTGACAATGCTGGTCGCCGACGACCACCCGATGTTCCGCGCCGCCGTGGCGCACATGCTCGGCGCGGCGTTTCCGGAAGTGCGCGTAATCGAGGCCGCGAGTCGTAGCGCGCTGGAAGCGGCGCTGCTTGCCGAACCGGCGATCGATCTGGTGCTGTTGGATCTGGCGATGCCGGGTGCGATCGGTTTTTCATCCTTGCTGTGGCTGCGCGCGGAGCGACCCGATCTGCCGGTCATGGTGATCTCGTCGAATGATCGTCCGCGCACGGTGCGGCGCGCGCAGCAATTCGGTGCGGCGGGTTTCATGTCGAAGGCGGCGCCGGTGGACGAACTCGCGCAGGCGGTGCGCCGCGTGCTGGACGGTGGCCTGTGGTTCGAGTCCGTGCGCGCCGAACGCAGTCCGCACGATGCGGCGCTCGCCGCCCGCCTGGCCCGGCTCACCCCGCAGCAGTTCCGCGTGCTGCTGTTGCTGGCCGAAGGGCTGCTCAACAAGCAGATCGCCGCACAGCTCGGCCTGGCCGAGAACACGGTGAAGATTCATGTTACCGCCGTGCTGTCCAAGCTGGAATGCCGCTCGCGTACGCAGGCCGCAGTGCTGGTGAAATCGCTGGACCTCGACGACGCGCAGGACTGATCGCTCAATCGGATATTTCGGCCAGCAGCAGCTGGCTCATCAAGGCGCGCAAGCGCGCGGGCGATACCGGTTTGGCCAGCATGCGCAGGCCGGCGGCGCGGATCGCTGTGTGCACGTCGCCGTCGGTCTGCGCGGCCAGCACGATCACCGGCGGCGAGCGCCGCCAGGATTTCTGGAGTTCCACCAAGAGTGGGGGCGCAGTGTCTGCGCCGGGTTTCCAGTCGAGCAGTTCGCCATCGAGCAGCAGCAGGTCCGGCGCGGGATTGGTCTTCGCTATGTTCAGCGCCTCCTGCGCATCGCCTGCCGCGATGACGGTGCAACCCCAGCCGTGCAGCAGCGCGACAATGGTCTGCAGGGCGACGGGATCGTGGTCGATGCAGCCGATGCGGCGTCCGGCCAGCGGCGATTCCTGCTCCAGATCCATTGGGTCCGGCTCGGCCGCGAGCGGCTGCGCCGCGACGATCGGCAGGCCGATCGAGAACACGCTGCCGTGCTCTGGCCACGAGCGCAGCCGCAGCGGATGGCCGAGCAGGGCGGCGATGCGTTCGACGATCGACAGCCCGAGTCCCGCGCTGCGTTCGTCGCCGTCGAGCCCGCTGTCGAGACGACGGAATTCCTGGAAGATCGCCTGACGCTGATCCGCCGGAATGCCGACGCCGGTATCCCAGATCTCGATGCGGATCGTCTCGCCTTGGCGGCGACAGCCGAGCAGCACGTGCCCCTGCGGCGTGTAATGCAGTGCGTTGCTGAGAAAGTTCTGCAGTACGCGGCGTAACAGCAGCGCGTCGCTGCGCACCCACACGCGCGTGTCGACGAAGGAGAGCGCGAGCCCGCGCGCCTGCGCCACGATGCCGAACTGCCGCGCGAGACCTTGCAGCAGCGGTGACAGCGGGAATGCCTCCAGTGTCGGCTTCAGCGCACCGGCATCCAGCCGCGCCAGGTCGAGCATGCTGGTGAGCTGGCTGTCGAGCGCCTGTAACGCATGCTCGACGCGTTCCAGCAGGTCGCGTCCGGCCGTGTCACGGGAAGCGTCGCGCAGCGCGCCGGCGAACAGCCGTGCCGCGTTCAACGGCTGCCGCAGATCGTGCACCGCGGCGGCGACGTAGCGCGTCTTGTCGCGATGTGCGCGCTCTGCGGCGGCCTTCGCAACGCGCAGGTCGCGCGTGCTGGTTTCGATGCGCCGCTCCAGCGTGCCGGTGAGCGTGCGCAGTTCGCGCGCGGCATCCTTGTACGCGGTGATGTCCGCATAGCTGGTGACGAAACCGCCGCCAGGCAGCGGATGGCCGCGGATTTCCAGCACGCTGCCGTCGGGTCGCTCGCGTTCGTACATGTGCGGGCCGCCGCGACGCAGGTAATCGAGCCGGCGCTGGATCGCCTCCTCGACATCGCCCGGCCCGAGCAGGCCGCGCTGCGCGTTGTAGCGAAACAGGTCCTCGATCGGCCGATCGGCTTGCAGCAGGTCTGGCGGGAAGGCGAAAATTTCTGCATAGCGCGCGTTCCAGGCGACCAGCCGCAGTTGCGCGTCGACCACGCTGACGCCTTGCGGCAGTCGTTCCAGCACCGGCGAATGGCCGTGCCCGGCGTGCAGCGCGGCCTGCACCAGGCTGTCCTGTTCGGAACGCAAGGCACTGGCGTAGTGCGCCACCAGTCGTTCGAGTTCCTCGCGGCTGCGCTGGCGCACTTTCGCCAGCCGCAGCCGCTGCTGCAGGAACAGGCCGAGCAGGATCGCCGGCAGCCAGCCGCCGAGCGTGATCAGCGCCGCGTGCCATCCGGCGCTGATCGCCGACCGCGTGTCGCGCAGCAAGTGCAGGGTCCATTGCTGCGCGGGCAACGGCATCGATTGCCACACCACGTCGCGCGGAAGGGCAGGGCTGTCGACGCGCACGCGCCGGCCGCTGTCGGCCAGCGCGGTGAGCGTGCGCGCCTGCACGGGCGGCAGGAAGTGATCGCCGTATTGGCGTGTCTGCGCCAGCGCGGCGGCGACGCCGGCATCAAGTGCGTGCAGTGGCCGGTAGTTCCATTCAGCGCGATCGCTGAGGAATACGATGTCGTGTGCATCGCTGAGCAGCAAGGTGTCCTCGCTGCCGGCCCATTCGCGCTCCAGCGTGTCGAGCGTGATCTTCACCACGATTACGCCGATGCGCTGGCCGCCGTCGTCGTGCAGCGCCTCGGCGATGAAATAGCCGGCGACGTTGGTGGACACGCCGATGCCGTAGAAGCTGCCGTGATCCTGTCGCATGGCCAGCTGGAAATAGGGCCGAAATGCGTAGTCGAGGCCGACGTTGCTCGACGACTCGCGCCAGTTGCTGGCCGCCACCGCGATGCCACGGCGATCGATCAAGGTAAGCGTGGAAACGTGAGTGGCGCCGTTCGCCTGTTCCAGTTTGCGATTGAGTGCAGCGACATCGATCGACGCGGAAGGTCCGGCCAGCGCGCCGCGCAGTTCTGGGTCGAGCGCGAGCACGGTGGGCAGCACTTTGTAGCGATCGATGAGCCGCTGCAGGGCCAGCGTACGCACCTGCAGCTGGCCCGCGGCCTGCGTGGAAAGCTTCGCCAGCGCGTGCTTCTGCGCGAGCCAGCCTGCGGTGCCGGCACTGGCGGCGATCGCCGCGAGCAGGGCGAGCAGCGGCAGGATGTGCAGGGAGCGGCGTTGGATCATTGACTCGGCTTGGCAGGCGCGACGCAGCGGAATGCGTGGATGGTCGCATAGCCTGGCGGCGCCCGGCATAAACCGGCTCTAGCCGGAATGTGCTATTCGGCGCCAAGTGCAGATGCGCTAAAAATGCCGCCGTCACAAGCAGAGGCCGGCCTGCCGCCCGGTCCACCGCACGGGGACATTGATGCATATCGAGCAGGAGGCGCACGCCACGCCGGGCCGTCGTCCGCTATACCGGCAGCTTTACGTGCAGGTGCTGGTCGCCATTGCGCTGGGCGCCTTGCTCGGCCACTACGCGCCGTTGTTCGCGCAGAAACTGCAGGTACTCAGCGATGCCTTCATCAAGCTAGTGCGGATGGTGATCGCGCCAGTGATTTTCCTCACCGTGGTCAACGGCATCGCCGGCAGCGGCAGCCTGCGCTCGGTGGGGCGGGTGATCTTCAAGGCGCTGGCCTATTTCCTGCTGATGTCGACGTTTGCGCTGGTGGTCGGCCTGGTGGTGGCGCATGTGGTGCATCCGGGCAGCGGCCTGAATATCGATCCGCGCAGCCTCGATGCATCGGCGGTGCAGAAATACGCGAGCCAGGCGCATCAGCTGTCGCTGGTCGGGTTCCTGCTCGATATCATTCCCGAGACCGTGGTCGGCGCGTTCGCCTCGGGCAATATCCTGCAGGTGTTGTTCTTCGCATTGCTGTTCGGTGTCTCGCTGGCGCTGGCTGGCGCGCGCGCGCAGCCGGTGACTCAGTTCTTCGAGGCGCTGACGGCGCCGGTATTCAAGCTGGTGCACCTGCTGATGAAGGTGGCGCCGATCGGCGCGATCGGCGCGATCGCCTTCACCACCGGCCGCTACGGCATCGGTTCGCTGGCGAATCTGGCGCTGCTGGTATTGACCTTCTACGCCACCTCGGCGCTATTCGTGCTGCTGCCGCTGGGCGTGGTGGCGCGGTTGGCCGGATTCTCGATCGTGTCACTGATCCGTTATCTGAAGGCCGAGCTGCTGCTGGTGCTGGGTACCTCTTCCTCGGAAGCAGCGCTGCCGGCGCTGATGGAAAAGATGGAGCAGGCCGGCTGCCGCAAATCGATCGTCGGCCTGGTGGTGCCGGCCGGCTACTCGTTCAACCTGGACGGCACGAATATCTACATGACACTGGCCGCGCTATTCATCGCGCAGGCGACGAATACGCAGCTGTCGCTGGGCGACCAGCTGGCCCTGCTGGGCGTGGCGATGCTCAGCTCGAAGGGCGCGGCGGGCGTGAGCGGCGCGGGTTTCACTGCGCTGGCGGCGACGCTACTGGTGGTGCCGAGCGTGCCGGTGGCGGGCATTGCGCTGATCCTCGGCGTCGACCGCTTCATGAGCGAATGCCGCGCTCTCACCAATTTCATCGGCAACGCTGTGGCGACGGTGGTGGTGGCGCGCTGGGAAGGCGCGCTGGACCGTGAGCGTCTGTACGCTGCGTTGAACCGCCGCGCCGATCCCGGCCGGCGTGTGCTGCCCGTGTCTTTCGAATCTGGAGATGTGACATGACGACGCTTCGCAAATGGTTGATCGCCCCGGTCGCGTGGCTGGTGTGTGCCGTCGCGCTGGCGCAAACGACGCCTGCCGATGGCAGCCAGCCGCAATCGATCGAACTGTGGCCGAGTGGCGTACCGGCCAACAGCGGCACGCCACCGCGCGGACCGGAACGGATCGGGCAGAGTGGTACCGGCGTCGGCGCGGTGTCGAACATCAGTCGGCCGCGCATCGAGATCTATCGTCCACCGCAGCCGAACGGCAGCGCGGTGCTGATCATCGGCGGTGGTGGCTACTACCGCATCGGCATCAGTCACGAAGCCGAGCCGACCGCGCAGTGGCTGGCCGCGCTGGGCGTGACGCCGGTCGTTCTTTATTACCGGCTGCCCACCGATGGCTGGAAGGCCGTGGCACCATTTCAGGACGGCCAGCGCGCATTGCGCATCCTGCGTGCGCGGGCCGGTGAGCTGGGCATCGATCCGCAGCGCATTGGCGTGATCGGCTTTTCCGCCGGCGGCAACCTGGCCGGCATCCTCGCTACTCGCTTCAACGATGCGCTGTACGTGCCGACGGATGCGACGGATCGCCAATCGGCGCGCCCCGATTTCGCCGGACTCATCTATCCGGTGACTTCGCTGCAGCCGCCTTACGCCACCACGCGCTCTGTGCGCGAGCTGTCGACCCAACCCGATGCGGCAACGGCGTACACCGTGCAGTTGCATGTCAGCCATGCGATGCCGCCCACCTTCATTGCACACGCCGTGGACGACCCGATCGCCAACGTCGGTGCGAGCCTCGCGCTGTTCGATGTGTTGCGCCAACAGCAGGTGCCGGCCGAACTGCACGTGTTCGAGAAGGGTGGTCACGGCTGGGGTCTTGGCGAGCCGGGTTCGCTGGTGGCGTCCTGGCCGCGCCTGTTCGCGAGCTGGGCACGCGTGCATGGCTTCTTCCCCGCTGGCATGAACGTCACGCCGTATGCGTTGCCGCGGCATGCGCGCAAGGCGGCTGCCGCGGCGGGCAACGATAGCGACGACGACAGCGGCCAGTGACCGCCATACGCACGGGACTCATCCAGGGGAATCGCATGAAGCATACGAACCGTATTCTGCCGGCGGTGGTTTTCGGCGCCGCTATGCTCAACGTCGCAGCGTTGCACGCGGAAGAGCAGGTCTCCAACGCCGAACTGTTGCGGCTGGTGAAGCAACAGGCCGCGGAGATCAAGTCGCTCAAGCAGCGTCTCTCCAGCGTGGAGGCGCACGAGCAGCAGGCGGATGCGCAGGTGGCGCAGGCGATGCCGCAGTCGTCCCCGGCGACCTCGCCTGTGCAGCAGCAGGCCGAGCAGAGCAAGCTGCAGGTGCAGTCCGCGATCGCCGACGTTCGCGACAATGATCTCGCGGTGGCACAGGCGCAGCTCGCCTCGGGCAATGGCGGCGGCAACGGCGGCAACACCAGCTGGGGCAAGGGCGCCGAAGCCGGGCCGACCTTCAGCAGCGACGATGGTTTTTTCACCTTCAAGCCGGATGGTCGCCTGCTGATCGATTTCACCGGCACCCAGGGTTCCAGCTATGCGGCGCGAAACATCAGCGGCGCGCAGATCACCTCGGCGCGACTCGGCGGCGAGGGCACGGTCGGCCCGCTGGGCTATCACGTGGAAGCCGATTTTGCCGGCAACGCGGTGGCCTTGCGGCAGGCCTATCTGAGCTACGCGACCACGATCTTCGGCTACCAGAGCAAGCTCTACGTCGGCAATTTCCTCAAGGATCTGGGCACGGAAGGTTCGAGCGAATCGGCACGCGTGCCCTTCATGCTGCGCAGTGCCGCCAGCGTGGTGGGCCAGCCGGTGAACAGCTCGTTCGGACTCGGTGGCCAGCTGCGCATGTACGGCGACAACTGGCACTACAGCTTGTCGGTGAGCGGCAATTCGCCGTCGTCCTCGACCACCGGCACCAGCGCCGATTCGATCGCCTACCTGACCCGCGCACACTGGAATCCGCTGAAGGACAGCGACGGCTTCCTGCACGTCGGCGCCTGGTACTACTACGAGAACATTAGCCGCGGCGTGACCAGCATCAACAATACGCCGTCGATCGCGCTCGACTACAACCAGAACCTCGCCGTGTCCGCCAGCTCGATCGCCAACCCGACGCAGGACCATGCATCAGGCTACGAACTCGGCGGTGTGTATCGCAGCTTCTGGGCGATGAGCGAGTACGCCAAGCGCACGATCGATTCGAGCACAGTGCAGGCGGTGTCGCGCCATGGCTCGGCACTGTCGGCCGGCTGGCTGATCACCGGCGAGAAGCCGGGCTTCTCCAGCCGCACCGGCAGTTGGGGCGGCACCAAGGTCAACAATCCGGTGACTTCCGGCGGTTGGGGTGCGTTCGAGCTGGCCGCACGGGTGGATCACTACGACTACGCCGATGCGCCACGCGGCGGCAAGGGCGTCAGCTATACCGCCGGCCTCAACTGGTACCTCAACGACTGGTCGCGGCTGATGTTCGACTACATCCGCTGGCACACCGACAACAAGGTCGGCAGCTTTCCCGGCAGCGACTGGGGCAACTCGGTCGGCGTGCGCACGCAGGTAGTTTTTTGATCAATCGATGCTAGGTGGGACGCGCCGGCAGAATGCCGGCGTAATTGGCACGCGGGCGGATTAGTCCACCGCCGGCCTGCTGTTCCAGCGCATGCGCCAGCCAGCCGGCCATGCGGCCGGCGGCGAAGATCGAGAGTGCGGCATCGGCACCGAGACCGAACAGCGACGCGATGGCCGCCAGTGCGAAATCCAAACTGGGGCGGTGGCCGCTGTGCGCGTGCGCGGCATCGATCAGCTGTTGCAGACGCGCCAGGCCGGCGAGTCGCGGACGCGCGTTGGTCAATTGCTTCAACAATAACGCGGCGCGCGGATCGCCCTCGGCATACAACGGATGCCCGAAGCCGGAGAGTTCATCACCTCGGCGCAGGCGTTCGTGGATCGATGCGGCCGGCTGGCGCGTGTGCCACAGCGCATCGATCAAAGCGTAGGCACGCGCTGTGGCTCCGCCATGCTGTGGTCCGGACAACGCGGCCAAGCCGGCGCTGGCCGCGGCGTGCAGGCTGGCACCGGTCGATGCGGCTACGCGCGCGGCAAAAGCCGAGGCGTTCAGTTCGTGATCGGCGCACAGCACGAGGGCGGCGCGCAGCAACTGCGGCAGACGCGTATCACCCGGCCGCCACGCGTTCGCCAGCACGTCGTGCAGCGGTCGCCGACTGGCGCGTACGCCGGCCAGCAGCGCTGCATGCTGACGCAGCAGCAGTGCTGCGTTTTCGCGGCGTTGATTCGGTTCCGTGCTGTGCTGGCGCGGCGCGGCGTGCGCCAGCAGCGGCAGTGCCGAGGCTGCACGCTCCAGCGGAGTCAGTTCGCGCTGGCGCAACAACATGGTGACGGCGGAAGGCCACGAAGCCGGTGGCGCGGCGGTAAAGGGATCGCTGCTTTCGGCCTCCCATAGCAGCCGTGCCGTGTCTTCCAGTGTCGCACCGTCGCGGGCCAGCGCGATCGCCGACTGCCCACGGTAATAGTGGCCCTGCGGCCGGATCAGCGAGATGCGCGTTTCCAGTACCGGCAGGCCCCAGGTCAGGCTGTGCGCCGCTCCCTGGGCCGCGCCGCGGCCAGCCTGGCGGCGCTCGATCAGATGTTCGATATCGTCGGCACGGTATTCGCGGCTGCGGCCATCCGGGCCGGGGCGGGAATCGATACGGCCGCGGCTGACGTAGGCATACAGCGTGGCCAGGCTGATGCCCAGCCGGGTGGCCGCCGCGCGTGCAGATAGGAATTCGCTGGGCATGCCGTTGTCTCGCCTGGCTGCAGGGGTTCGATGCGATCGACCATAGATAGGTTGATCGATCTAATCAAGATTGATCAACCTATTGGACAGTGACAGAGTAAGCCCATATCCGTCGGACCCGAGCGATATCCATGGATGGGCTGCCGGGCGCATCGACTACAATTGGTCATTTCGGAGAACGTGTATGTCTCAGTCCTTATCCGCCGGCGCAAGATTCCGCGCCGCAGTCGCCGAAGAAAAACCGCTACAGGTGGTCGGTGCGATCACCGCCTATGCCGCGCGCATGGCGCAACGCACCGGCTTTCGCGCGATCTATCTGTCCGGCGGTGGCGTGGCCGCCAATTCGCTGGGCATGCCCGACCTGGGCATCAGCACGATGGAAGACGTGTTGACCGACATCCGTCGCATCACCGACGTGTGCGATCTGCCGTTGCTGGTCGACGTAGACACCGGCTGGGGTGGCGCGTTCAACATTGCGCGCACGGTGCGTTCGCTGATCAAGGCCGGCGCCGGCGCGCTGCATATCGAGGATCAGGTGGCGGCGAAGCGTTGCGGGCATCGCCCCGGCAAGGCGATCGTGCCGAAGGACGAGATGGTCGACCGCGTGAAGTCGGCGGTGGACGCACGCAGCGACGCGGGCTTCGTCATCATGGCGCGCACCGACGCGATCGCGGTGGAAGGCATCGAATCGGCGATCGAGCGCGCTCAGGCCTGTGTCGAGGCGGGCGCGGACATGATCTTCCCCGAGGCGATCTACACGCTCGAGCAATACCGGCAGTTCCGCGCGGCGGTAAAGGTGCCGGTCCTGGCAAACATCACCGAGTTTGGTCAGACCCCGCTGTTCACCCGTGAGGAGCTGGCTTCGGCGGATGTCGACATTATCTTGTACTGCTGTGGCGCCTATCGCGCGATGAATAAGGCCGCTTTGAATTTCTACGAAACGGTGCGCCGCGACGGCACGCAGAAGGCGGCGGTGCCGAGCATGCAGACGCGCGACGAGCTTTACGACTATCTGGGCTATCACGCCTATGAGCGCAAACTGGACGAACTGTTCGCCAGCGGCAAGGGCGAAGACTGATCGAACACCTGACGCACGTTCCGTGCGCACATTTCCACTGGAGCCATCCCCATGAGCGAATCCACCCAGACTCTTCCCAAGCCCAAGAAATCGGTCGCGCTATCCGGCGTGGCAGCGGGCAATACCGCGTTGTGTACGGTCGGCCGCAGCGGCAACGATCTGCACTACCGCGGTTACGACATCCATGACCTTGCCGCCAAGGGTTGCTTTGAAGAGGTGGCCTATCTGCTAGTGCACGGCCTGCTGCCGACCTGGGTCGAATTGAATGCGTACCGCGCCAAGCTGAAGCGCCTGCGCGGCCTGCCCGCACCGGTGAAGGGCGCGTTGGAACTGCTGCCGGCATCGACCCATCCGATGGATGTGATGCGCACCGGCGCCTCGATGCTGGGCACCGTGTTGCCCGAGAAGGAAGACCACAACACCAGCGGCGCGCGCGACATCGCCGATCGCCTGATGGCGAGCTTCGGTTCGATGCTGCTGTACTGGTACCACTGGAGCCATAACGGCAAGCGCATCGAGACCGAGACGGACGACGAATCGATCGCCGCACACTTTCTGCATCTGCTGCACGGCGTTCCGCCGAGCGAGCTGCATGCGCAGGCCTTGGACAAGTCGCTAGTGCTCTACGCAGAACACGAATTCAATGCCAGCACGTTCACCGCACGCGTGATCGCCGGCACCGGTTCGGACATCTATTCGGCGATCACCGGTGCGATCGGCGCGCTGCGCGGCCCGAAACATGGCGGCGCTAACGAAGTAGCGATGGATATCATCTCGCGTTACCGCAGCGCGGCCGAAGCCGAGGCGGACATTCGTGCCCGCGTGGAGCGCAAGGAGATCATCATCGGCTTCGGCCATCCGGTCTACACGGTGTCCGATCCGCGCAATGAGATCATCAAGGAGATCTCGCGCAAGCTCTGCGCCGAGGGTGGCAACCCGACGCTGTTCGATGTATCGGAGCGGATCGAGAAGCTGATGTGGGAGCAGAAGAAGATGTTCCCGAACCTCGATTGGTACTCGGCCAGCGCCTACCACATGATGGGCGTGCCGACGGCGATGTTCACGCCGCTGTTCGTGATCTCGCGCACCTCGGGCTGGAGCGCGCATGTAATCGAGCAACGCGAGGACGGCAAGATCATCCGTCCCAGCGCGAATTACGTCGGGCCGGAAGACCAGACCTACGTGGCGATCGGCAAGCGCGGCTGACGGTCATCCATCGCCGCGAAGCCGGCGGCATTCGTTCTCGTCGACCCTCCGGACCGCATTCCGGAGGGTCCGTGCACATTGTCTGCACATGGACTTTTCGTAAGCTCCACCACCGGGGAGGGTCACAACAAACATGTCGGCATAGCTAGTCTGTTCATCGCGAGCATGGTTATGCCTGGCAAACACCAGGAAACGCCAATGAGACTCCGCAACCGCATGTTCGTTCGTTCCATTCGTGCCGCTCTGGCACTCGCGCCACTCGCATTGATCAGCCAGACCGTGATGGCCGATCAGTCGCCCGCCCTCGATCGCGTCAGCATCTGGCTGGGTGCCTACGACGCCAATACAAATACCAACATCGGCGCCAGCGACAAAAGCGGCCAGCTCAAGGGCAACGTCAATCTCGAAGACGATCTGGGCTTCAAGGATCACAAGACGGTGCCGCGCGCACGCCTGGATTTTCTGATCGGCGACAGCCAGGGCTTCTCGTTCGATTACTTCAGCGTCAATCGCTCGCGCAGCAAGACGCTGTCCTCCGACATCAGCTACGGCGGCAACAGCTACGATGCGTCTGCCAGCGTGCGCGGCAAGCTCGATTTCGATTTCGGCAGCGCCGCCTACCGCTGGTGGTTCGGTCATGAGAATGATGTGTTCGGCGTCGGCGTCGGCGGCGCCTACTACCGCGTTCATGCCGGCATCAGCGGCGATGCCACGCTCAACGACAACACCGTGGGCTATGCGTCGACCAGCGCCGAGGAAAGCGCCTGGGCACCGATGCTGCAATTAGGCTGGCGGCATGCCTTCAGCGACAGCTGGCGGATGTATTTCGATGCCTCGGGCGTGAAGAAGAACGGCGGTAATCTCAACGGCCACATCTACAACGCGGCGCTCGGTCTGGAATGGTTCCCTTGGCACAATGTCGGTGTAGGCGCCGAATACAACTACACCAAGATCAGGCTCAACGACGACAAGCGCAACTACGATGCCGATCTCGACATGAAGCTGGACGGACCGTCGTTGTACCTGCGTCTGCGTTTCTAAGTCCCGAATCGCACGACCGGACGATCATGCTGGCAGTGACGTGATCGTCCGGTCGTTGTTTGATTGCTTCAGGATCGCGTCCGGCGCCGCTGCATCAGCCAGCCGCCGCCGCAGATACCCAGCACCAGTACGACATCGAGCAGATACTTCGCCCATACATGGTTGGCGAACCAGGCGGCCAGTAGGTGATCGTGCGCCATCATGCGACCGGCGGTGAACGCGATGGCACCCGCGCCGATGTAGACGATGATGGGAAAGCGTTCGATCCATTTCAGGATGAGCGTGGAGCCCCAGACGATCAGCGGCACACTGATCGCCAGCCCGATAATCACCAAGCTGAGATGGCCGTTCGATGCGCCGGCGATCGCCAGCACATTGTCCAGACCCATCAGGGCATCGGCGATCACGATCGTGCGCAGCGCCGCCCAGAAATTGTCGGTGGCATTCGTGCCATGCCCACTGGAATTGGACTGAGTGGGATTGAGCAATTTCCAGGCGATCGGCAGCAGCACGATGCCGCCCAGGAGCATCAAGCCCGGCAGCTTCAGCAGATAGACCACCACCGCGGTCAGCGCCACGCGCACGAAGATCGCGCCAAGCGTGCCCCACAGCACGGCTTTCTTCTGCAGCGACTTCGGCAGATTGCGCGCCGCCAGCGCGATCACGATGGCGTTGTCGCCGGCCAGCACCAAGTCCAGCAGCACGATGGCGAGCAAACCAGAGAGGAAGTCGGGAGCGAGGATATGCATGGGCGGTTCCTGCGCGACGGACTGATGCGATGGACACGGATGCGCGCGCTCCGGTCCAACGCAAAAGTCTCGTTCGCGGCGAACATCGCCACCGCAGCGCCCGGAGCGGGGATGCCCGCTCGTGATGACGATCGCTGCACAGAGCGGCCGAGGCCGGTCCGGAACTACTCCCTTTTGGGTTTAGTTACGCCGTGGATTCTCGGGGCAGGGTGGCGAAGCGTCAAGCAAACATTGTGCGAACAGCTGATGCCGACGGCTTCAAGTCAGGTAAAATCGTGGCTTTCCGTCAAGAGATCCGCCATGAGTGCGCACGATATCCGCTCCGCCAAACGCCCCGATCCGGATCAGCCGCTGGTCGACATCGCCGACTATGTGATCGATCACGCGATCGATTCGCGCGAAGCCTACGACACCGCGCGCTACATGCTGCTGGATTCGCTCGGCACCGCGATGCTGGCGATGAAGTTCCCGGAGTGCGTGAAGCATCTCGGACCGGTGGTGCCGGGCGCGAACCTGCCGGGCGGTGCCCGCGTGCCAGGAACCAGTCACGAACTGGACCCGGTGCAGGCAGCGTTTGCCATCGGCACGCAGATCCGCTGGCTGGACTTCAACGACACCTGGCTGGCGGCGGAGTGGGGCCATCCGTCCGACAATCTCGGCAGCATTCTTGCCGTTGCCGACTACCTGAGTCGCAAGGCCGAGCGCGAAGGCGGCACGCCGCTGACCGTACGCGATGTGCTGACCTATGCGATCAAGGCGCATGAAATTCAGGGTTGCTACGCGTTGAAGAACAGCTTCAACCGCGTCGGCCAGGATCATGTGATCCTGGTACGGCTGGCTTCCACCGCCGTGAGCACGGCCATGCTCGGCGGCAGCAAGGAGCAGATCGTCACCGCCGTGTCGCATAGCTGGATCGACAACGGTGCGCTGCGTACCTATCGGCATGCGCCGAACGCCGGGCCGCGCAAGAGCTGGGCAGCCGGCGATGCGTGCCGTCGCGCGGTGACGCATGCGATCAACGCGGTCTATCGCGGCGTGGTGGGCTATCCGTCCGCGCTGAGCGCGAAGACCTGGGGCTATTACGACGTCGCATTCAAGGGCAAGGTGTTCGAGTTCGAGCGACCGTTCGGCAGCTACGTGATGGAGAACGTGCTGTTCAAGATCAGCTTCCCCGCCGAGTTCCATGCACAGACCGCCGTCGAGTGCGCGATGAAACTGCATGCCGAAGTGGCCGGGCGACTGGACCAGGTCGAGAAGATCGTCATCGAGACGCAGGAAGCCGGTTGCCGCATCATCGACAAGACCGGTCCGCTCGACAATTACGCCGATCGCGACCATTGCATCCAATACATGGTGGCAGTGCCGCTGATCTTCGGCCGCCTCACCGCGGATGACTACAACGACGATGTGGCGGCCGATCCGCGCATCGATGCACTGCGCGACAAGATGGTGGTGGCCGAGAATCCGCAATTCACCAAGGATTATTTCGACCCCGACAAGCGTTACATCGGTAATTCGGTGCAGG